>Ga0194111_10001714_pt1 | contig 26893 bp, 13 predicted proteins | sample TA2KigC300mmetaG_FD_146194 | JGI IMG/M metagenome (GOLD analysis project Ga0194111, IMG submission 146194) | Freshwater microbial communities from Lake Tanganyika, Tanzania - TA2015033 Kigoma Deep Cast 300m | ecosystem: Environmental > Aquatic > Freshwater > Lake | place: Tanzania: Lake... | reverse complement strand
CCAGATCGCAAACCGCGAGTTGCGAGTCTGCGGTTTGGAATCCGAGGGGAGCCGAGGCGTGGCGGAGCTCCGCCCTCCAAGGCGGTCATTCAAGGCGGTCCGCACTGGAGGGGCGAGCTCTGCGAGCCCTAGATCGCGAACCGCGAGTTGCGAGTCTGCGGTTTGGAATCCGAGGGGAGCCGAGGCGTGGCGGAGCTCCGCCCTCCAAGGCGGTGATTCAAGGCGGTCCGCGCTGGAGGGGCGAGCTCTGCGAGCCCCAGATCGCAAACCGCGAGTTGCGAGTCTGCGGTTTGGAGTCCGAGGGGAGCCGAGGCGTGGCGGAGCTCCGCCCTCCAAGGCGGTGATTCAAGGCGGTCCGCGCTGGAGGGGCGAGCTCTGCGAGCCCCAGATCGCGAACCGCGAGTTGCGAGTCTGCGGTTTGGAGTCCGAGGGGAGCCGAGGCGTGGCGGAGCTCCGCCCTCCAAGGCGGTGATTCAAGGCGGTCCGCGCTGGAGGGGCGAGCTCTGCGAGCCCCAGATCGGGAACCGCGAGTTGCGAGTCTGCGGTTTGGAGTCCGAGGGGAGCCGAGGCGTCGCGGAGCTCCGCCCTCCAAGGCGGTCATTCAAGGCGGTCCGCACTGGAGGGGCGAGCTCTGCGAGCCCTAGATCGCGAACCGCGAGTCGCGAGTCTGCGGTTTGGAATTCGAGGGGAGCCGAGGCGTGGCGGAGCTCCGCCCTCCAAGGCGGTCATTCAAGGCGGTCCGCACTGGAGGGGCGAGCTCTGCGAGCCCCAGATCGCGAACCGCGAGTCGCGAGTCTGCGGTTTGGAGTCCGAGGGGAGCCGTGGCGTCGCGGAGCTCCGCCCTCCAAGGCGGTGATTCAAGGCGGTCCGCACTGGAGGGGCGAGCTCTGCGAGCCCCAGATCGCAAACCGCGAGTTGCGAGTCTGCGGTTTGGAATTCGAGGGGAACCCGAGGCGTCGCGGAGCTCCGCCCTCCAAGGCGGTGATTCAAGGCGGTCCGCGCTGGAGGGGCGAGCTCTGCGAGCCCTAGATCGCAAACCGCGAGTTGCGAGTCTGCGGTTTGGAATCCGAGGGGAGCCGTGGCGTGGCGGAGCTCCGCCCTCCAAGGCGGTGATTCAAGGCGGTCCGCACTGGAGGGGCGAGCTCTGCGAGCCCCAGATCGCAAACCGCGAGTTGCGAGTCTGCGGTTTGGAATCCGAGGGGAGCCGAGGCGTCGCGGAGCTCCGCCCTCCAAGGCGGTGATTCAAGGCGGTCCGCGCTGGAGGGGCGAGCTCTGCGAGCCCCAGATCGCGAACCGCGAGTTGCGAGTCTGCGGTTTGGAGTCCGAGGGGAGCCGTGGCGTGGCGGAGCTCCGCCCTCCAAGGCGGTCATTCAAGGCGGTCCGCACTGGAGGGGCGAGCTCTGCGAGCCCCAGATCGCGAACCGCGAGTCGCGAGTCTGCGGTTTGGAATCCGAGGGGAGCCGAGGCGTCGCGGAGCTCCGCCCTCCATCTTTGCGGCATTGCGTTTTGGCGCAACCGCCCGCGTCTGACCGACATCTCACACGTCCGCTTTCCGTTCTTCCAGCCGGATGACACCACCGAACATGGATCGAACCAGTATCGAACCATCCGAGGGCGTTGACTCGGGATCGGGATTGGAGCCGGTGCGATTGCGGTTGCGATTGCCGCGCGACTTGGACCTGGCCGAGGGTCTCGTACGGGGGCACTCGCCGGCGGAGGCCCTCGAGCGTTCAGGCTTTGGCTAAGGGGACGGCGATAGGACGACGCGGTAATAGCGCTGGCCGTGGGATGGTGGGGAGGTTTCCGTAAATTCGGTGCGCGGGCCAGTAGCGCGGATTTCCGCCAAGGGCAACCAGGGGGTGTGCGGGAGCGAAAGACTTGGCTGGTACTCGACGCGGTACCAGCGGCCCGCGGCGGACGGCCAAGCGAAGCGGGCCAGGCCGAGCGGCGTAAAGCCGATGTCCAGGAGCACCGGGAGCGGGGCAGCCAGGTTGGCCGCCGCCGGCGTTGGCTCGGCCAGGACGGCGCGGGAGGCGTCTTGGCCGTCGGGCAGGCTGCCGAAGGAGGTGTCCTGCCCCAGGACGGGATACTCGAGCCAGTCCACAACGACGGGTTGGTTGTTCTGCGTTCGCACGAGGGCGAGGACGCCGGTTGGAGCGAGCCGGAAGCCGGTGTGGACATGGTCGCCGACGGTCTCCTGGGGTTCGCCGTCGGCCCAGAGGAGGCGGAGTTCATGGCCCAAGAGGTCGAATCCGTTCGGGAACGGCCACTTGGTCAGGTCGGTCCAGGTGTCGGTGAGGTACCAACCTTCGAGGAGGAGTCGGGTGGGGTCACCGTGGTATAGCTCGATCCACGGTTCGCGTTCGCCGGCATTGTCGGTTGGGCCTGCGACATTGTGGACGAGCAATTCGTTGAGCCAAAGCCGCGGGAAAGGAGCGAGGGCGGCAGCTACAGAGTTGGTGGTGCCGGGCGTGTAAGGGGCGGCGCTGCCCTCGGCTTCGAGGATCAGCCCAAAAACGACATCGCTACTGCCGGTGTTAACCTGGTGGACCTCGACGGCGAGGACATTATCGCCTGGACGCAAGTAGTCGCCCTCGATGGTGAACGGACCCTCGAAGGCGGCGTCACCCACGGTGCGGTTGGCGAAGGTGCCGTAAGCGACGGTTGCACCCGGCTCGATGCCCAACCGGTAGAACTCCTTACCGTTGAGGTAAAAGACGGCGCCGTCGTCGATGACGGTGGTCAGTTTGAGTTTCACGCCCGCAGTCGGTCCCGTGAAGTTGAGCCGAGTGCGGAAGTAGAAGGTGGTTGGGCCCAGCGTTAGGGGTGTCGTTTTGGGGGCGGGCAGGGCGGCGTTCTCGACGTACAGCAAGGCGCCTCCGGTGGGCCAAGTTGCGTCGTTGTATTCGGGCTCGCGCCAGGCGGTGCCGAGGTTGCTGCCTGCCTGATGATAGCGCCAGACGTTGGTGATCGCCACGAGCGTGCGCGCGGTAACCGGACCGAGGCCAGCCACGGCGGCCCAGTTCCCCACGCGGGAGTTATCTTGGAGGGCATCGATCAACTGCAGGGAAGCGCCGCTGTTCGCCGCCGCGGGCCAGGGCGCGCGTGTGCTCCAGCGCACCTCGTCGAGCCATTCGTCACCGGCGGTTCCGGTTCCTGGTCGCACCAGGCGCAGGACTTCTTCCGGCTTGGCTAGGGCGCCGGCGTATTCGCCGGCGATCGGCAGGCCCGCCCCATAAGCGGCCTCGAAGGCGGCTCGGTTTCGGACGACCAGTCGGAACTGGCCTGGGGCAAGCGTTGCGCCGGCGGGGAAAGCGAAGGACAGGTTGGACCCGAGGAGTCGGAGGCCGCCGAGGTCGACCGAGGCGCGGCTCGAGTTATTGAGGAGCTCGACGAATTGGGCGTTTTGGGCGGCGGGGCTATGCATGATCTCGTTGATGACGACGTGGGGCTGGGGCAGGACTGTGAGGCGGAACGACTGGGTGTCGCTGAGCAGCCCTGGGCCATCGTCGGTCACGCGGACGGTCACGGCGTTGGTGCTGGGGCCGACGTCAGGTCCCACCAACCAGGCGAGCAGCCCGGTGAAGGCGTCGATGGCGAGGCCCGCGGGTGCGCCTGGGTCGAGGGTGTAGGTGAGGCGTTGGGGTGGGAGGTCGGTATCGGTGGCGATCGCGCCCACCGCGAGGGTGGCGCCTTCGCGGACCTGTTGGTCTGGGAGCGGCCACAAGGCGGGCGGCTGGTTGACCTCGTTCACCATGACACTGAAGGTGCGGGTGGCGCTGAGGTGGGGCGGGTTCACCTCAGTGACGCGGACGATAAAGATGGCGTTGCCGGGGCCGTCGAGTTCGGTCGGTGACCAAGCGAGCAGGCCCGTGACGGGGTCGATGGTGGCGGTAGGCGGGGCGAGGTCGAGGCTGAAGCGCAGCGGGCTGGGCGGGGTATCCGGGTCGCGCGCGGCGATCTGGAGGGTGAACCGGGTGCCTTCATCCGCGACTTGGGCGTCGATGAACGGCATATCGGGGGGCTGAGGCACGTCGCGCACTGTGACGCGGATGGTGGCGGTGACACTGGCCGGGGGCTGACCGTCATCCGTGACGCGCACAGCCACGGTGTAGGTTTGATCGCCGGCCACCGCCGGCGGCAACCAAGAGAGCGCTCCGCTCGGCTCGAGCAGGAGACCTTCCGGCGCGCCGGGCTCGAGGCTAAAGGTAAGCCGGTTGGCGGGCCAATCGGGGTCGGTGGCGACCAGTTGCAGCGCCAGCAGCGTCAGCTCGTCGACTGTCTGATCGGGCACGGGCTCGAGGGCGGGTGGGAGATTGACCTCGGTGACGATGACCGTGAGGGTTTGGCTGGCGGCGCGTGGGGGCACACCGTTGTCGGTCGCCCGGACAGAAAAGACGTGGGTCTTGGGGCCGTCGGTTTCGTTCGGTGTCCAAGCGACCAAACCGGTCACGGCGTCGATGGTCACGCCGGCAGGCGTATCAGGTCCGAGGCTGTAGCGGACGGTTTGGCCTGCGTCCGGGTCGGTCGCCTGCACGGTGAAGGTCAACCGGGCGCCTTCGGCGATGGTCTGGGCGGGCAGTGGGGCGAAGGCGGGCGGGCGATTGCCGCCCGGGAGCAGGTTCGGGGCGCGCGGGGTGGGCTGTTCCATGTCGTAGAGGGGCAGGTCCGCGCCATCCGGGTATCGGCCCTGGCTGACGTTCGCGGTTTGCGGTCCGAAGCTAAACCCGTCCACGAGCACACCATCGGGGCTGAACAGGCCGAGGTGTTCGCCGGTCTGGGCCAATCTGAAATTCACATGCAAATCGCCGCCGGGTCGGTACTGGCCGGTTTGCTCGTCGGCCCAGGCCAAGAGAAACCCGCCGGGTGGGACGATCGTACCCGCAGGAATGACGGACTTACTCGGGTCGGCGAAGTCATCGGTTAAGGTGTAACCCGAGAGGTCAGCCGGGTTGGTGCCAGCGTTGTAGAGCTCGAACCAGTCGTCAAAGGCGCCATCGGCGGGGTCAGCCAAGGTCGAGGTGTTGAGCGCCATGAACTCGTTCACACGGACCTGGATTTGCGGGAAGGTCGGATCGTTCGCGGCCCCGGGCGTGGCGTAGACCAACTGTCGGCGCCGGCGCGGTTCGCCGTCGGGGTAGGAGCCGACGGTGCGGTCGGCGGACAGTTGAGTGTACTCGAGGTAATCCATCACGGCGGGGGCGACCGGGTTGCCCTGGAACCGGACCAGAGCGACGCCGCCGTTGGTCGGGTTGAGGCGGAAGTTGGTGTGCGGTTCGCCCGGCCGAGCTTCGGCCGGTTCGCCGTCGGCCCAGACCAAGAGGAACCGGCCGGGTTGGAGGGTGGTGCCGGCGGGGAACTGCCAGCGGGTTAATTGAGTATAGCTATCGGTCAAGTAGTAAGGCGCCAGATCGAGGGTGTTCGTGCCCGAGTTGTAAAGTTCGATCCAGGGATCGCGATCGCCGGCGGAATCGGTCGGGCCCGTCACGTTATTGGGTTGGACTTCGTTGAGCCAAAGCGGCGGGAACGGGGCGAGGTTCTGCAGGAGGGCATTGTGGCGGCCCGGGGTGACCCGGTTGGCGTTGTTGGTGGCAGTAGCCAGCCAGTTACCCACGCGATAGGTGTCCTGGGCTGGGTCGACGAGTTGGAGCGACGACCCCCAGCCCGCGGCGTTAGTGGGCCAGGGCAACCGGTTCGAGTAGCGCACGTCGCTGATGCGGAGGTCGCCGGCGGGCGGCGTGCCGGGTCGAACCAGGGCGATGCGTTCGCCGTCGTTGTCGAGCGAGCCGGGGTATTGGTCGAAGACGGGGATGGTCGCGCCGTAGGCGGTGCCGAAGGCGGCGCGGTTCTTCGCCAGGACCAAGAACGAGTTCGAGGCCATCATGGCGCCGGCAGGAAAGGTGTAGGCGACCCCGTCGAGGCGGAAGCCGGACAAGTCGAACGGCGTGGTGGTCGAGCGGTTGAACAGCTCGAGGAAGGAGGCGTTGGGTTCGGCGGGGTTATAGTGGACCTCGTTGAGGACGACGAAGTCCTGGACCTGCTGGATGGGGCCGGCATAGGTGACGGTGATGCTGGCGACGGCGCCGGGAACGGGTTGGCCGGCTCGATCGCGGCCGACCAACTCGAGGGTGTTGGTGGGTTGGACGAGCGGCACGGCCAAACGGAAGCGTTGGACGGTGGTCCAGGTGACGGGATAGGGCACGCCGTTGATGTCGATGGTGACCACGGCGAAGGGGGCGGTGCCCTCGATCGCCACGACGGGCGTGGGCGAGGCGAAGTCGGCGCCGCCGTTGCTGGTGATGGCGAACTCTCTCGGGTTGGTCGCGTTGATACGGCTCAGGAGATAGGAGCGGCGCCCGTTGATGAAGGTCGAGATGGCCTGGGGGCTTTGGAGGCCCGAGATGGCGTTCTTCAGGAGCATGGCTCGGCGGGCGTCGATCTGGGGCTGATACTGCTCGGGCAGGAACGGGCCGTTGACGATGTCGAGGTAAGCGCGCCAAAGCATGCGTTGGAAGGTGCCGTTAGCGAAGGCGCGGCTCATGACGGGGTCTTGCGCTTCCCAGAGCGGGGCGCTGGTGCCATCGCCCAGGCCGAAGGTGAAGTCGATGTCCCACGGGATAAGGACCCAGCGGTGGCCGGGCTGTTTGTAGAGGTAGGCATTTTGGCCGATGCGATAGGTCCACACGTCCCAGTTGCCCATGGCGTAGTTGAAGGCGAGGGCGCGCATCCATTGTTCGAGGTCAGCCAGGTTCAAGGCGCGGTCGACATAGGCCGCGGAGGTATCGTTCATGGCGGCGACCAGGTCGAAGAGGTTAGTGTAATTGCTGGCGTTACCGTCGTTGGAGCGGCGCTGGAAGTTCCAGCGGTAGCGGGCCAGTTTATATTCGTTACCGGTGGTCAGGAACCGGGCGATGGTGGCGCCGGTGGATTGGAAGGACCGGTTGTCGTCGGCGAACTCGAACCAGATAGCGACCTTGTAGAGGTCCCCTTCGCCGCCGTCAGGATACCAGCGCTCGGCGTAGTCGTGGTTGGGCTGTTCGAGGTCCTCCATGATTTCGCGGAAGCGTGTGCCATTGCGGTAGAGGAGCATATAATGAGCGTGCAGATAGGGGATGCCGAGCTGTTGGCCGAGCCAAGCGGCCAGTTGGCTGCGGATACCCGTAGCTTCCGAGCCGCCGTTGCCGGTCGAGGCGAACACGCGATCGGTGGCGCCCAGCAGCGGGTCGTCGCGGGCGACCGTCACGGCAAAATCCCCGCCGCCGCCGTGGTAGGGGCTGCCTTTGTCGCGGAAGCCGACGTTATAGAGGACGCGGAAGTTGCCATAGACGAGGGTGGCGTCGCGAAAGGTGTTATCGAGGGCATTGGAGCGGGCGCTTTCGGTCGCTTGGGTGCTCCAGAGGTGGTAGTGGGCCACGGTGCCGAAGGGGATCGTGTCCTCCCAGCGGATCAAGCATTCCTGCTGTGGGGCGTTGGCGGGGAAAGTGGCGGTGGCGGCGGGTGAACCGTCGTCGGTGGCGTCGATGCGAAAGGCGACGCGGGTGCCGGCGGACCGGCCGCCGATCGTGCCGGTGTAGAGGCCGTCGCCGGCCACAGCATCGCCCCCGGACCCGTCATCGCGCATGGTCACGGTCGTGAGGGTGGTGGCCGGATCGACGCGGGATCGCAAGAGGACCGTGGCCACGCCGTCGGGGTCGGAGAGGCGGCAGGTGACGGCGACGGCTTCGTTGGCGCGCGGCAGGGGTGGGTCGTGGGTCACGTCGTAGATGGCGGGGCCGGCGTTGTTGACCCGGCGGCTGTTGGGGAGGGCTGGGGTGCCCAGGTTCTTGGGGACGGTAAGTCGGGCGGGGAACTCGAGCCAATTCCCGTGCAAGCGGAACAGGACCTCGGGCCAACCGGCCAACCAGCGGGTCTTGGCGCGGAGGGTGGCGGTTTGGCCATTGGCGAGGGTGGCCCGGAGGGTGTTGCGCAGGGTATTGATGCCGGTGTCGCCATCGCCCGAGCTACGGATATGGAGGCCACCGCTACCGCGGTAAGCGCTGGCGCTGTCCACGGTCGAGCGGCTGTGGTTACCGGTGAGGGTCCAACTGGTGGTGCCGGCCTCGAAATCGCCGTTCGCCACGATGTTCGTGCTCCCCTCGCGGAAGAGTTCGATGTCGTCCACCCGACATTCGCCGGCGCCGAGCATGCCGAGACGCAACCGGTTGGCCGCGCCATTGCCCAAGTCGAGCCGGCCGGTGAACTCGACGGTGGTCCAAGGCGCTTTCTGGGTTTCGTCGCTGTCCGCCCAGTTGGCGGGGCGGAGGGGATCGGCTCGCGGATCGACCAGTTCCAGGCTCGACCCGCCGCCGTCGGCCCAAGTGCCCCAGCGACCGTCGTCGCCGTAGGTCACTTCCGCGACGACGATATCGATGAGATTGGTTTCCCAGACGCCCAGGGCGTTGGTTTGGACCACCAGGTCGGGTTTGGCCAGGGCAATCCGCTCGCCGGCGTTGCTCAGGGAGCCGCCATAGTCACCGACGGTGTTGAGGTTGTTGAGTTGCGGGTAGTTGGCCCGGAGTCGCGCGGCGTCTTTCGCCACCACCAAATAGGCGCCCGCCGCAAGGGCGGTGTTGGTGGGGAAGCAGAAGTCCAGGCCGTCGACAAAGCGCCAGCCTCCCAGGTGGACGGTGCTGGCGCCGCGGTTATAGAGCTCGAGGTACTCGTCGCGGTCATCGCCCGAAATCGGATGGTACATGATCTCGTTGATGACAATGTCCTCGAGGCGCCAAGGCCCGTTGGCCGCGCCGGGGGTGGGCCGCGCCAGGCGCCGCACGGTCCCCGCACCGTCTGGCGATCGCCCCGCACTGACCCCATTCTCTTGGGCGCCGAACCGGATGGCATCCAGTACCCGCGCGCCGTCCGCACTCAACAGGTAGAGCGTTTCCCCACCGGCGCGCAGCCGGAAGCCGAGTTGGTTCTGGTCCCAGGCCACAAAACCGCGTCCGGCAAGGCGGGTTCCGTCGGGGATGCGAAACCGGTTTGTGGCCGGGTTATCCGTGAGGATGCAACCCGAGAGGTCGACGAGGGTATTGGCGCGATTGTAGAGCTCGATGAAGTCGAGGACGGGATCGTCGGTATGGGCCAGGAACTCGTTGATGAGCACGTTCTGTTGCGGGATCGGCACCGTCGAATCGAGGGTCCCGGGCGAGCCCCCCTTAAACTCGCTGGCGGCCCACGCGGCGGGGTAGTCCTCGCCGTAGCTCGGGCGGGCGAGCACCAGCGAGGGGCCGGCGCCGTCCGGTGCCACGGGCCAGGGTGGGGCATCGGTGTAGTTGACTTCCAACCGGATGGCGTCCGCGCCATTACGCAGGCGGAGGCGGCCGTTATCGTTGGGCAAAGCGTTGGTGTAAGGGCCGAGGACATTGGTGATCCCGTAGACGGCCCGGAAGTCATCTGGAGCCGCGGCAATCACCACGCAATCGCCGGCCTGTAACTGGAACCCGGCCGGAAACCGGTAATCGATGCTCCCGCTCAGGCGCCATCCGGTGAGGTCCTCGACCACCGCGCGCGCGTTGTAGAGCTCGACGAACTCGAGGTTCCGACCGTCCGCGCGGGCGGCGGGGTGATACATGATTTCGCTGAAGACGAGCCCGGTCCGGCGGCTCGAGGGACCCGGCGGCTCTTTGGTGGGCCGGAACGTCGTAGCCGAGGTGAACCGGGTCGGCCCCAGGTCGCGGAACGCCGCGTGCGCCATTCGCGCCGCGTTTTCACTCGAGACGGCGCAACCGACGTTGACCCGCGCCGCCAGTCCACTGAGGGTAGCCGAGCCCAGGGTGACCCAGCCCTGGCCGTCCAAGCTGGCGTACCCGGTGAAGACAGCTCCGCTGCGCCGCAGCCGCAGCCAGGTGAACGGGTGGTTGGCGGGGAATCCGCCTGGGAGCGTGGCGGAGGTGGTGTTGGCGCCTGCGGTGGCGCGCGTCTCGAAGAAGCAACCCAGTTGCGGCGACGAGGTGAAGACGCCGGCGAACCTGGCGTTAGCCGCAAGTCCGTCCCGGGCCATCAACCCGGCGTGCACGAACGGATCCGAGACCGTCACCCGCGCCACGCGCACTTCGAGGTCGAAATCGCCCGTCCGCTCGATCCAGCCGAAGTGAAACTGGTCGGTTGTACTGCCGATGGTTTGGCCCCCGCCGGCCACGTCCAGGCCGCCGGGCACGGCGAGCGTGCTGCCGGCCAGGGCGGGGCCCCCGACGTCCGTGCCGGCGTACTGGGGTGCGGCGGCAGCGAGTCGGATCGACCCGCGCGCAGCGGTCGTCTGAGAGGCGGCGGGTGGGTGGTCTTCCTGCTGGGCAGGTTGGCTCAGGCTCGAGTTGACCCCAGCGCATAGGGCCAGGAGCCAGAGCGCCCGCAGCACGATCGAGCCCTGGACGCTTCGAGAGCGCCTGACCGGCGCAGGCGCAGGCGGGTGGGTTGCCGCCGGAGGCGGGTCTGGTTGCGGCGTGTCCGCGCTGGCCGACTGGGACTTGCTGCCCCGATACGGTTGCATAGGTGTGCGAAAAGCAAGCGGCGGGCCAGGATCAGCCTTGCCCGCAGGTCGGGTCGTGTGGTGGCAGCAGACCGAAGGTGCCGGCATGGGAACATGGCCCGCCCGCGGCAAGACGCCCGTCAGCGGCCGGCCTGCGCCACGACGCGGTTCTTGAGGATCCCCACGCCCTCGAGTTCGACCTCGACCACATCGCCGGGCTTGAGCGCGGCGGTCTGGCCGGGCGTGCCGGTAAAGATGAGGTCGCCGGGTTCGAGGGTCACGTGCTGGCTGGCGAAGCTCACCAGCGCGGCCACGTTCTGCAGCAGGTCGCGGGTCCGCTGTTCTTGTCGGACCTCCCCATTGACCCGGAGCCGCAGCAGGAGGTCATCGTAGTTGAGCCCGGCGACGATGACCGGTCCACAGGGGCCGAAGGTGTCCGCGCCCTTGGCGCGCCACCACTGGATGTCTCCGCTCTGCCAATCGCGCGCGCTGACATCGTTCCCGCAGGTGACGCCCAGAATGTACTCGGCCGCGCGTTCCCGAGCCACGTTCTTCGCCCGGCGCCCCATCACAATCACCAGCTCCGCTTCGTAATGAACGTCGGTGCTGCCCGCGGGAAGCACAATGTCTTCCCCGTCCGCGATGAGGCACGACGGCGGTTTGAAGAAGAACTCCGGGTGCTGCGGCAGGGGACGCTCGGCGAGAGTGGTCTGGTGGCTGCGGTAGTTGAGCGCGGCGGCCAGCACTTTGGTGGGTTGGGTGGGCACCAACACGCGGACCTTGGCGAGCGGCAACCGCTGGTCGGTCGCGCGCCACGTGCCAAAGATGTCGCCTCGAATCCGCCGCACCTGGTCGCCTTCGACGATCCCGTAGCCGACCGTGTCAGCCGCTTGGAACCGGACCAAGCGGGTGAGTTTGGCTTCCGCCGCGCCCCCGGGTAGGCTCGCGGCGCAGAGGGCGAGAACCAGGGCCAGCACGCGGCCAGCGCGGAGGTGCGGGAGTGGGGATCGAGGTTTCATGGCGCGGATCCTTTCGGGTTTGGGGGAGATGTTCAACGCCAAACTCAGCCCTTGCCGGTCATCTGGGCAATAAGCCGCTCGTTGAGTTCGCGGGCGGGGTTGTGGCCGGCCATTCTGAGTTTGGCATGGAAGGCGGCGACCTCGATGAGCCGGGCGATGTCCCGGCCGGGGCGCACGGGGATAGTGATATGGGGGACGGGAATCCCGAGCAGGCGGGTGGTTTGGTCTTCCATCCCCACGCGGTCGACATCGGGGACCGACTCCCAGGGCTTGAGGCTGACGACCAAGTCGACCCGTTTCTGGCGGCGAATGCTGCGCACGCCGAACATGGCGGGCACATTGATGATGCCGATGCCGCGGACTTCCATGTGGTCGCGCGTCGTCTCCGGGCTGGCCCCGATGATGCGGCCCTCGTTGAGGGTGAGCCGGGTGACATCGTCCGAGACCAAGCTATAACCGCGCTCGATGAGGGCCAGCACGCACTCGCTCTTGCCGATACCGCTTTCGCCGCGGATGATGACGCCGACGCCGAGGATGTCCACCATGCTGCCGATCTCGGTGTCGTGGGGGGCGAACATGTTCTCGAGCAGAAGCGTGGCTTGGTTGATGAATTTCATCGTCACCAAGGGGCTCTTGAAGACGGGCACTTCGGCTCGGCGCGCGGCGGCCAGGAGCTCGCTCGGCACGCGGTACCCGCGGCAGAGGACGACGCAAGGGATGCGGAAGCCGAAGAAGCGGGCCAGGCGCTTCAACAGGGTGTCCCGGGGCAACGATCTGAGGAAGTGCATCTCGGCATTGCCGAGCACCTGGACGCGCTTGTTGGCGAAGTACTTCGTGAACCCCGCCAGGACCAACCCGGGACGGTTGACGGTGGCCTCGCGGATGACCCGGTCCAAGCCCGGCCGCCCAGCCATGAGCGTCATCTCGAGTTTGGCGCCGTGACCCTCGTAGAAACTCTGCACGGTGACGGTGTCGCGTTTGAGCATAATGGGTGGGCGCAGTCCTGCGTGTGAGTGGGTTCACCGGACGCGGCGCCGGGCGGGCCTCGTCCAACCGAAACCAGCGCGCGCTCGGGTCATAGGTTGAATTCGGGCCCGAGATAGATCTCGCGCGCCTTGGGATCGTTGACCAAGAACTCGGCGGAACCGTCGCAGAGGACCTCGCCGCGATGGATGACGTACGCCCGATCGACCAACTTGAGCGTCTCGCGCACATTGTGGTCCGTGATCAGGATGCCGAGGCCGCGCTCCTTCAACCGGCGGACGATCTTCTGCACTTCGTAGACGGCGATCGGATCGATCCCGCTGAAGGGCTCGTCCAGCAGCATCAACTGCGGGCTCGTGACCAGGGCGCGCGTGATCTCGAGGCGCCGCTTCTCGCCGCCGCTTAAGGTGTAGGCCTTGCTGCGCGCCAAGGGCGTCAAGTCCAACTCGTCCAGCAGATACCGCAGCCGGACGCGCCGTTCCTCCGCCTTCAACCGGCAGGTCTCGAGGATTGCCAGCAGATTCTGCTCGACGGTCAGCTTCCGGAACACGGACGGCTCCTGCGTCAAGTAGCCAATCCCCAACCGCGCCCGCCGATGCATCGGCAACCGATTGATGGTCTGCGTGCGGAACTGGACCAGGCCGGCGTCGGGTCGGACTAGCCCCACCACCAAGTTGAACGTGGTGGTCTTGCCGGCCCCGTTCGGCCCCAGCAGCCCCACAATCTCGCCGGCGTGGACGCAGATCGAGACCCCATTGACCACTCGCCGGCCGCGGTATGCTTTGACCAACTTCTCGGTCGTCAACAGCCGGTCGGTACTCGATCGCGCCAAGGTCGCGCTCGGCGGGTCAGGCGCCTGGGCGGGCTGCGCTGGGGCAATCGGAGCGGTCATAGCGAGCGGCGGATCACGGCGCGGTCACGGCGGCGACGAAGTGCGCAAGAAGGTCGGTTGGTTCGTTCCCAACGGCACGCGGTTCCATTCCGTGCGGAACTTGCCGCTCACTTGGTACCTGCCGGTCGCACGGTCGTAAGCCAAGGTTTCAGCCTCGACAATGCGGCCCTCGGGAAAAGTGGCGGTCGGGTTGCCCGTCAAGCGAACCACGTCGTCGGCCCCGGTATATACGGCGCGGGCCCCCTGGACCACCCTCTCGCCCTGGCTCAGCACGACGCCTCCTTCGGCGACAGCACGCTCGACGCGATTGGTCGCGACGAAGGTGGCGTCCACCCGCTCACACTCCAGCCGCCGCGCCGGGCCGGTCTCCTGCCCCCGCACCCGGCGCTGCTCCTGGGCGAACACCCCGCCGGTGGCGTGACCGGACTGGATTTGGCCGGCGTCGTCGAACGCGACGCGCACGGCTTGACCGCGAAACTGGCGCACGGTCGTCCGGCCGGCGTCGTCCGCGGGCGGTTCCCAACGCGCGTCCACGCCGCCACGGGCGTCGAGGGCCTGGACCCGGTCGCGGTAGGGGACTTCGAGCGAGGCGCAAGTCAGCTCGCCCAGGCGCTGGCCGGCCTCGAGGTACTCGACTCGCACGCGGTCGCCGAACCGGAGCGCTTGGTCGAAAGAGACCATGTAGTCGCTGCGGATCTCGATGTAGGCCGAGCCGGTGGCGGCCGCTGCCTCAGGGGCGGGCGCAGAGCCGAAGCGTTCGCCGATCAAGGCCCAGGGCAGCCGCAACACCGCGTTGGTCCGCGCAGCCAGCCGGCGGTTCACCAGGTCAAAACCCAACCAGGCAGCCTGCAACTCGCCGCCCTGCCCCGACCAGGACGGTTCTCCCGTGAGCTCGAGCGACTGGCCGTTGTGATAGACCAACCGGCGCGCCCGTCCCACACTCGACCTCGCGGCGTCGCGGATGACGACGTTGGTTTCCGCCACCAGGCTCTGCACCGGCCCGTTGGTCGCGGGAAACTGCAGCAGGCACATGGGGGCCTGCACTTCGAGGAACGCCAGGTTCGGGTCGCCCGCACTTGCCCGGGTACCGCCGCTCGCGGCGAAACCCAGCGGGAGCTGACTTCCCAGTTCGACCCGCGGGAAGCGGAACTGGGTGTTGCCGTAAGCGCGCAGGCTGCGTTCGGTGGTATCCAGAACTACCCAGTCGGCCTGACCCGTGCGCAGGCCGTCTTCCCAGCGTGGATGGCCGGACAACCGCACCTGCGCGCGCTGGCCATCGTCCAGGTATTCAGCCTCATCGCAAGCGATGCGGCTGCCATCCGGGCGATGGACCACCAGCACTTCCCGGCGCGCGATGATCCGCTCCGCTGCGTTGTTCGTCGTGCCGAGGATGTCCAGGGTTTGGGCCGTCAGGGTGAGGTTGGTGTTGGCGACGCGCACGCGGCCTTGGTAGGTCACCAAGTTCGACCGGTAGTGGAGCCGCCAGGTGTCGCTTAGGATCTCGAGCGGGCTGTCCCCCACGAGCTCGGGCGGGGAGGCCCGTGGCGCGGGGATCAGTTCGGTGCGGACCTGGTTCGAGATGGCCAAGTCGTTGTTCGTGCGCCACCAAATGAAGCCTTGACCCGCCACGGACAGCCGGCCGTCCCCCGAGACAATCCGGAGGGCTTCGGCCGACGTGGCGGTTTGCGTGCGTGCGTCATAGAGGCATTGGGTGCCGCGGACCACGAGGTTGGTCTGGCCGGGCTCGCCGAAGTACGAGACCTGGACCGATTGCAGTCGCACCTGCCCGTTGGGTTGCGGATCCACCCCCACGCCGTTGAGCATCGCCACCACGCGACTGGGCGACTCCCGATCGTATACCGGCACCGTGAAGGCTCCCCGCACCACTCCGCCCGCCGGTACTTGCCCCAGGGCGCTCGCCCCGGCCAGCCCCAGCAGGGCCATCCACGCTAACGCCGCCAGCGCCGCACGGGCGCGACCGCAGCACCAACCGCCCCAACCGCACGGGCCGGTACACCGCGCACGGGCAAACAGGAGTTGAGCGATGGGTCTCACCCTGACTCGAGATTAAGTCCCGGCCGGGCGCGTTCCACCCGGTCCGCGCTGGTCTGACCAAAAACGCACCCCCGATTTCTAACGCCGTCGCGCTCGCACAGCCACCACGAAATGCGGGCGCGGTCCCCGTCCCATCCAAAACGGAGAGCGGACGTCTCGCCCGCTCGCAGTATTGGGCGTGCCTTTCCTTTCTCCGAGGGTTACCCTATATTCGCTGCGATGAGCGAGTCCCCCTTGTCCACGCCGTTTCTCAATCCCTTCGAGGAAATCCACCGGCACCGGCATCACCTCCCTCACTGGCAGCAAGGCGAGGCGTGGCAGTTTGTGACGTGGCGCCTTGCAGATTCGATTCCCAAAACCGAGCTCGACCAATGGGCAGCTCAGAAGGCGGTGTGGTTGGAGTTGCATCCCGAGCCGTGGGACGAAGTGACCGAACTCGATTACCACAGGCAGTTCAGCCGGCGGATGGACGAATGGCTCGACGCCGGCCACGGCTCGTGCGCGTTGTGCGACCCTGACTGCGCATCCATCGTTGCCGCAGCGTTGCTTCATTTCGACAGTCAACGCTATCGACTCGGTCCCTTGGTCGTGATGCCCAACCACGTCCATGTGTTGTTCCAACCCCTGGCAGGGTGGCGGCTGGATCAAGTGGTGCACTCGTGGAAGAGTTACACCGCCAAGGAAATCAACAAGCGCTTGAACCGCTTCGGGGCGTTGTGGCAGGAGGATTATTGGGATCAGATCATCCGCAGAGAGCAACACTGGCAGGCGTGCCGGCGGTACATCCTGCTGAACCCTGCTAAGCTGCCGCCGCAGACCTATATCCTTCAAGATCGTGAGTTGGCCTCCTCTGGCTAAAGCGAACTGAACTCGGGCGAAGCGGGGGCGAAAGAGGTTTAGGGCAAGATGCCCGCGCCCCGTCCCGACCACGACGGAGAGCGGGCGTCTCGCCCGCTGGCGCCGCGGGCAAGATGCCCGCGCCCCGTCCCATCCCAGACGGAGAGCGGGCGTCTCGCCCGCTGGGCGCCGCGGGCAAGATGCCCGCGCCCCGTCCCATCGACGACGGAGAGTGGGCGTCTCGCCCGCTGGGCGCCGCGGGGAAGAGGCGTGCGCCCCGTCCCATCGACGACGGAGAGTGGGCGTCTCGCCCGCTGGGCGCCGCGGGCAAGATGCCCGCGCCCCGTCCCATCGACGACGGAGAGCGGGCGTCTCGCCCGCTGGCACCGCGGGCAAGATGCCCGCGCCCCGTCCCATCGACGACGGAGAGTGGGCGTCTCGCCCGCTGGGCGCCGCGGGGAAGATGCGTGCGCCCCGTCCCATCGACGACGGAGAGTGGGCGTCTCGCCCGCTGGGCGCCGCGGGGAAGATGCGTGCGCCCCGTCCCATCCCAGACGGAGAGCGGGCGTCTCGCCCGCTGGCTCCGCGGGCAAGATGCCCGTGCCTTGTCCCATCCCAGACGGAGAGCGGGCGTCTCGCCCGCTGGGCAACGCGGGGCAAAACGCGGGGCGAAGAGCCTTGACGTGGCGGCTGGGAGATACTTGATTGCCCCGTGACCACGAGCCGAGCCAGAGGGCGGCGGAGCCTACCGCCGCCTGGTCGTCCAGCTTAGCGATTCATGAGTATGTCACCACGCATCTTGAATCACCTCGAGGTCCTCTACGGACCGGCGCGCGCGCAGGCGGTCGCCGAACCGATCGAGGCGCTGCTGGCACGGCACCGGCACGGCGGTAAACCCGCCCGACCGCGCCGGGCGTTGGCGGCTGGCCCGCCCGACGTGCTGCTCATCGCTTACGCGGACCAGGTGCAGGCCGCCGGCGAAGCGCCCTTGCACACCCTCGCCGGTTTTGCCGCGCGGCATTTGCGGGAAACGGTCAGCGGAATCCACTTGCTGCCCTTTTATCCCTGGTCGTCGGACGATGGCTTTTCGGTCAAGGACTACTTTGCCGTGGACCCGGCTTATGGTTCCTGGGCGGACGTGGCGCATCTGGGACGTTCGTTCGACCTCATGTTCGATGGCGTGTTCAACCATCTCTCGGCTCAAAGCGAGTGGTTCCAGGGGTTCTTGGCGGGTGACCCCGCCTACCGCGAGTTCTTCGTCACGGTCGAGGGCGAGCCGGACCTCTCGCAAGTGGTGCGGCCCCGGGCGCTGCCGTTGCTGACCGAATTCAGCGGCGCGGTCGGGCGGCCTCGGGTCTGGACGACGTTCAGCGCGGACCAGGTGGATCTGGAGTTTCGGAACCCGGCGGTCTTGGTGCGGGTGCTCGAGGCGCTGCTGTGGTACGTGGCGCAGGGGGCGCGGTTCATTCGTTTGGACGCCATCGCATACCTGTGGAAGGAGCTCGGCACCCCTTGCATCCACCTGCCCCAGACTCACCGCGTCATCCAACTCCTGCGCGCGGCGCTCGATGAGGTCGCCCCCCACGTGCTGCTGATCACCGAGACCAACGTGCCCCACGCCGACAACGTGTCGTACTTCGGCGACGGCACCAACGAGGCGCAGTTGGTCTACAACTTCGCCCTGCCGCCGCTGGTCTTGCACTCGATGGCCACAGGCAAGGCCACGGCCCTGAGCCAGTGGGCCAAGTCCCTCGCCCTGCCCTCCCAGGGCGTGAGCTTCTTCAACTTCTTGGCCTCGCACGACGGCATTGGGCTCAACCCCGCCCGCGGGATGCTCAGCGCGGCCGAAATCGATGCCTTGGTCCACCGCACCCTCGAGCACGGCGGCTTCATCTCGTATAAGCACAACCCGGACGGTTCCCGGAGCCCCTACGAGATGAACATCAACTACTTCGACGCGCTCTCGAATCCGTCGGGAGACGAGCCCGTCGAGACGCAGGTCGATCGGTTCCTCGTCGCGCACGCCATCATGCTCGCCTTCCAAGGCGTGCCCGCGCTCTACTTCCACTCGTTGTTCGGGTCGCGTGGGGACCGGGCCGGGGCGGAGGCCAGCGGAATGCCTCGACGCATCAACCGGCAGAAGCTCGAACGAGCGCGCCTCGAAGAGGAGCTCGCCGATGCGCAGTCGCTGCGCGCCCGCGTCTTTCGGCGGCTCGGGTCCTTGCTGCGCTTGCGCCGACGCCAAACGCCGTTTCATCCCCTGGCCACGCAGGAGGTCTTCGAACTGGACCCACGGGTCTTTGCCCTGCGCCGAACCTTGGCGGACGTGGGGGCGAGTCTGCTCGCCGTCCATAATGTGTCGGGGGAATCGCTCGCGGTGGCCGTTCCCCAGCCAGCGCCGCGCAAGTCGAATTGGTACGATTTGGTGGGCCGGCAGCCCTTGCGGGCTGCGGGCGGCCAACTGGAACTCGATCTGGCGCCCTACCAAGTGGTCTGGGCCGGTCGGCGCCCATGAGGGCCTGAGGGCCGAGTTTTCCCGGGGGGGAGGTTAGAACGGCTGTTTAAGATCTTCGTAATTTCTGCTTGAGTTCTCGCAGGCGAGGCTGTTAGGGTGCCGCACTGTTGTTCTAAAACTGAAATGCAGATCGGCTAACTGACCATCCCCTCCCCTCCAATGAAGCGAATCCTCCTGACCGCCCTCGCCCTCGCCGCGACGGGCGCCTTTTCGATTTTGGCTCAGCTCAGTCCCCCGAGCGGGGTCGTCCCCGACAGCTACATCGTGAAGCTGCGGTCGGGTTCAGCCAAGCAAGTGGCCCAGAGCGCCGGGGTGCAACTTGGCCTGACTTACTCGAGGGCCTTGAACGGCTTCTCCGCCCAACTTTCCGCCGATAAAGTCGCGGCCCTCCGCCGCGATCCTCGGGTCGAGAGTGTCACGCCCAACCGCTGGTTCCACGTCACAGGGTTCCGCTCCGACGATGACCCGGCTAACCCGGCGCGGGGGATCAGCAGCAGTGGCGTTCAAACGGTGCCGGCTGGGGTGAGCCGGATTGGGGCGGCTCCGGGCAGCCTGGCCTACAACGGGACGGGCGTGGGGATAGCGGTCTTGGACACGGGCCTGGACTTCACGCATCCGGACCTCGCCCTGGCCTCGCAGCAGTTCAGCGCGTTCGGTGGCAGCGCCCAAGATGACGAGGGTCATGGCACGCATGTGGGGGGGATCATCGCCGCCCTCAATAACACCACCGACGTCGTCGGCGTGGCGCCGGGGGCGAAGCTCTACGCGGTGAAAGTGCTCGACTCGACGGGCTCGGGCAGCGAAGCCGGGGTCATCGCCGGGCTCGAGTGGGTCCTGCAAAACGCGAACTTGGTCTCGCCGCGCATCCGCATCGTGAACATGAGCCTCGGTCGCGACCGTGCGCCGGGGGAATCGCTCGACTCGCCGCTCCGGACGGCGATCAAGGCCCTGGATTGGGCGGGCATCAGCGTGGTGGTCTCCGCCGGCAACAACTGCGACCTGGAAGTCTCGCAGAAAATCCCCGCGGCTTACCGGGAGACGATCGCCGTCGCCAGCGTCAGCGCCACCGACGGCTACAGCGATTATTATCCGTTCTTTTACGTCCCGGCGGACACGGCCTCGTTTTTCACAACGGACGGCGCGCTCATCGACGACGCGCGCAACCCGTTGTTCATGAGTGGCGTCACCATTTCCGCTCCGGGTGAGGAACGCGTGGACGTCATCGAGGACACAGCCTACTCGATCGGGATCCTGTCGCTGGGCTTGGGCGGAGGGACCGAACGCATGTCCGGCACCAGCATGGCCGCCCCCCACGTGGCCGGAGTGTTGGCTTTGCTCCACCAGCAAAGCGCCAGTACTGGCACCCGCCAACTGCGCCAGTACTTCATCCCCTACGGCATCGCGGCGCTCTACCACAAGATGAGCTTCGATGCCCTCCGCCTCCGGCTGCGGATTATCTTCGGCGCCGACCCGGGCCTCTATCCGGTGGATCTCAAGCCGTTCTTCGACTGGACGGTCCTCCTAGGGCCGGTCGGGCCTTGGCCCGCCTTGTTGGGACTCGACGGCTGCTGGTCCTGGGATGGGGATCAAGAGGGTGTGCTGTCCGCGGCGGGTGCCATAGCCCAAGGGGCCCTGTAACCCCTCGCACTCGCAACTCGACTTTAGGCCACACCATAGCCGCGGCCCGGGTCCACCCCGGGCCGCGTTCGTTTTCTGGATGGGACTGAGCAGGGACCGACCCGCTGCCTACCGTTTGCTGTACTGGAAGCGCTTCCGCGCACCCGGTTGGCCGTACTTCTTGCGCTCGCGCATGCGCGGGTCACGGGTCAGGAGACCCTCGGCCTTGAGCGCCGGCCGCAAGTTGGCGTCGGCCTTCAGCAGGGCGCGGGAGATGCCATGACGCACCGCGCCGGCCTGGCCGTCGGGACCGCCGCCCGTGACCTTGACGCGGACGTCGTATTTGGCCGCCGTCTCGGTCAGCACCAAGGGTTGAGTAATGAGGGCTCGCTGCGATTCCACCGGGAAATAGCCCTCGAAGGGGCGCCCGTTGATGGTGATCTTGCCCGAGCCAGCCGCCAGGCGCACTCGCGCGACAGCCGTCTTGCGCCGGCCGGTGCCGAGGAATTCCATGGATTCAGTCATAGCGGATCAAGGAGCGAGGTCAATGGGCCAGGGCGAGCGGCGCGGGTTGTTGGGCTTGATGCGGATGGCTCGAGCCCCGGTACACCTTAAGTTTCGTGAGCAAGCGATCGCCCAGACGATTCTTGGGAATCATGCCCTTCACCGCGTGCAAAATGAGGCGCTCCGGCTGCCGCGCGCGCACCTGCGCGACGGTGCGGTATTTCTCGCCGCCCTTCCAACCGGAGTAGGACATGTAACGCTTGTTGGTCTCCTTCTTGCCGGTAAGGGCGACCTTCTCGGCGTTGATCACCACCACGAAATCCCCCGTGTCGAGGTGCGGCGTGAAGATGGGCTTGTTCTTACCCCGCAGGATATTGGCCACCTGCGCCGCCAATCGGCCCAACACCTTGCCCTCGGCATCCACCACATGCCACTTGCGCGCGTTCAAGTCCACTTTGGGAACCAGAGTCTTCATTCAGTCACGAGTCAAAGGGCGCAGAACCTAGCAAAGACCCAGGCCAAGTCAATAGGCTTTTCTGGGTGGATGGGCATCTCGTCGGGGCACCGAGTTCCAGCATCGGATTGTCTGCGGCCACGGCAGCGGGGACACTCGCTGGACGCACCCCGGTGGCGCGGCTCGCCAGACCCACGGCCCTACTAGTCCAGCAAGACCCGGACGACGTAGGCACGCGGCAGATTGGGGTAGGTGTAGTCCGGATAGCCCCCCAAGCAACCGGCGAGGAGCAACCCCGCTCGGGGTGAGCCCACCGTGAAACTGGGCCAGAGCTCGAGTGACGGTCGAAAGGACTCCTGCCGTTCACCCCCCGGCCCCAACAGCACGAATTCCTTGATCGGACTGGGACCGCCAACGCTCAATTGGCTGCGCACGGCGAGCCTGCCGCCCGACAGCAGAACCAAGTCGCTCGAACCGCTGGCGCCGACCCGGGCCCAAGGAGTAAAGGTCTGGTCCAGGCTCCCGTCCTCGTTCAACCGGAAGACTCCATAAGCCCATTGGGTCGAAGACCAGATCTGGCAGCGACCGGCAGCGAGGACCTTGTCGTTCACCACGGCCAGTGCCCTAAACTCCGAACCCGCGCTGAATTGCGCTGGTTCGAAGGATAGGTCCAGGCTTCCGTCCTGGTTTAAACGCGCGATGCCAGGCCTGGGCTTGCCATCGATATGGGTGAAATCCCCTGCGATCATGAGCCGCTCGCCAACGAGCACCGCGTCGAACACAGTCGGAAGGCCCGGTGACCAGCAATAGGGAATGCCCCTCCCGGACACATTAGGGTCCGGACGAAAGCTCGGGTCTAGCCTTCCGTCCGGCTGCAATCGGGCAATGCCCTTGAGCCTCTGTCCATCGACCGAGTCAAAGCCGCCAACCACAATCACCTTACCGTCGGCGAGCGGTAGTAGAAGCCTGATGTTGCCCCAGCCGCAGCCGGCCCAATCAAACAGCAGGGTAATGGCCGGGGCGTACTCCGGGTCCAACGTCCCATCAGCCTGGAATCTAGCGATAACGCGAGGACCAGGGCCGTGCGAGCAGAGGACGCGGCCATCCGGGTACAAAGCCAACAATCTCGGGTGCTCAAAGCCCAAATTGTTGTACTTGCCCTGCCAGAGCGGCACAGCGAAGGCAGGGTCTGGTTGTCCGTCTGGCTGAAAACGAGCTAGGCCGAAGTAGGCCCTCGGGTATTTCCCCAAAGCCTCCGGGCCCCACCCAGCCACGTACCCCAAGTAGACAGCCCCATCTGGCCCGCAGGCAGCAGCCGATACCGAGACCGGATAGTCCCACTCCGGACGCAAATCGAAGGAGCGATCCACCGCTCCCGGTTGGGCCGCCGGGTCTTCGAGTGGCAGCTCCACGGCTCGGTAGAACCCGCGCGCCGACGCGACAGTCTGGCTGTCCATCACGGCTCCCTCCCCCTCAACCAGGGTAGTCGTGGCCAGCGGTTCCCATGCCTCCAAGTCACTCGACTTCTCCACCCCAACGGGTTGTCCAGGCGGGCCGACGAGCGACAGCCGCACGTCTTGGCTCGGCGGCTGCAGCTTGAGGTCCGCAAAACGCGTCCGTTCCCAAAGCCGGAAATCCCCGCCTTGCAGCCTCACCAGATCTGGCCCCTCAAAGCTACCGGCTGCCAAGATACCGCCGTCTTCGAGTTGCGCAAGCAAGCTAACCGGGACGGCCAAATCACTGCCATACTTGAAAAACGTCCGGAATCCGAGGTCCACCGCGCCATCGTTGTACATGCGCCAGACAATCGAGTAGACTCCAATACCGTAGCCACTTTCCACGCGCCCGCCCGCCAGCAGCTTCCCGTCCGGCTGCGGCAGAATCTGACTGACACCGGCCGGGCCCCACGGGACGAAGTCAGGCACGAAGCTCCCGTCGGCCCGGCCATCCGAGTGAAGTCGAAGCAAGAACGACCGGCTGGTCTGGTAGTTGAAGCCCCAAACAATCAGCTTCCCGTCCGGTGCAACGAACGGGATCACGTCAGCGCTGACTTCCGGTGGCATTCTTACTACCGGGAAGCCCTCGTCCGGTCGACCATCGGCCTTCAGGCGCCCTAGGACAGTGTAGCTCTCGGTGCCCGACCGTTCGGTGGCAAAGTACGAAGCGCTTCCGTCCGGCAGCACGGCGAAAACGGAACCGACCGACGGAGGCTTGTAGGTTCCATCCACACTGCCGTCACGGTGTAGCCGCGCGGGACCGCGCCCCTCGCCGTTGGGCAACGGAAACCAGCCTTTGGTCACGAGGAACTCGCCGTCCTGAAGGGGTACGAACGCCCCCGTGTAAGTGCCGAACCAGTGGAATTCCGTCGGGCCGAAGGCCGTGTCCCGATCGCCGTCCGCGTGCAAGCGGTAGAGCCGCCATACGGTGTTGTTGGTCTGGGTGTTGAACGCCACCATCACCGTCTCATCCCCCACCACGCGCACCACGCTCACCGCGCTCGATGACTGCCCCACACGGTCCAGTTCCGGTTGCAGATCCGGCGCGATGCGGAACGTCGGATCCTGGGTCCCGTCGCGGCACAGGCGCACGCGGCGCACCACGTAGCCACCACCGGGGCGATTCTCTCGGAACTCGACAATCGGCCGGTCGCCACGCTGCAGTCCGCAGACTTTTAAGTCGGGGTGGTCCGGCGAGGGTGTGACGTCTGGGATGTAACTCGGGTCGCGTTTGCCGGGTTCGTACATCGCGGCGTGCCCAGTAGCTAGCGCCGTCGCGATCATCACACGGTACGCGGTTTGTCGGACGCGCACCTGCCGAAGCGAACGGCGAACTGATGTTGGACTTGGCTTCTGCTGCATCCGCTTCGTCCTCCGTTTCACTTGTTGTCGCCTCGCGCTCGTTCGCGTGAGCAGGGATGGACCGATTCCACCTTGGCCAGCGGGAGTGCCACAGGCGGCTGCTTTTCCATGTGATCGGAAGCTACACGGCTGCTTATAACAGGTCAATGTGAATCGAACCCTGTGCCAGCGCGCAACCCGTAGGCCAAACCGACCGACGCCCAGGGCAAGGCGCTCTTCCAGAACGTGGCCAACGGCCGCTGGGTCGTGCAGCCCCAGACCCCCGACCAGCGCTTTCGCTTCACCCCGCTCAACGACCTCCTCGTCTTGGGTGATCGGCGATTCTGTCGGAATGACTCGGTCTTCACCGCCCACCCCAGCGCGGTCGAGGTGGTCGCGCTCGAAGTGGTCCAGGTGGTCCAGGATTGGCGCAACAGCGCCCCCTTGTTCGAACGGAAACCGACACGGGTCCGCGCTTTTATTCGACCCGCAGGATCGAGCCCCACACCGGTCACCGTCTCCAATGCCCGGCTCAAGGTCGAGCGGCCAGGCGAAGCGCCGGTGTTCTTGAAGGCGGGGAGAACTGTCGCGCGGGCCGACTACGCCTCGCGGCGGAACGATCCCGAGGCCAGCCTCGCCTTCAACCTCACCGCGCAGGCCCAAGGCCAAGTCACTCTGACGCTCGAATGGCCCGATGGTCTCCTGGCCACGGCACCCGAAGCCGCCGCCGTTGGCGCGGTGGTGAACAACGCTACCACGGTCACCTTCGCCCCGCCGCCGCCCCTGCGTCTGAAGTGGGTGCTGCTCGATTGGAAGTTCAAGAACAAGCAGGCCGCCGCGACCCCGGCGGTGATCGCTGCGCATCGGCAGCGTTTGCTAGCGGCCTTGCCAGCGACCCGCTTCGAGCCCGGCCGCCAAGATACAACCGTCCTTAAGTGGGAGCCCGACTACGACCCAACGATCGCCGATCCGGAGGTCGAGATGGACAACACACTTCGACTGCGCGAGTTGGTGGCCGATAAACACCTGCGCGACGAGCCCAACATGAGTCGCACCCTCTACTACACCTCGGTCGAGGGCGTCCCCTTCCGCGACAACGCGCCCATCCCTGGCAACTTCGTCCTGGTCCGCTCTCGGCTCACCGCCGCGCTCTATCGCAACCGACCAGCTCATGAGGTTGGCCATGCCCTCGGCCGCCATCACGCCGTGCACGCCGCTTACGGCCTGGTCTTCGGCCCAACGGGCCCCACCAAGTCGGGCGCTTGCGACGAAATCGCCTCGGGAATGGCGCCGGATTACCCGATGGACTTCCTGCGAACGCAGCCGCTGCAACCGACGCTCGGGCCCATGCAGCAAGGCGACTTCCGCTTGGCCTACGGCTGGGACCATACCGACGGCACCTACATCACCCCGTTCCGCACCGCTGACCTGATGAGCTACTGCGGCTTCGGCACCGATTGGACCTGGCCAGGCTTGCATACCTACCCGGCGCTGCACCAGGCCCTGGCAGCACGGTTCGGCCAGGGCGGCGCCCGCACCCAACACGCTGCCGCCGCGCCAGCCTCGAGCCTGATCGTCACCGGCTCCATCGATCCCACCGGCACCAGCGCCTCGCTCGAACCCGTTTCCGAAACCTTGCTGCCGCGCGAGGCGGAGTGGCCGCCCACGGGCGAGTTCACGCTTCAGTTGCTCGACACCGAAGGTCGGGTCTGGGCCGCCGCTCCGTTCGCGCCGAGTTACGTGATCGAGGCGGACCCGGCGCCAATCCGCGCCGCCTCCGGGCGGTTCCGCTTCTGCGTGCCCTCGCTGCAACCGCTGGGGGCAATCGAAATCTGGCACGGCGACCGGCGACTCGTCCGCCGCACCGCCTCCCGGCACCCGCCCGAACTACACCTGCTCAGCCCAGTCCCGGGCGTCCAGGTGCAAGGCAAGGACTTTCTGCTCGCCTGGCAGGCCTCCGACCTCGATGGCGATCCCCTCACCTTCACCGTCGACCTGAGCCTCGACGGCGCCGCGAGCTGGAGCACGCTCGCCAAGGACCTTTCGGGGACCGAGCTGATCATCCCCGCGGCCTCGTTGCCTGGTACCCCTGACGCGCGCCTGCGAGTGACCGCCAACGATGGGCTCCACCGCACGTCCGCCGCCCTGCCCTTCGCGCTTCCCGACCGGCCCCCCACCGTCGCCATACTGTCCCCTGCGCCAGAAGCGGCGTTTCAAGGCGCTGCCGAGGTCGTGCTTCGTGCCGCTGCGCTAGACCTAGAGGACGGCGAACTCGTTGGTGGACGCTTGCGTTGGACCTCCGACGTCGATGGTCTCTTGGGCGAGGGAACTGAACTCCTCGCCACCACCGCGCAGCTCCATGCCGGGCGTCACCGGCTAACAGTCATAGCCACCGATGCGGCGGGGCAAACCGCCCAAGACACCGTCACCATCCAGGTCGAACCCCGGTGACTTCCACGGTTGCAGGCGCGCCAACTCGGCGAGGAATTGGAGCTCTCCTGGCCCGATTGGGCAGACACGTGGCAATTGATTGGCGCCTTGGCCCCGGCCTCCGACCACTGGTTGGTGGGTAAGGGAGTGGCGTTGCCGCCACTCCCTCCCCGTTGTCGCCATAGGGTTCATTCCCTATATTTACCGGCGTGCCCCTTTCGGGCACCGGGCGACCCCTGCGGAGG
>Ga0194111_10001688_pt1 | contig 27113 bp, 25 predicted proteins | sample TA2KigC300mmetaG_FD_146194 | JGI IMG/M metagenome (GOLD analysis project Ga0194111, IMG submission 146194) | Freshwater microbial communities from Lake Tanganyika, Tanzania - TA2015033 Kigoma Deep Cast 300m | ecosystem: Environmental > Aquatic > Freshwater > Lake | place: Tanzania: Lake... | reverse complement strand
TACAGGAGACGGCAAGCGTGACAGATCATAAAAGTGCAACCCGCCAGGCACTTGATTGGTTGGGCACGCTCGGGTATTTGGGAGTGAATGGGCTTGATGCGGTGGGTTATTGATGAGCTGGGGTTCGAATCTTTCACCATGGGAAGATCTTCATGGAGATTGGAAAGGGAGAATAATCCCCTCCACCCCCTTCGTAAAGGGGGAGGAGGAGGAGGGGAGATTTGTTTTTAGAATAAGCCAGGGAAATGCGTTAGCACCGGTGCTAACAATAATGAGATGACTGACATTAACTTAAGCATGATATTAAGGGATGGCCCCGCAGTGTCCTTCATGGGATCACCGGTGGTGTCCCCTACTACCGCTGCCTTATGAGCCTCCGACCCTTTTCCTCCAAATTCACCGGATTCAATCCATTTCTTAGCATTATCCCAGGCCCCACCAGCATTATTGAGGGCGACAGCGAGAATAAAACCTGTAGCAAGCGAACTGATAAGGAAGCCACCAAGGGCATATTTGCCCAATATCATTCCTACCAGAATTGGTGCAATGATGGCCATTATCGAAGGGGCTAACATCTGTTTCAATGCTGCTCTGGTACAAATATCCACACACTTACCATATTGGGCTCTTGCCTTCCCTTCTCTTAGACCTGGTATTTCGCGCCACTGCCTCCGAACCTCATCCACAATAAGTCCTGTAGTCACACCCACTGATTTCATCGCGAGAGCCACAAAAATAGTTGGGATTAAGGCACCAATCAAAATACCAACAATAATCTGTGCGGAAAGTAAGCTTAACTCAGGTGGGGCTGTTATTTTTCCATCGGTGGTTATAGTTACTAAACCAGCTGCTAAAGCATAAGAAAGAATCAGGCCAAGGGCGTTCAGGACAGCAGCACCAATGGCAAAACCCTTGCCCGTAGCCGCTGTCGTATTGCCCAAGGAATCCAAGGCATCCGTCCTTTCTCGCACTTCCGGTGGTAATCCAGCCATCGTGGCAATACCACCTGCATTATCAGCCACAGGACCATATGCATCTGTAGCTAAAGTTACACCCAGAGTAGACAGCATACTGGCAGCGGCTATAGCTACCCCATAAAAGCTTGCAAAATGGAAGGCCACAATAGTAGCTATGGCTACAAGAAGAACGGGTGGCCAGGTACTTATTAAACCGATAGCAAAGCCACGAACAATAGTGGCGCCACCACCGATTGTAGAGGCCTGTGAAATTTCCCTTGTTGGTTTAAAGGCATAAGAAGTGTAATAATTGGTGCTTTCTCCCATGAGCACCCCCGCTATCAAGCCAACAAAGACTGCCCAAAAGAGACCAAACCGGGCATTTAAAAAATAAATTGCCAAAAGGCTGAATATTGCGGTCAATATGGAGGCACTGAGAGTGCCACGACGCAATGCTCCCAGAAGAGCAACCATCTCAACTTTTTCCCCTACCCTGACGAGAAAACAGCCAATGATTGAGGCCACAACTCCTCCAGCCATGATTAACATCGGCAGCCACCAAGAAGCTCGCAAGGCTTCATCAGGAGATCGAGAGGGAAACAACTTCGTTACCCATGGTGCTATCGCTTCCGGTGCAACGACAAAACCGACAATACCGAGTGTCATGGCAGCAACGACTGTTTCAACATAAGACTCGAAAAGATCAGCGCCCATGCCACATACGTCACCCACATTATCACCAACAAAGTCAGCTATCACGGCGGCATTTCTTGGGTCATCTTCGGGTATCCCTGCTTCTACCTTGCCCACTAAATCAGAGCCAGCATCAGCCCCTTTGGTAAAAATACCACCTCCAACCCGTGCAAAGAGAGCTACCAATGAGGCTCCGGTTCCATAAGCAGGAATGACAGCTAAAAAATTGGGATCATCATGCCAGGCGAAATAAAGGATAGATAACCCTATGACACCGATGCTTACTACAATTAAACCCATCACAGCTCCACCCCGGAAGGAAACACGCAGTCCTTGATTTAAACTTTTTTCTGCTGCGGCAGTGGTTCTACCGTTAGACCGGACTGCCATGTTCATACCAGCATACCCAGCACCCATTGAACAGATAGCGCCGAAGAGAAAGGCTATGCTCGTTTTCCAGCCCAGTAGCGGGATGAGGGCAAGGATAACAGCTATGACCACTATCACAATGATTTCGGTCCGATATTCTCTGTGAATAAAGGCTAAAGCTCCTTCCTGAATAGCGCTTGTGATTTCCTTAATTCTTTCTGTTCCCGGAGTTTGTCTTAGAACGTAGCGTACAAAGTAACCCACAGTAATAAATCCCAGAATCCCGCAAATAACAGCTATCCACACTAAATCCATGCCACTCTCCTTTCTGTATAGAATAAACCATCATTTTTATTCAGAGCAGACGCCAATCATAGTTTTTACATCGTTACCATTCAAGCTACTACTGCATGATCATCCCTCCTTTTTAATTCTTCTCTGATACCGATTCATGGCTGTCTCCAACCCCTCTAAAAGCATCACCTTCAGGGCATCTGCGGTTCGATCAAGAATTTTATCTAAAATGGGTTCTTCGGACTCCCCAAAGGAGTCCAGGACATATTCTGCTGGATCTATCCCTTTGGGAGGCCTCCCAATTCCAACCTTTAGCCTCAAAAAATTATTTCCCCCCATCGACTCAATGATGGACCGGACACCCTGATGCCCACCATCTCCTCCCCTCCTTTTAAAACGAAGCCTTCCAAAAGGAAGATCTAAATCGTCATGAATGACGATTAAATCATCCATCCCAATAGTAAAAAAATTGACTAATTTTTTTACTGCCCCTCCGGTTCGATTCATGAAGGTCATCGGTTTGGCAAGGACGACCTCTTGAGAATCGATCCATCCTTTTCCGTAGAGGGTTTTGAAACGTTTATTGGAGATGAGGACATGATTGATGATGGCGATTCGATCCATTACCTGGAATCCAATATTGTGCCGGCTCATTTGATACTGGACCCCAGGATTCCCCATTCCTACAATGAGTTCCACACTCGATTATTCTTCCTCCTTCCTTTCCTTCACCTCTGCCTCTTCCGGAACTCCTGCCACTGCCTCTTCCACCTTCTTCTCTTCAACTACCGGTGGAACCACTGTGGCTATAGTCAGGTTGGCGTCGGATAAGATCTTTACCTTCTCTAATTGAATGTCTTGGACATGAATCGAATCACCTATTTTTAAAGAACTCACATTGATATCAATGGTCTTGGGAATATCTCCTGGAAGACATTGAATCTCGATCACCCTCCGGATCTGTTCAAGAATGCCCCCCATCTTCGTCCCTTCTGGTTTTCCAATGAGATGGATGGGTATTTCCACAGTCACCATCTCATCCATGGCCACCTCATAGAAATCGGTGTGGAGGGTCACTCTTTTAAGAGGGTCGATTTGAATATCCTTCACCATTACAACCTTTCGGTCTGATTGATCCCCTCTTCGGATATCGAGATCGATCAGAACATTTTCTCCCGCCTCTGTTTGAAGAGTTTTTGCCAATTCCTTGGGATTGATCATCAAGGGGATTGTCTGAGTCCGTGGGCCATAAAAGATGGCTGGGATCATGCCTCTGGCCCTCAATTTTCTTGCACTCCCCTTTCCAACCTCTTCGCGAATCTCCGCCTTCAATATAGGCCTTTCCATAATTCACTCCTTCTAAATATTTTACACAAACAAACTACTTACCGATTCGTCCTTATAGATCCTGTGGATAGCATCTGCCAGCAGACTCGATATGGAGAGAACTTTAATCTTTGAACACATCCTTGCCTCTTCTCTGAGTGGAATAGTATCTGTCACAATAATTTCCTCAATGGGGGATTCCGAGAGCACCCCTATCGACTGACCCGAAAGGACTGGATGTGTACAACAGGCATAGACTGCTTTGGCCCCTTTTTCAACCAAGGCATAGGCTGCCCGCGTTAATGTCCCCCCTGTGTCAACCATATCATCGACCAAGACAGCGACCATTCCGCTCACATCGCCAATGATGTTCATCACCTGTGAGACATTGGGGGATTCTCTTCGTTTATCGATGATGGCCAGTGATGTGTTCAATCGTTTAGCATACGCTCGAGCTCTCTCCACTCCCCCTGCATCCGGTGAGACGATGACAATATCGTTCTCTATTTGCCTTAAGTAATCCAAAAGCACAGGTGCAGCAAATAAATGGTCCACTGGAATATTGAAAAAACCCTGGATCTGACCGGCATGGAGATCAACCGTGAGGATTCGAGAGGCCCCTGCGGTGGTGATCAAGTCAGCAATCAATTTTGCAGAAATGGGCGCCCGCGGAGAAACCTTACGATCCTGCCTCGCATACCCATAGTAAGGTAAAACAGCAGTGATCCTCTCAGCAGAAGCCCTTTTAAGGGCATCGATCAGGATCAGAAGTTCCATAAGATTTTTATTAACAGGAAAACAGATAGACTGGATGACGAAGACATCCATCCCGCGGACACTTTCGTCTATTTCCACATTGATCTCTCCATCGCTAAAATCCTTCACCACAGATTTTCCGATAGGGGTCTTTAGATGTTCGGATATTTTCTTCACCAATTCAATATTTGAATTTCCTGTGAAGATCCTTAACCAACTCAGATTCTCATCAGCCTCGTATGATATTCTTTTCTTCAACATGAGAGCCTTTTCCCCTCCAGAAGGTGGAAAGCGGAGGGTAGAAAGTGGATTAAAACAATATATTACTACTCTCTGCTTTCTACCATCCAATTACAAAAGAATTGGCTGGGGTGGGAGGATTCGAACCTCCGAATCCAGGTTCCAAAGACCTGTGTCTTACCGCTTGACGACACCCCAACCGCCTGCCTGCTGGCAGGCTAAAACCCAAATATCAAAATCCAAATGCCATCCTTCGACAAGCTCAGGATGGTGTATTGAACACGGTGAATGATGAAATCATGGTGAGCCTTCGGCGTGACCCTTCGATAAACTCAGGGCGATCATGGTGAGCTCGCCGAACCATCAGTCGAACGCTTGTCGAACCATAAACTTTGAGCTTTGACATTTGACATTTATTTTCATCCTTTAGGGGATGCTATGGGCTTTTATCACAATCCACCCTCTTCCCCTGACCATTCTTTTTACTCTTTTATAAGCCTCCGAAGCATCCCTTTCTTCTGAAAAGATTCCAAAAACCGTTGGACCGCTCCCTGTCATTAAGGCTCCCAAAGCTCCGACAGAGTATAACATATCCTTCATGATGCCGATTTCAGGATATCTCTTAGAAACCACTCCCTCGAGATCATTCCGGAGAATTCGCGAAATCCCTTCAGGATTTTTTAATAACTTGTTGAGATTAATATGAAATCGCCTTTTTGTCAATATATAATTTTGGTAAGCCCATTTCGTCGAAACCTCAAAATTTGGATAAATAAGGATATACCATAGATTTGGAAGTTCTACCTTTTTTAATCTTTCCCCGATCCCAGAACCAATGGCAGCTCCATTGAAAAGGAAGAAAGGGACGTCTGCACCGATCCCCAATCCCATCCCCTTCAGTTCTTTTCTGGATAGGCCCAGTCTCAGAAGCTGGTTCAATGCCATCAATGTGGCAGCGGCATTACTGCTTCCTCCTCCCAGCCCTGCTCCGAGTGGAATTTTTTTCTTGATTTCGATATCCACTCCCCTTCTGTAGTCCGTTTTTTTTAAAATAGATTGAACAGCTTGATAAATCAGATTGCCCTTTCCAATGGGGAGGCCGGGATTGGTTGAGTTGATAAAAATCCCCTTCTCCTTTTTTAAAGAAAATCGGAGTTTATCATAAAGGCTAATCTTCTGGAGGATGGTCTTCAACTCATGGTATCCATCCTTTCGTTTCTTGAGAACCTCCAGCCTCAGATTGACTTTTGCAGGAGATTCTAAATAAAGAGTATCAGCCATTTCAGTCAATAAAATCTCACCTTCACCCTCAGACCAAAATTTTATTTTGAGGTAGGAAGGAATTTGATTTCAATAGGCCCCACCCGTATCTCAACCCTCTTCATCTCGTCTTCTCGGGGAAGGATGTAAATTACACTGCTCCATCCCTCTTTTATAAAGGTGAGCATGACATTGTGGAGTTCGAAACTGCTCACCAATCTCCAGTGATAGTTAGACATCTTTTCCTTAAAGAAGTTGGAGAGCTTCTCCATCTCCCCTTTCCCTTCATAGACGAGAAGTCCTGTCTTGGTGGTCTTGGTTTCATAAATAAAGGACTCTTTTCGGTTGAGAATCAATCCGGGGGGTAGCGGAATATCCTCAAATCGATAGGTGGTGATCAACGGTCGCACTTCCGGTTCCCGCTCTCGGAGTGTGCGGAATGAAAATAGGTCACCACATCCGTAGAGTGAAGCTACAAGAATTATAACGATTCCCATCAAAAACATTCTATGCTGTCTTCCCTTTACCATTTCTCTCCTCCTTGCCCGTTTTTCCGTATTGTCAAAAATTATCTCCCCTCTCCCCTTGGGGGAGAGGGTCAGGGTGAGGGGTAAGTAGTCTGTTTCCTAAGTGCCTTTGCTATGCCCGTCAGGCCTTTTACCCCCACCCCTGCCTGCGGCAGGCAGGCTTTTCCCTCCCCCCTCAAGGGGGAGGGTTTTCTTTGTATCTCCATATGTTCCAGAGCGGTTTTTCATAAAACTTTTTACAATATCCGTTTTTCACTTATCATAGGTAAGGTAATTTATTTTTTCAAGAGATTTTTGGCTACATTTTAGATTTCAAATTTGAATTTTGATCTTCGAACTTATTTTATTCTTAGGGTTCTCATCCGGTTGAGGGCCACGGCGACCTCATAGATGCGAGGCAGAACCAGATTTCCTGTTCTGTAGGGAAGTAAGATATCGAAACCCTTTTCTCTAATATCCTCCATCACTTTTGTCAACCCTTCTCTTAAATTTTGAGTCTTCTCTAAATAGTGTTCGCTATAGTAATGGATGATCAATCCGATGGCTCGAAGTTGACTCGGATCGACCAACTGCTCTAAATAGGAAAGGTCAATGGTCGTGGAACCGTATAGGATTGTGCCCATTCCTTTCGCATCGATCTTTACATCCCTCCTGCCTCGACTCGCATCAAAACTCTCAGGAAGAGGTTGCCGTTTAGTAATTCTACCAAAACTTTCTCCCCCCTCATCCACCCTCTTACTTGAATGTTTAAGTGCGATCTCCTTCGCTCTATTGGTCACACAGAGAGGTCTATAATGATCCATCATGATCACCGTGTCCGCCACATCGAAATAATCACCTGAGCCCCCCATGATTAGAATGGTGGAAACCCCCCAGTCTCTGTAGAGTTGTTTCACCTTGTCCACAAAGGGAGTGATCGGCTCCTTATCTTTGGTCACCAACTCCTGCATTCTTTCATCTCTTACCATGAAATTCGTCGCCGAGGTATCCTCATCGATGAGGAGGAGTTTCGAACCCATCTCCAGTGCTTCAATGATGTTGGCTGCCTGAGAGGTAGAGCCGCTGGCGTTCTCTGTCGAAAATTTGACCGTATCTTTTCCTTGAGGAAGGTGATTGACGAAAGGGCTGATATCTACCTTCTCAATGCTCCGCCCACCCTCTGCCCTAATCTTGACTGCTGAAGGAAGAGTGGCTACATGCTCCCTTCCATCCCCAGGAATGTGTGGATAGACCCCCCTTTCGATGGCACTGAGTAGGGTGGTCTTGCCATGAAAACCACCTCCTACGATCAGGGTCACTCCTTTTGGGATCCCCATCCCTTTGATCTGCCCACGATTTGGAACGGTCATCTCAGCTTCCAACTCAGGAGGGTAATAGAAGGGAACAACATTCTGTGTGAGTGGCCGGTCATCCACCCCGCTTCTTCTCGGAAGGATGGACATATCACCGATAAAAGCAACCAGACCTTTTCCCTCTAATTGTCCCTGGATCGCCTCTTGGTCCTCAGTTACCTCAACATGCATTCGTGTCTCGGATGGATCATAATTCCGATAGAAAAGGGACTGTTCCATGATCTGAGGGATCTCCTGGAAAAATATTACCAAGGCCTCCTTTCCTAAAATCCTCCTCCCTTCGGCTGGCAGGCCAACGGTAAATCGGACTTCCATTCCCTGGGCATCGATCGAGACCGAACTGCGCTCTAAGACCTCCTGTCTTCCTGAGTCAATGCTGATGAGGCCGCTTCTTCCCGTTCCCCTGTGTCCCTTGGCCAACCTCTTCTGTTCATGATCAAACTTCCTTGCAATAAAATCCTGGAAGGTAATCCGCTTGATCCGGCGATCGAAAAGAGAGCTCGGAAACCCTGTCATAGAAATGGGAACATGAACCCTTAACCGAGAGGGAGCAGCAAAAGGATCTCCTTGGACATGGTCGATATGAAGGGTGAAGGGTCCATAGTCAAAGATTCCTTCGATATCTTTGTAGGCCTTATAACCCTTTCCATCAATTCTCATAAGAAGGCTTTTTAAATCTTCTTTTGATGCCATGACAATCGCTCAAAACATCACCCTCACCCTACCCTCTCCCATAAAGGGAGAAGGGGATTGGGTATTTATAGTCCAAGGATATCACTGATCTTTCCCATTGCCTTGAGACTCAATTCGGCAAATTCTTCAAGGGAGACATGGAGTTCTTCACATTTTCGAATCAAGTCTCGGTTCACATTTCTGGCAAACTCTTTCTGCTTCATTCTCTTAGTAATCGATGAAGGCTTAACACTTAAAATTTTTTTGTCTGGATAGACCAACGTGGTAGCGATAATCATACCTGTAATGCATTCCGAGCAGGTGATGGCAATGTCCAAATCTGTCTTCCTTTCTATTCCAAGCGCCTCAGCATTGTGGGCCTTGATCGCCTCGTTGACTTCACCGCTTACCCCCATTGCTCTTAGAATTTCTGCCGTCTTGAGGCCATGCTGGGAAGGTCGATCCTTTGTCTCTTCGTAATCGAGGTCGTGGAGTAATCCAACGATCCCCCATAAATCCGGATCGTAGCCCAATCTCTCTGCCATAGCCCTCATCACCGCCTCAGTAGCATAACAATGTTTTCTAAGGCTATCGGCCTGAAGGTACTCTTCCATCAACTTCACCGCTTCTTCTCGACTGATCCCCGCATCTCCCATATATCACCTCATCCTCCATTTGATTTAAATTCTTACACATTGAAGTCTGAAAATTTATCTCTAACATTTCGCCCCCTCACCCTTCCCCTCTCCCCCGTTGGGGAGAGGGGAAGCCTGCCCGCCGAACAAGTTCTTTGGCAGGCGGGGGTGAGGGGAAATTTAAAATATCTTTGGCTAGATTTTAGATTTTAAATCTAAAAGGCCTTTTGTTTGACTTTTCTTTTAAACATGTTATCTTCTTTTGAAAAATCTTATGCTCTCTTTTGCGGTCTTAAAATGATCGGGAACAAGATCGGACATCGACTCGATCCCTATCTCTACTATACTTTTAAAACACTCTTCGGGGAGCAGGGCAACCCAAATCTCTTTACCTTATTTGGCTTTTTGTCCACCCTCATTGCCTCATTTTTTATTATCAAGGAAATCTGGCTACTTGCAGGATTCGCGATCATCCTCTCTGGACTCTTCGACCTCTTCGATGGCGTAGTGGCCAGAAAATTAGGAAAGGTTACAGTCTTTGGTGGCTTCTTGGATTCTGTTTTAGATCGATATTCAGATCTTCTTCTCCTTTTGGCTTTCCTAATCTATTACCTGAAAAGGGGGGATTCCAGCTTGGTTGTCCTGACTTCTCTGGTAAGTATCGGGACCTCTCTCATTCCTTATATCAGAGCGAAGGCAGAAGCCATCCAAATCCCCTGCAACATCGGACTGATGGAAAGGGCGGAACGGATCATCCTCCTCTCAATCGGAACTTTATTCAACTGGATGGAGCCGATCCTCTGGATTTTAGCCATCCTCACTCACTTCACTATCCTTCAACGAATCTACTATGTCTGGAAAAAGCTTCGTGTTAACGATGAACTATGAACTTTAAACAATGAACTGTTCATCGTTTATCGTTCATCGTCCGCCGTTTCTTCGTACCTTCTCAATGTAAATACCTACGAAATTTCTTTAACCATTTCTCGAATCTCGTTAAATAAGGCTGAGGTAAAATCTTTCTCTTTTACCTTCCTGACGACCTCTCCTTTTTTAAAAAGGACTCCCATCCCTTTTCCTCCTGCAATTCCAATATCTGCTTCTTTGGCCTCACCGGGTCCATTGACAACGCATCCCATAATGGCAATGGTCATTGGAGTGGAGATCTTCTGAACACTCTTTTCAACCTTCTCTACGAGGCGGTTAAGATCAATTTCACAACGGCCACAGGTAGGACAAGAGATAATCTCAACACCCCGCTGCCGAATTTTTAATGCCCTCAATATTTCATATCCAGCCTTGGCCTCTTCAACAGGGTCACCGGTCAAGGAGACCCTGAGGGTATCTCCAATCCCCTCACCGAGCAGAAGTCCAATACCAATAGAGGACTTGACCACAGCCCCAATGCCTTTGCCTGCTTCTGTAATACCAAGGTGCAGCGGGTAATTCGATTCTTTAGAGAATATTCGATAGGCCTCTATGGTTCTCAAGACATCGGATGCTTTTAAAGAAACTTTGATGAGATGGAAATTGAGATCTTCCATCCATTCAATCGTTCGAAGCGCACTCAAAACCATCGCTTCAGCAGTAGCCCCTCCGAAACGTCTCAATAGGTCTTTTTCTAATGAACCTGCATTCACTCCGATACGGATTGGGACGTAACGCTCCTTTGCCTCGAGGACAATGGCCTTCAAGCGTTCCCTCCCCCCTATATTCCCAGGATTGATCCGAAGTCCATCTGCCCTAAATCTTAAGGCTTCCAAAGCCAAATGAGGGTGAAAGTGGATATCGGCAATGAGGGGAATTTTTATTCTTCTCTTTATCTCAACAATCGCCCGGGCGGCTTCTTCATCCACAACAGCCACACGGACGATTTCACAACCCGCCTGTTCGAGGCGACGAATTTGATGAACCGTCTTTCGAATATCCCGCGTATCGGTCTTGGCCATTGACTGCACAGAAATAGGAGCGTCTCCTCCCACTTTTACAGAACCGATGGAAATTTGATGGGTCTTTCTGCGATGAATCATAAAAAAAGTTCGGAGTTCGGTAGGGAACGGTTTGAAACCGTTCCGTACAGGAGTTCGGAGCCCCAAAATTAAACACTGCGAACTCCAAACTCATTATTCCGAATTATCCTTCGGGAGGCACGCCAGTTTTCAACGATTATATACAGGGTTGGTACGAAAACCAGCGTTAGAATGGTTGAGACTGAAAGTCCCCCGATCACAGCGATGGCCAAGGAAGCATTAGCCTCTGCTCCCTCACCTAAACCAAGGGCCATTGGGATCAGTCCACAAATGGTAGTGAGGGAAGTCATTAAAATCGGCCTAAGCCTTATTCTCCCAGCCCGGATAATGGCCTCCTTCAACTCAACCCCTTCTTGCCGAAGTCGGTTAATGTAATCGACGAGAATGATGGCATTGCTTACCACAATCCCGACCATCATGATGATCCCGATAAAGGAGACCACGCTCAGGGTATTCCCTGTCAGGAAAAGGGCCCAGATCACCCCGATGAAACCCAGAGGAACCGAAAACATGATCAGGAATGGATGAAGGAGGGAGGCAAACTGAGAAGCAAGCACCATATAAACCAGAACGATGGCAAGGCCGAGAGCAAACAAAAGGGTCCGAAAGGCATCTTTCTGTTCAAGGCGTGCTCCTTTGAGCTGGACAGAAAATTCTTCCGGAATCTTCATCCTGGAAATCTTCTCCTCTATTTCACTGGCGATCGAACCGAGATCACGTCCGCTCGTATTGGCGGTCACGTGAACGATCCGTTGCTGATACTTACGCTCTAATTGAGTGGTGGAAAGGATGTGAGCCACCTCAACCACATTTTCCAGGGGCACAATCTTTCCTCCCGAAACGGGCACGGGCAACCGTCTGATATCCTCCGGACGCCTCCTGTCATCTTCTCGAAGGCGAACTCTCACAATATGCTCCCGTCCCGTCTTGGGGTCGACAAAGATGGCCGATTCGTCACCTTCAACCGCCTCCCGCACAACATCTGCCACCCGCGAGGTCGTTAGCCCAAGGGCTGCCGCACGATCCTGACGAATTCGTACCTGATACTCCGGAAACCCTTCCTCCCGACCAATCTGGATATCGGTGACCCCTTGAACCTCCCTGAGGATACCATCCACCTCTTTGGCCAAACGGCTTCCTGTAGCCAGATCATATCCGAGGATTTCGACATCGATCGGTTCATCCGCGCCAAAAGTGATGACCCGTGTGACAATCCCACCGGGAAAGACAGAGACGATCGTTCCAGGAATTCTCCTCACTTTTTCCCTTAACGACCGGGCGATCGTATCAGAAGACCGCTTTCTATCAGATTGGTCCACTAACATCATGGAGGCATTTGCAGTATGAGGACCAGCAAATCTGCCACTAAAAACCACAGATCTCCCTTTTCCAGATCCGGCCCTGGCCCAGAGAGATTTTAGCTCTGGAACATCCTCGAAGATGATCCCCTCGATCTTCTCCATCACCTTCTTTGTCTCCTCCAGTGAAGAACCCACGGGAAGCCGAATCCCCATCCTGATCTGCCCCTCATCGGAGGAAGGAAAAAACTCTGTTCCCATGAGAGGAATAAGTAAGAGTGTCCCAGCAAAAATAAAGACTACCCCTGAGACCACAACCTTTCGATGGGACAAGACAAGTTGGAGAAGACTCTGGTAATGCTGATCAATCCAGAGGAAATAAGGCCGAGTCTTTTGAAAAACCTTCTGGGTCCACGAAATTTTCTGTGATTCCTTCTTCTGTCGCAGGAATTTGGCAGTCAGAACCGGGACTAAAGTCAAGGAATCAAATAAGGAGGCGAGCAAGGAAAATGCAACGGTGTAAGCCATCTGGACAAACAGTAACGCTGCGATCCCTTTAACAAAGGCAAGGGGAAGGAAGACGATGATGCTCGTGATCGTTGCCGCAATAACTGGTTTGCTCACTTCGGTTGCCCCTTTATAAGAGGCCTCGACAGGGGATTCGCCTAATTCAATATGTCGGTTGATATTTTCCAAAACGACGATGGCATCGTCTACCAATCTCCCCACTCCCAAAGCGAGCCCGCCGAGGGTCATGATGTTGAGTGAAAATTTGCCGAAATGGAGGAGGACAAAAGTGGCGATGATGGAGATGGGAATGGAATGGGCGATGATCAGCGTGCTCGTTCCGCTTCCGAGAAAGATGAGGATGATCACCACAGCCAGAAGGGCTCCTATCATCGCCTCATGCTGGAGGTTCTTGATTGATCTCCGAATGAAGGTGGACTGGTCAGCAACGACCTGGAGGGTCACCCCTTTGGGAAGTTCTCTCTGAATCTGTGGCAAGGCCTTCAAGACATTATCAACCGTAGAAACGGTATTGCCGCCGATCTGCTTCTGAACTCCGATCATGATCCCTCTTACGCCGTTGATATGGACCTCTGTTTGGACATCCTCAAATCCATCCTTGACCCTTCCGATATCCTTGATGCGGATAGGAACACCGTTGTGCTGTTGAACCACAATCTCGTTTATATCCATGACATCTGAAGAGCGACCGAGGGTTCGAACATTGTATTCCCTCCGCTCTCCCATAAGGGTGCCCCCGGGAAGATCCATATGGCCTGTTTTCACGGCCTGGGCCACTCTGTCGATGGAAAGGTTCAATCCCTCCAGCTTGGAGCGGTCGAGATCAACTTGTATCTCCCGGACTTTACCACCATAAACATTAGCCGAAGCCACTCCCTTCAAACTTTCCAATCTCGGGGCAATGAAATCCTCGGCCAATTCTCTAAGCCGATATTCATCCATAGGACCTGAGACAGAAAGGGCGACCACCGAAATAGAAGAGGGATCGAATTTATAAATGACTGGCTGTTTGGCTCCCTCGGGAAATTGGTCTAATATCTGGCTGAGGCTCTGCTGAACATCTGTAGAGGCTACGTCGAGGTTGGTACCCCAGTAGAATTCAATAGTGACGGTAGATATACCCTCCCTTGACCGGGATGAGACATGGCGAACATTTTGAATTCGGCTCACCCTTTTTTCAATGAGTCGGGTAATGGCGATCTCAATATCTTCGGGGCTTGCTCCCTTATACTCCGTAGAGATTGCGATGATGGGATAGGAGATATCGGGAAAGAGATCAATGGCAAGATTTGAGAAGGCGATAGCCCCAAGGAGGATGATCCCAATCGCCACCATAAATCGGGCCACAGGGTTCTTCAGGGAGCCGCGGATCATGTCCATATTCTAACCCCCTTCGATCACCCTGACTGTGGAACGGTCTCTGATCGATTCTTGTCCTCTAACGACCACTTGGTCCCCCTCAGACACTCCCTCCAGGATTTCCACAACTTGATCCTGTTCATAGCCGGTAACAACTTTTTTTCGAAGTGCCTGATTCCCTTGGACGATAAAGATCGATTTCGACCCTCCTTCTTCAATCACCGCATGCCTTGGAATGACCAATGCCCCTGGCTTCTCTAAAAGAACCATTTCAAGCTTTGCAAACATGCCAGGTTTCAACAAACGATATGGATTAGGGATATAGATCTCCGCTTGAAGAGTGCGTGTAGATAAATCCAAAGTTGAATTGATCTTTTCCACCCTTCCCTCAAAGATCCTCTCTGGATAGGACTCGACTCGAACCTTTGCCTTCATCCCGGTTCTTAAAAGAGGAATATCTTTTTCCAGAACATTGGCGATGACCTTCAGGGTCTCTATGTGGACAAGGTTCACAAGAGGGGTGGAAGATGAGACCAGGGCTCCAGCATCGACATACTTTCGGCTGATCTCACCACGGAAGGGAACAACAATCAGTGTATTCTGGAGACGAGTCCGTTCCTGTTCGAGAATCGCCTCCATCTCTTTCAGCTTCGCCTGGGTTGCATCCCTCACTTCCTGACGCGCTCCATCCCGAAGAAGCTTGAGCTGTTGCTGGCTCGATGCCAACTGGGCCTCTGCAACGGTATACTCCATGTTGGCAGCATCCCGCTCCTTTTTTGAAATCACCTCTCGCCTATAGAGGGCCTCTATTCTTTCGTGTTGGAGTTTGGCATTCTCAAACCGGGATTGAGCCTGCCTGACCGCCTCCTCCGCCTGTCGCAACTCTTCTGCCCTTGTTCCGGTTTCGATCTCCTTGAGTTGGGCCTTTGCCTGAGCTACCTTGGCTTCAATTTCCCTCACCTTCTGTAAAAAATCGGTACGGTCAATCTGTGCGATCACCTGTCCTTGTCTTACTGAGTCTCCCAGATGGACATCTATCCTTTCGAGATACCCGGATACTTTTGGAAAAAGATCAATCTGCATGAAAGGGAGAATGTCACCCGTAACCCTAATGGAATAAGTAAGAGGTTTACTAATAACGGGTGTAATTTGAACAGGGACTTCCATCCGGGTGGCTCGCTGGGTTACAGATCGCTTCTGTGTGAATCCCCATACCCTGTAGAGCGCTAATGCGGCGACAGCGACCATGACAAGAGCGAGCAACCATTTCCGGCTCTTTTTGCCCTTTTTTAAAGGGGCATGGGTAGATTCATCCCAATTCATGTCCCCTTCTCCCAGGAGTCCAAATAGTGTTCCTGCTCTTCAGTAAGTCGATCGATCTCGATCCCCATCGAAAGAAGTTTCATCTGAGCAATTTCCTGATCGATCTCTTGAGGAACTGGGTAGACCCTGTTTTCTAAGTTTTGATGGTTTCTCACCAAATACTCGGCCGAAAGTGCTTGATTGGCAAAACTCATATCCATGACACTCGAAGGATGCCCCTCTGCAGAGGCAAGGTTTACCAACCTCCCCTCCCCTAAGAGATAGATCCTTCGACTGTTACGAAGTTGAAACTCCTCGACAAAGTCACGGATCTCTCTCCGTGAAACGGTGATCTCACCCAAACCCATCAGATCGAGTTCCACATTGAAGTGGCCTGAATTAGCAATGATTGCCCCATCCTTCATATTCAAAAAATGTTCTTTCCGAATCACATTGACATTGCCGGAGACGGTGCAGAAAATATCTCCCACCTGAGCAGCTTGAGTGATGGTCATGACGCGATACCCATCCATCACAGCCTCCAGGGCTCTAAGGGGATTAACCTCTGTGACTATGACATTGGCCCCCATTCCTTTGGCCCTCATCGCCAACCCTTTCCCACACCATCCATATCCTGAGACGACAAAATTCGCCCCTGCCATCAATCGATTGGTAGCCCGGATGATTCCATCGATCGTAGATTGCCCTGTCCCATACCGATTGTCAAAGAAATGTTTCGTTTCAGCGTCATTGACAGCCACAATGGGAAATCTCAATACCCCTGTCCTCTCCATCGAACGGAGTCGGATCACACCGGTTGTCGTCTCTTCTGTCCCGCCGATTAACCCTTCAATCATCTCCTTCCTCTTCGATGAAGGAAGACCCTTTACCCAATTTCTAATGGAGGAGGGAAGTTCATCCCATTTTTCCAAAGCAATGAAGTGGAAGGAGGAGACAAGATCTGCCCCGTCGTCCATAGTAAGGTTTGGAAAGAAGGCCAAGGCCTTCTGGATGTGAGCATAATAAGTTTCATTATCCTCTCCTTTGATGGAAAAGACAGGAATATTTAACTCCTTAACGAGATAAGCCGCCACATCATCCTGTGTACTTAAAGGATTGGAAGCGCAGAGGGTCAGTTCGGCCCCTCCTATCAAAAGGGTCTTCATCAAAACAGCAGTTTCGGTTGTCACATGGAGGCAAGCGGATAGACGCTTTCCTTTGAGGGGCTTCTCTTTTTCAAAGCGGCTTCTAATTAATTTTAAAACAGGCATGGCCATCTCCGCCCATTCCATCCGGAGTCGACCCTTTTCAGCCAACAATATATCTTTAATGTCGTAGTCCATATTTTCCTCTTCCCTCTCCCTCCCCTCTCCCCACTGGGGAGAGGGTGTGGGTGAGGGGTTAAAGTCCGGCTGCCTTTCTAAGCTCCTCTGCCCGATGAGTGCTCTCCCATTTAAATTCAGGTTCATCTCGTCCAAAATGTCCATAGCAGGCCGTCTTTTTATAAATTGGCTTAAGAAGGTCGAGATAATCGATAATGGCTCTCGGCCTCAAATCAAAGTGTTCCCGAATAATCTTTGCAATCTGATCAGGAGGAATCTTTGATGTCCTTGAGGTATCGATCATCAAAGAGACAGGCTCTGCTCTTCCAATCGTGTAAGCAATCTGAACTTCGACCTTCTCTGCGAGTCCAGCAGCGACGACATTTTTTGCAACATGCCTTGCCATATAGGAAGCGCTTCGATCCATCTTCGATGGATCTTTCCCTGAAAAACAACCTCCTCCGTGGCTCCCAACACCTCCATAGGTATCGACAATGATTTTTCTCCCTGTCAGACCGCAATCAGCCTTTGGACCCCCCTGAATAAATCGGCCGGTGGTGTTGATATAATATTTTGTATTCTTGTCACGGAGCTCCTGTGGAATAACTTTAAAAATAACCTCTTCAAGGATCCCTTCCCTTAAAGTCTCATATGTAACCTTCTCAGAGTGCTGAGCGGCAATGACCACGGAATCCACACGAATCGGTTTCCCATTGATGTATTGGATCGTCACCTGAGATTTTCCATCTGGTCTTAAAAAATTGAGTATATTCTTCTTTCGAACTTCGGCTAAACGCTTAGTCAACCGATGAGCATAGATGATGGGCATAGGCATTAACTCGGGGGTCTCATCGCAGGCATAGCCGAACATCAATCCTTGATCTCCTGCACCCTGTTCGTGCTCATCTGTTTCATCCACTCCTATCTTAATGTCCGCCGATTGCTCATCAATTGAAGTGATCACTGCGCATGTCTCCCAATCAAATCCCATGGTAGAGTCATTGTACCCTATCTCTTTGATGGTCTCTCGGACGATGCTTGGCATATGGACATAACAGGAAGTGGTAATCTCCCCTGCAATGATTGCCATCCCTGTCGTCACCATGGTCTCACAGGCGACTCGGGCTTTAGGGTCCTCGGCAATGATCGCATCTAAGATAGCATCAGAGATTTGATCGGCCACCTTATCAGGATGCCCCTCGGTAACCGATTCAGAGGTGAATAAAAAGTCTGTCATTGCCATCTCATCTTTCCTCCTTATCTCCCCTCACCCTTTCCGTTCGGCTGAGCGTTCAACTGAGCTCACGCCGAAGTCTCACGACGAAGCCCTCTCCCCCTGCCTATCGGCAGGGGAGAGGGGGAGGGAGAGGGGTTTATGCTTTCAAGTTTTCTGGATAAACTTGGATAATATCTTCAGGAAATCTTTCTCCCATCCACTTTAGGATATAGCGTTTGATTTCCGAAGCCGTCGAGAATTGGAATAATCCTTCCACCAAGGACTTCGTTTCTTCAAACCTTGACATTCGGAGCATCTTTTTCACTTTCGGAATCGAAACTGGGTTCATGCTGAACTCATCTAATCCAAGGCCTAACAAGACCAGAGCATAATTAGGCTCTGCTGCCATCTCGCCACAAATGGCCACAGAGATTCCAGCTTGATGGGCGGACTGAACCACTCCTCGGATGATTCTCAAAATGGCAGGATGAAGAGGCTCATAAAGGTAGGAGACATGCTCATTGATGCGATCAACCGCCAAGGCGTACTGAATCAGATCGTTCGTTCCGATGCTGAAGAAATCCACCTCTCGAGCTAAAATATCAGCCGTTACAGAAGCCGATGGAATCTCGATCATCGCCCCGATCTTCAACCCTCGATCGAAAGGTATTTTTGCTTTGGACAAATCCTTCTTTACCTCTTCCAAAACGGCCTTTGCCTTCCGGATCTCCTCAACCCCTGAGATCAAAGGGAAAAGAATTCTCAGATTTCCATGGACACTGGCTCGCAAAATCCCCCTCAATTGGGATTTGAAAATGTCGGTCTCCTTAATACTGAATCGGATTGCCCTCAAGCCCATGGCCGGGTTCATCTCATTGTCCTTCGAATAATCGGGAAGAAATTTGTCGCCTCCGATGTCTAATGTACGGATCGTAGCGGTGCCGGGATAGATGCCTTCCGCCAACCTTCGATAGGTCTGAAAATGCTCTTCCTCAGTTGGGAGATCCTTTCTGTTAAGGTAGAGGATCTCGGTGCGATAAAGCCCTATCCCTTCTGCGCCATGTGCCTTTGCGGAGGGAATCTCTTCCACCATCTCAATATTGGCTTGCAAATGAATACGAATACCATCCTGTGTTTCTGCTGGGAGAGAGGCGTATTTAAGAACCTCTCTTTCCACAGATTTGATCCGCCGCTTTCGCTCAAGAAAGGATTTTGAGACTTCTTCTAAGGGATTGATGACCACTTCTCCTGTCTCCCCATCGATGATTAAGAGGTCACCTCCATTGACGAGGGAAGTGGCCACCTCCAACCCCACCACAGCCGGGATGCCCAACGAGCGAGAAAGGATGGAGGTGTGGGAGACTTTACCACCGATATCGGTAATGAACCCGGCCACATTGTTCAAGTTCATCTGAAGGGTGTCCGCTGGAGAGAGGTCATGAGCCACCACGATCACTTTTCCTTTGATCTTGGCGATATCATCATGCTTCTTTCCCATGAGGTTTCGAAAAATCCTCGTCGATACATAATGGAGATCACTTCGACGTTCTCTGAGATATTCGTCTTCAATGGCCTTAAAGGCTTCGTCCAGTTTTTCGAGGGTGAGGTCCAATGCCCACTCAGCATTCACCTTCTTCTTCCGGATCGTCCCGGTTGTATCCTGAATCAGCATCTGGTCACCTAAGATCATCAAGTGGACATCGAGGATGAAGGAATGTCTGCGCACTTCAGGATCTAAAATCTTCTCTTTAATCTCTTCCAGTTGGTTCTGAGACTCCCGAACCGCCTTTAAGAACCGCTGTACTTCTTCTTCCACCTGCCCTGGATGGATCCGTTTCTGTGGGAGACGGACCTTGGACCGCTCTACTAAATAGGCTTTCCCCGTGACGATCCCTGGGGAAGCCCCGATTCCATGGATGAACTTGTTGATCTGTTGCTGAACAGCCATTGTCAATCCTCGCCGAATTTATTCTCAATCAATTTTCCCAAGATCTGGATCGCTTGCACGGCATCCTTTCCCTCCACCCTCAGCGTGATCTTTGACCCCTTAGGAGCTGCTAACATCAGGATACCCATGATCGATTTTCCATTAACCTCCAGACCATCTTTTTCAAGGATCACCTCTGAGGAAAAACGATTGGCAGTCTTGACCAAAAGGGCCGCTGCTCGTGCATGAAGACCCAGCCGATTTTTAATGGTAAACGTCTGAACCTCCATCTCCCTCTCGAAAAAACTTTATAAGGAGATGGGGAGATAAGTGATAAGGAGAATTGCTCCTCACCTCCTTATCTCCCTACCCGATTTACTCATCACTTCGAATTCTTGTACGGAACGGTTTTAAACCGTTCCCTACTTTTTCTTACCCACCCGTTTTTTGAGCACTTCACTGGCCAGGTTTATATTCCTCTGTCCATAATCGGTGATGAAAACGGCTAACGATTCCAAATCGATATCATTCTGGTAGGTTGCCAATTTAAGTAACATGGGGAGGTTTACTCCGGTAATCACCTCGATCTTTTTCTCTTCTAAAAAGGAGAGGCTTATATTGGATGGAGTTCCTCCATACATATCCGTCAGGATTAATACCCCCTTTCCCTCATCCACCTTCCGTATGGCGGCGATGATCTTCTCCCGGATCTCCTCCGATCCTTCCTTCGGATCAATCGAAACAGGTTCAAACTGCTTCAAATTTTCTCCTACCACCAGTTCAGCGGCAGCAATCAACTCCTTTCCCAGTTGGCAATGCGTCACCACTACAACTCCCACCATCTCTCTCACCCCTTCTCCGCATCGCGGTGCCGTTTGGATAGGAACACGCCCTTCCCCATTAATTCGTCCCGGAGCATTTCTGCCAATCGATCAACGATCACTATGGATCGATGCCTTCCACCTGTACATCCGACGGCAATGGTCAAATGGGTCCTTCTCTCCCTGATATAGAGGGGGAGGAGAAAACGGATGAATTCCTGAGTCCTCTGCAAAAATTCCTTCGTTTCTTCCCACTGAAGCACATATTGTATCACCTTTGGATCATCGCCCTTCAATTGCTTTAAACCCTCAACAAAATAGGGATTGGGTAAAAACCGAACATCCAATAAAAGATCTGCTTCAAAAGGGATGCCAAAACTATACCCAAATGAGAGAAGGGTAACCGTCATCTGACCTGGACCTCTCCCCTCTTGCGCATACTGTTGGATTTTATCTTTCAGTTGGTGGACATTAAAATGGGATGTATCGATCACTTGATTGGCCATATCCCGTATCCCTTGAAGCCGTTCCCTCTCCAAACGGATCCCCTCCAGAATGGACCCTCCAAACGCCAATGGATGTTGACGACGAGTCTCACTGAAACGCCTCATCAAAACAGGATCGGAGGACTCCAAGAAGAGGATCTCGATCAGGTATCCCTCCTTCTTGAGTTCTTTCAGGATTCTTATCGAATCCTCTAAAAAATCTTTTCCCTCATCTCCTCCCTCTTCCAACAGAGAGGAAGGATAGGAGGTAGTCCCTCGGATATCCTCCACCACTGCCACCTTGGAGATTTTTCCACCTGAGTGTCCGCAGAGTTGTATAAATTTTGGTAAAAGAAGGATGGGGAGGTTATCCACACAGTAGAAACCGATATCCTCTAAGGCTTTGATAGCCGTTGTTTTCCCAGATCCGGAAAGACCGCTGATGAGAATCACCCGGATGTTCTTCACTCCACCTCGCCCTCGATCTCAAGTTTACTTTCCCCTCTCTCTTCCATCTTTCGAAGCAGTTTTTTCTCAAATTCCAAAGCTGAATTGTATCCCATCACTTTAAGGAGATGATTTCGAGCAGCCACTTCGATGATGGTTGTCAAATTCCGAGCGGGCGTAACTGGGATTCGCAACATCGGAAGCTCGACATCCAGGATCGAATATTTCTCTTCCTCAAACCCCAAACGGTCGTACTCCCGTTGGGTATCCCATTCCATTAGTTCCAGGACCAATTCAATCTTTTTTCGTTCACGAATGGCCTCCACACCAAAAAGGCTTCGCACATTGATGATCCCCAATCCACGGATCTCCATATGGTGCTGGATGACCTCAAAGCCGCTACCGATTAAAGAAGAAGGGGAGCGTTTCTGGATATAGACCATATCGTCTGCAACCAATCGATGCCCCCGGATGATGAGATCTAATGCGCATTCACTCTTTCCAATCCCGCTTTTGCCTAAGATGAGGACCCCCACACCAAAGACATCCATAAGCACACCGTGGAGGGTATGGGTGGATGCAAGCTTCTCTTCAAGGAATTTAGTAACCCGGTCGATAAAATCGGTGGTGCCGAGACTCGTCCGAAAAAGAGGGATTCCTCTCTCATCTGCCTCCTGAATGAGAAGCCGAGGGATCTCCAGGTTTCGGGTGATCACCAAACAGGACAACTCCAGGCCGCAGATCTGACGGATCACCTTCTCCACTAAATCTGAGCCAATGGTTTTAAGGTAAGCCATCTCTGTATTGCCGATGATTTGAAGGCGCTCTGGAGCAATAAATTGGGTAAAACCGGCCCATGCCAACCCCATTTTTTGAACCTGCGTGTGGGTGATCCTCTTTTTTAATCCCTTTCGACCGGCCACTAACGTCAGGCCTAAATGATGTTCCCTTTCCTGTTCCAGGTCTTGAACCAAGATCCCATTCATGAGCTTATCCATCCCTAATCCCCCCACCCCCCCTTTAGAAAAGGGGGGAAAGGGGGGATTTTTGATTAGTATTTCTCATCTTCTTCAGAAATGATCTGAAAGAGTTCCTTCTGGGATCGAGCTTCCATCAACCGTTTCTTAAAAGAAGTATCCTTCAACAATTTGGCGATACGACCCAAAAGGTTTAGATTATCCACTGCCGAATTTTCTGGAGCCATGACCAGAAAGAAGAGCTGACAAGGTTTCCGATCGATCGAATCGAAATCCACCCCCTTGGGGGAACGTCCAAAGGAGATAAAGAAGCTCTTCAACTTTTTCAATCGTCCGTGTGGAATGGCAACACCTTCCCCGATCCCTGTCGATCCTAACTTTTCCCTATCGAGAAGCACTCGAAGTAACTCTTCCACAGAGGCCACCTGGCAGGGCTTCATCAAAACACTCGACAATTCCTTCAGAACCGAACGTTTATCTGTCCCCTGTAACTCGGGGACCACCCACTCCTCTTTCAAATGATCCAAGATCTTCATCATTTCCTCTCCATCTCTTCTCCTATTGGGAGTAGGGTTCCACCCATTCGATTCGTCCATCTTTACGGTAGATGACATTCATCTGCCCGGAATCAGAATTGATAAAAATTAAAAAATTCTCCTTTGAGAGGTTTAATTGGCTAAAGGCCTCCTCAATAGACATGGGTTTGGCAATGGTTCGTCTTCTCTGGATGAGGGGAAGTAACTCCATATCTTCTCCACCTTCCTCAGTGCTTCCACTGCTTGGAAGGGAGATTTTCGAAGGGGAAACATTGCCACGCTTCTTCTTCCCTTTTCCCCGCCGCTCCCGGATCTGACGACTCATCTTCTCTACCATCTGATCGATGGCTGCGTAAAGATCTTTATTCCTTCCCTGGCTATTTAAGGGCATCCCATCTCCAATGATGGTGAGTTCGGCGATATGCCGAAATTTCTCGACGGAGAGAACGACATGGGCCTCCCTCGGATTCTCAATATATTTTGGCAATCTTTGAACCTTCTCCCTCACATAGTCCTTCACCCCTTCATCGGTCTCCATATGTCGGAACGTGACTGCAATTTGCATCGGTCCACCCCTTCTCCTGTATAGATTGATGAGGTATGGTTCATTAAAAATTTTAAAATGCTAATTGATCGATGATCATTTTTCAACGAAGTTTAAATAATCTTCCTCCGCTCATTGGAAGAAAGAATCCTCATCATCTCCCGATATTTTGAAATGGTCCTTCGGGCGATATTGATGTTCATCCCCTTCAGAATCTGAACGAGTTTATCATCACTGTAAGGCTTCCTCGGATCCTCTTTGGCAATGATCTCCCGGAGGAGATTTTTGACACTTTTAGAGGCCAAGGCTTCCCCTTGGGTCGATGGGATCCCTGCATTGAAAAAGAACTTAAACTCATAAATTCCCTGAGGCGTGTGTATATATTTGTTGTGAGTCACTCGGCTGATGGTGGACTCATGCATCTGGATATCCTCAGCGACATCCCTAAGGACAAGGGGTTTGAGAAATTGGATCCCATAATCTAAAAAATCCCTTTGAAATTTTATGATGCTCTTCGCTACCTTATAAATGGTTCTTTGACGTTGATCAATACTTCGGATCAGCCAGAGGGCTGATCTTAGTTTTTCCTGAATATATCTTCGATCCTCCTGAGGGGCAGACCGATTTTGGGTGAGGATATTTCGGTAAAAATGATTGACCCTGAGCCTCGGGATGCCTTCGTCGTTCAGATAGATGACATACTCTCCTTCCACCTTATAGACATAGACGTCTGGGACGATTTCCTGGATCACATCCCCTCCAAAGGCCCTGCCTGGTTTGGGTTCTAATCTGGAGATCGTGCAAACTGCCTGACTCACCCGATCAAGAGAAACACCTAATTTTTTAGCGATGGTTGGATGGTTTCGATTCTTCAAAAGATAGAGATATTCTGAAACCACCTTCTCTGCAATTGGATCCCGAATGGGCAACTGTTCCAATTGAACGAGAAGACATTCTTTCAAATCTCTTGACGCCACCCCCACCGGATCGAACTGTTGTATCCTTCGAAGAACCCTCTCTACTACTTCTAATGGAAGATTGGTCTCTGAACTAATCTCCTCCACCGGGGTCTTCAGATATCCATCCTCATCCAGATTCCCAATAATCCATATCCCTGACTTCTGTTCTTCCTCTGTGAATCGGGAGAGTTGAAGTTGCCAGTAGAGATGGTCGTAAAGATTCGTTCTTTTGGTTAAAAAATTTTCAAAGGAGGGCCTTTCTTCCCCGTCCTGATCTTTCCGGCTCGTAAATGGGGTGAGGTTGTAATTTTCGAGATAGCTCTCCCAATCGAACTCGTTAGCACCCTCCCCCTCTCCTTTTACTTCGAGGGGTTGCCCTGATTTTGAAACCTCCTCTCCCTCTCCCTGTTCGATAACGGGTTCCCCGGCCTCGGCAGATTCCCTCTCTTCCTCATCCTCTTCCAGAAGTGGGTTCTCTTTCATCTCCTGATCGATCATCTCTACCAGTTCCAGCCGGGTCAACTGGAGGAGCTTAATTGCCTGTTGGAGTTGAGGGGTGATCACCAACTGTTGAACGAGTTTAGGTGTCTGTTTAAGCTCTAAGACCATCTCACTCTACTCATTGACCTTCCGTGCTTTCACTTGCTTCCTTTTTCTCTTCCTTTTTGATCCGACGTCTTCCTGTTAACCTGAAACCATCTCCCAAATAGATCTGCTTCGCTTTACGGCTTCGGGCAATCTTCTCAGGGGTCCCCGCCTCAAGGATATGCCCCTCATTTAAGATATAGGCTCGGTCACATACTCCCAATGTTTCCCGCACATTATGATCTGTAATTATAATTCCAATCCCCTTTGATTTCAATTGACGGACGATCGCCTGAATATCTAATACTGCAATGGGGTCGATCCCGGCAAAGGGTTCGTCCAAAAGGATGAAGGAAGGGGAGAGTACTAAAGCGCGGGTGATCTCCACCCGTCTGCGTTCCCCTCCGGAGAGACTGTAAGCCTTCTGCTTCCTCAGAGAAGAAAGTCCCAACTCGTCCAAGAGTTCTTCCAATCTTTCCTCCCTCTCCTCTCTGGAAAGGGGAAGGGTTTCTAAGATTGCCATTAAGTTCTCCTCTACGGTCAGTTTTCTGAAGACAGAAGGTTCTTGGGGGAGATAACCAATCCCTTTCCTTGCACGTAAATACATCGGAAGAGAGGTAATCTCCTCCTCATCCAGATAGATCTTCCCTCCATTCGGCTGGAGTAATCCAATGATCATATAAAAGATGGTGGTCTTTCCTGCACCGTTGGGCCCTAATAATCCCACCACTTCTCCTCCATGGATCTCAATATTGACTGTATCCACAACCTTCTTATGATGAAAGGATTTCGTTAAACTTTCACAAACAAGATCAGACATAAGTTTTCAAATCCAAGTTCGGAGTTTTTAGTTCGTAGTTCGGAGATTTTTTCTTTTGACTCCAAACTCTGAACTCCTAACTATTTCTTTCCTTCCTCTTTCGAAGAAGGGACAATGGTAGTGGTCACGCGACTTCCCTTTCCTCCCTCCACAAAACTTCGCTCCTCATCAATGAAGTAGACCACCCTCTCACCTCTGATGACATTATCCCCTTCACGCACCACAGCATCTCCATCGAGTACGATTTTATTCTCATTTTGGAAAAATGTGGCCCTTTGACAGGTCGCCCTCCGATTCAATTGGACAACTTTTACATTTCCTGTGGCTACAATCTCTTTTAATTTTCTTGTCTCTCCATCATAATGGACAACCAGCAAATTGGCATAAAGGGTCGTGTTTTCCTGTTTGGCTACCACATTCCCCCTAAAAGTGATGGTGTTCTGTTTCTGATCTCCTTCGACAGTATCAGAAGTGATATCAATGGGTGCCCGAGTGGTGGTAAACCCAAATCCTTTGCTTGAACTGATTCTCTTCTCTCCGCCTTTCACAGCTCCCTTCTTCTCCTGGGCCTTTCCGGGTATTAAAAAGAGTGAAAGAGAGAGAATGATGACAAGAAGGCCAATCCTTTTGCCTTTATTCATCCTTTCTCCAACTCCATTGTGTCTTTACCTGATGGAGAACCTTAAAGGTTTTGGCTTCCATATCTATCAGCAAACCTCTGCCTGCCAGACGTATTTGTTCTCCTTCCATATCAACTGGATCAGAGGTGCTCATCCTTTTTTCTCCGTGTCGATAGGATACGGAATGGGTTTTTAGTCGATATCCATCGCTCGAGGTAATCACTACGTTACCGACCAACTCCATATTTTTCGAATCT
>Ga0194111_10001685_pt1 | contig 27135 bp, 28 predicted proteins | sample TA2KigC300mmetaG_FD_146194 | JGI IMG/M metagenome (GOLD analysis project Ga0194111, IMG submission 146194) | Freshwater microbial communities from Lake Tanganyika, Tanzania - TA2015033 Kigoma Deep Cast 300m | ecosystem: Environmental > Aquatic > Freshwater > Lake | place: Tanzania: Lake... | reverse complement strand
AACCTCTCAAAATAGTACTTTTGATCGGGTAGAAAAGTTGATTTTGCTGTTTTTTGACTCATTCTTTTTGGTTATCAATATTTCAGCAAGTTTCTGTACTGCTAAAGTGAATTATTAGAGGTTCCCTAAAGACAAGTGGGTAGAGAGGATTGTATTGTCCGAGAGATAAAAAGAGAGAAAATATCATTAAAGAGAAGAAGAAAATTCGACCTTTTCCAAATCCTTGTGTATTCTCCTGTTTCCTGATATGGGTAAAAAAGAATACCAGGCTCAATATAAAAGGGAGCCCCCCTGTATACATGGTTTTTAGCCAACACTGGGTGCTCCAGTACTTCTTCATATCTAAAAAATAACCATAAGCATCCGGCAGAAAGAAGAGGAGGACATCTTTTGGGGCAAAGCTCCAAACCGTTGCCTCCTGATAGGAAATTCCGGTTCCCCGAATAGAGTGAACCCAGAGTTCAAGAAACGGAAGAAGTTGAATGGCTGAAAATATTAAAAAGAAAAAGGAGATGATAAGGAGGGCTTTAAATCGGGAAAACATAAATATAAATCCCCCCTTTGCCAAAGGGGGGGGACAATGAGAATCATCCGAACTGCGCAATGAGAGAGAAAAACCCGCCATGATCAGAAGCACAAAGAAATTGCCATAGACAATTTCAATCCCTCCTCCCAGGAAAGAAAGGGTGATGAAAATGGCTGTCATGATCTCATTTCTAATTCCCGGATGGATCAACGCCCTTCTGAAGAAGAGCATCACCAGGGGCGTCCAGACGACCGAGAGGAGGATAGTAAGAAGACTGTGGACAGAAAGGAGATAACCTCCAAGCATCCAGATCAAACCTGAGATGAGAGATCCAGTTGCCCCTACCTTCAGGTCTCTCATAAAGAGATATATAAATAATCCTGCTAAGAAGAAGTGAAGGAGAATGACGGAATTAAAAGCGATATCAAATGGAAATAGGAAGAAGAGACCATTGAATGGATAGAGGACGGCATTCTGGGGATTGGCGAAAAAAGGGTGGCCTGAGAACTGGTAAGGATTCCATAAAGGGAAATCCCATTGCCTCAGGCTCTCCACCCAGAAAAACCTTGGGGGAATAAAGTAGGGGGCGAGGTCCCTCTCGGTGAGAAGGTATCGTCCTTGAAAGAGATCGTAAAAAAATAGGAGAGAGGTCAAAAAAAGGGTCAAACCAACCGGAAAATGAGGTGATTTGACCCACTTTATTTTTATTTTGATGCGATCGATCACTGCAGGTTAATCTTCATCTTCATAAATTTACCAGGTAGCAAATGTTCCTGCACCTGCGGCAATGGAACCATAGGTCGTAGGCGCCTGGGGAGTGGGGGTGAGAGTGAATGTATAAGTATAGCCCCTCACATTCATCACAAAAGTAGTGGTATATGCGGTATATGTAAACCCTCTCATTTCCGCCATCCCCTGTGTTGTTGCCGTCCCGGCGATGACACCCATCGTATAGGCTGCGGTGGTGTTCCCCAGGATTCGCTGCCCGAACAAAAGTGAATTGGCGCTCCTTAAAGCCCCAAGTGTTCCTCTGGCAACTCCATCAGCGGCATCCCTTGTTAATTCAAGATACCTTGGAATTGCCACAGCCGCAAGAATGCCAATGATAACAATAATGATGATCAACTCGATCAAGGTAAAACCTTTTCGGTTTCTCATTTTTTACCCCTTATTTATATTTCACCATGTTGTGTAATTTGTTTCTCCAATCGCACCTATAGTTGTGGGAACAACCGGTGATGTCAAAAAAGAGAAGGTATAAGTATTCGCTCCTGCTTGAATCGTAACGGAGTTTGTTGCAGCAACTCCGACTGTTACGCCTTGAATTCCAGCGGCGCCAACTACATCGCCCATTGAGAACCCACCAGCGGTGTTTCCAATAACACGTTGTGCAAAAATGATTGCATTAGCGCTTCTCAAACTGCCCAAAACCCCTCTTGCAGTGGCATTTGCCGCATCCGTGGTTAAATCAATATATCTCGGTATGGCCACCGCCGCCAGGATGCCAATGATGACAATGATGATAACGAGCTCAATCAATGTAAAACCTTTCTTGTTTTTGACCATTTTTGTTCCTCCTTTTTTGGACAATTTTTGGTAATAAATGGTTGAATTTTGAACAATCTTGGCAAAAAAGCACCCTTTTGTCAAGTTTTTTATTAGTTCAAATTAACAGCAATATTTATGCCAATTTCCCCCTTCTCTCTTTAATTAACTGAGCCACAATACTGACCGCAATTTCTTCTGGTGTTTCGGAACCAATATCGAGGCCGATAGGGGCATGTACTCTTTTTAATAGTCCCTCCGGAATCCCTTCTTTCGCCAAATTTTTGTAAAGCGTCTGAATCTTTTTCCTTGACCCAATCATCCCTATATAATGGGCACCCGTTTTGACCGCCTTTTCCAGGACAAACTTATCATAGATGTGTCCTCTTGTCACGATGACGATATAACTCGAATGATCAATGCTGATTCGATCAAAAGCGTTCTCAAATTCTGTAACAATCACTTCATCCGCCTCGGGAAACCGTTTCTGATTGGCAAACATCTCCCTGTCATCAATGACAATTGTTTTAAAATGAACCCTTTTGACCAGAGGGACTAATTGTTCAGAAATATGGCCAGCTCCAAAGATATAGACCGTTGGTTCGGAGACAATAGGTTCGAGCAGAATCTCAAAATTTTTCCAGGGCTGAGCTTCTTCTTCGGACGTTAAGGTCATTATTTCTATCTTATTCGTTTTTAGCAACCTTTCCGCTTCTTTTAAGATCTTCTTCTCCAACGCCCCTCCCATGGAAAGAGAACCCGTCTTTTCTCCGGATTTCTTGATGAATGCCTTGACTCCTTCTCTCTTCGGATACCCACCATCCACTGAAATCACGGTTGCGAGGATACCCGAACCTCCCTGTTGCCTGACCTTATCTATCTCCCTATAGATATTTAAGGAGTCCTCCCTGAGAGGTTCCAGGAAGACATCTATATTTCCTCCGCAGATGAGCCCTCCTTCTGCTAACTGCTCAGAGGTTAGGTTGAAACGGAGGATGTTTCCTATGCCTTTCTCCATTGCCTTCTGTGCTGCTTGCCAAACATCAGCCTCTACACATCCCCCACCGATCGACCCGATGGCTGGCCCATTTTTCTTAACCAGGTACTTTGCGCCCGCTTCCCTTGGAGCCGAACCCACACGGTTGATGATGGTGGCCAGCGCCAATGGTTCCTTCTTTTCAAGAGCATTCACTATTTCGATGTAAATATCTTTCATAAATTTAATCCCTCTTTGTATCACTTTAGCTGTTTGAAAATCTTTGTAAAATCCCTCCCAACCTCCCTTTGCCAAAGGGAGGCAAAATATCTCCCCCTTTGTAAAAGGGAAACTGTGAAAAAATTGTTTTCACAGGCAGAGGGTGGGCAGGGATATTGGAAAAGTTTTACAGCGATACCTTTTCTCGTTAACTACTGATGACGGAAAACTCCAAATTGATTCATAATTTATAAAGGTTCGTTACCTTTGCATTACTAATTGACCGCAATTGTAAAACTTTGGAAATATCTTTGCCCACCCTCTGCTCTGAATTTTTTCACAGCTTCAGGGGGATTAAGGGGGATTTTATGATGATTCTTTGAACCAACTGGCTCAAAAACTCCTTCTTTTCAAAAGGCTAAAGTGTTACCCCTCTTTTAACTCAACATTTTAATTCTATATACTCATTTTGTAGACCTTAACATCAATTGGATATTTTTTCGAATACAAGCGGAATAAATAATATAACCTATCGCGTCCAGCTACTGGCGGGACGTTAAGCAACCCTAATGACAGCAACGAGGGCTATGTAGATGAAAGAAGAATGAGCCGTTTTAATATTAATTCACTATTGGATCAGTCATAAGAAAGATTAAGGTTTTTTCCCTTTTGGCACCGGAGCCTTCTCCTTCGGGGGAGGCGTCTTTTGCTTCGGAGGAGGCTCCTTATCCGTATCCTTCAAATGGGCAAGCGGAAGTAAGTAAAGCTGGAAAAAAACCGGGTCCCCCCACAATTCCAATTCCGGAGCTAAATCTCCCACAAAAGCGGAAAAAGAAGGGATATTGTTATATGCATTAAAGTTGATTGAAAGGTCTTTCAGAGATTTATAAAGTTTGACTGCCCCTACAAGGTGATTGTGCTTCTCTTTCAGTAATTTCACCTGCTCTTTTCCGGCATCGATCGACTTCAGGTCATCTTTCAATTTCGAGATCCAGAAATCACCCTCCTGATACCGGATATCAATCTCTCCTGTCTGGAGATTATGCGTCACTTTACCATGGGCTTCCCGTCCCTTCTCCAGCAGTCTTTCAATCTGTTTCAGTAATTCAACTTTCTCATTTTTTAAGAGTCCATCCGGTTTCGAGGTCACCTTATTTAAAAAGTACTGAAGAGAATAATTTTCTGCAAAGGCAACCGAAATTAAAACCAAAAAGATTACAAATCCTGCTCCGACGATCTTATGATATCTCATCTTTTTCTCCCAATTCGCTCTCAAGTTTACGGAAAGAGGACTTCGACTACAGGTGGTTCTCTCTTTAACTGCCCTAAAACGACCCTGTCGATTTTTCCATCCTTCCTCTCAAAGATATGGCGGGCTATCTCCTTTGCTATGATGACACCATTTGGGATGTCCGCCTTATTTAAAAAAGCAACCCTTCTCGAAAAACCAGGCGTCCCTTTGAAAACACCTTCGGGATGGGTCATCAGAAGAGCCATTCCTTCTTCGGTCATTTTCTCATCTTCTGGGATTCCTGTCAATTTTGAAATCCGATTCGCCTGAAAGACATTTTGATCATTCAGTTCCTTTCCCACACCATCCATGCCCAGAATGGCGACCACCGTCGTTGTCCTCGATGGGATAACAGGCTCTCCTTCTCTTGGAGCTTTGATTGGCCGGCCAGCCGCTCCATCCGCCTCTATGATTAAAGCATCCACATCGTATAAAGACCAGAGGCTATCTGTCAATTCCGGGGATATCCCTTTCAACTTCCCGCTCTCGATTTCCTCTTTCGCAAGTGTGATGTGCCTGTATTGGGTAAGATGGTGGTCTACAAATTCCTTGATCTTCTCGTCATCTCTTGAAATAAAAAGATGTGGGCTTTCATGATCGACAGGTTTCAGTATTTTTGTCGTCGTAGTGGTGATGACCTTCTTCCCCGCAAGGAACAACTCTCTGGCAAGACTAAACATCAGGGTTGTTTTTCCACCTGCCCCTGTCAGGCTGATCATCTCCCTTCCCCTAAGCCCCAAAGCCTCTGATAAAGATCCGCCCATATTCCCTAGTTGCTCACAGTTCAAGAAATTGACGTTTATCGTTGTCGAAGCTCGTATCGAGGCTCGTATATGGATGCTGGATATTCGAGCTTCGTCAACTGGTTAGGGTAACGAGGCCCGTTTCGGCTACCGGTAACGGTTACGTGTATAAAAGAAATAAAAAACGGTAAACGTAAACTTTTATAAACGATACGGGCTTCGTAACCTTAACCCATACACCTTTTTTATCGATTGTACCAATATAAAATCGCCTCCAGCACTCCACCGCCAATTGCTCTTGCCTTCTCGGAAATAGTGAAACAGTGTTCCTTCTTACCCCTTGGATCAATATCGCCGACCTTCATCCCTTTTTTTGCCTCAACGCCTTTGCGAAGAAGCCCTCTTACAATGCCGCTCACCTCCGCAATAACAGGATAATCATCAACCACCGCAACGACAGAGCCCTTTGTTACCTTGTCGCCAATCGTTCTTTGAGGGTCAAAGATTCCTTTCTTGGCCGTCCGAAGGAGTCTCTCAATCGTATATCCCCCGACCTCGCCCGGGATACCCGTGTCAGGCTCTGCCTCACCTTTCAGAAACATTTTGCCCAGATGATGACCCCGGTTTGTTTCAATGACAATGTGGACATCTTTCCCTGCAATAAAACCAGGGCCAAGGCCGATGACCAAAGGGGCGTCTTTGATCCTTGTTCCCAAGTTCTTTTTGGCTATGATTGCGTCGATGAGGACATCGGGTTTTAAATAATTTCTTGTACTTTCAGCCTCAGGATCGATAAGGATAGGAATGTCCCCCCTCTCCCATATCGTCTCAATCTCTTCAGGCTGGGAGATAAGTTTTGCCCGTACCCCCTCTACTTCCTTGCTTCCATCGTAAACAGCTTCGCAGAAAGAGACCTCCCTTCTCACGGCAAGGGGATGTGGAACCTCAGTCATACAAATCTTGAAATGGGATTGGTAGAGCCGATGTGCAACCCCACTGGCCATTTCCCCTGCCCCCCGGATTAAGACAATAATCTCCGACATTTTTTTGTTCGATTTCATTTAAACCCCATCGTCCTTTTTAAAAAGCTTGCAGTCTATGTCCTCAGGGATAGGGCTAAGATGCCGGTTTAGTCAATGGGCTAGGTGGTTGGGTAAAAAATCATTAGCCCTAACCCATTAACCTTCCCAAATTGGCATCCTGACCCTCACCAAAAGACTTTTCCATCCTAAATCTTTAACCCCTCATCCTTAACCCTTTTTTATAATCTACCCACGTATCTATATCTCTAATGACCCCTTTTGATTTTACTGGAATCACAAAAACATCTTCGGGATGCTTCACGATGATAGACTTTCCACCTGTATCCCCTTTTAATTTTAGCAGTTCTCCCTTGTATTTTCTATCAAAGATCACCGGATGCCCCCACCTGCCTTTGAAGGAAGGAAGAAGGATGCCTCTCTTCCCTCTTTGAAAGGCTTTGAGCATAACGTTAATCGTCCGTGACTTGAGAGAAGGCATATCTCCAAGTCCAATAAGGATACCAGCACTGTTCGGGTCCAAAGCCCGAAGCCCCTTTCGTATGGAACTGCTCATCCCTTTTTCGGGATTAGGATTGAATAAGATTTTAACTCTTTTTCCCATCAAACGATGCGCCATCTCCTCTTTTCGATGACCGAGGACAACGACGACTTCTTTAACCTTTGAGCGAAGAAGGGCCTGAAGACAATGTTCCAGTATTGTTCTCTTTCCCCAGGGGAGAAGAAGTTTATCCCTCCCCATCCGTTTTGACTTCCCGGCCCCCAGAAGGATCGCTGAAATTTTCATCTTTTATTTTCGAATAACCTTTGTTAAACTTAATCTGTGTGTTTGTTGTATGTCAAGATTTTTTAAGATCAGAGGTTCACGAATAGGGGGGAACTATGAAAAAGGGATCTATCTTAATTCTATCTGTTTTCTGCTTCATTCCAGTCCTTATTTTTGCCCAGCCAGCAACCAAAAAAGTGGCTGCACCACCCATCAGCCAGGAAACCGCAGCCTGTCTCGAATGTCATAAGCTTTATACTCCCGGAATCGTTGAAGACTGGTTGAGGAGCCGCCACTCAAAGACCCTACCCTCCTCCGCAATGAAAAAACCGGAGAAGGCCAGAAGAATATCCGCTAAAAAAGTAGCCGCTTCACTGGAAAAGGTTGTGGTCGGCTGTTACGAATGCCATGGATTGAATAAGGAGAAACATAAGGACAACTTTGACCACATGGGCTTCAATATAAATGTCGTTGTCACTCCACCTGACTGTGCGACTTGTCATCCGGTTGAGACAAAACAGTACTCGGGTAGCAAAAAGGCTCATGCCGTTGGAAACCTAAAGAAAAACCCTGTCTATCACGCACTGGTTGAAACGATTATCAGTAAAAAGGCCGTTGAGGATGGCAAGGTGGTTCAAAAAGAGGTGTCCGATTTTACCCGGCAGGAGACGTGCTTCAGTTGTCATGGAACAGAGGTTAAAGTTGTAGGAAAGGAGACAATTAAAACACCGGTGGGAGAAATTGAGGTGCCCAGGTTAACCAACTGGCCCAATCAAGGCGTGGGAAGGATCAATCCCGACGGAAGTATGGGCGCTTGCACCTCCTGTCACCCGAGACATCAACTCTCCATCGAGGTGGCCCGAAAACCCTATACCTGTTCCCAGTGCCATCTCGAACCCGATGTCCCCGCCTGGAATGTTTACAAAGAGAGCAAACATGGGAATATCTATTTCTCGAACTATTCAAAATGGAATTTCAATGCTGTCCCATGGAGAATCGGAAAAGATTTCCAGACACCCACCTGCGCAACCTGCCATAACAGTCTCATCACCACTTCAGATGGAAAGGTCATAGCAGAGAGGACCCACGACTTTGGCTCAAGGTTGTGGGTTAGGCTCTTCGGACTCATCTATTCCCATCCCCAGCCGGTTCATGGCGACACATCTGTTTTAAAGAACAAAGATGGTCTCCCGTTACCTACCACGTTCACAGGAGAAATCGCCTCTGAAGGCCTTATTTCAAAGGAAGAGCAGGCGAAGCGAAAGGGAATCATGTCCGGAGTCTGCAATCAATGTCACGGAACGGTCTGGGTCAGCAACCATTTTGCAAAACTGGACAATACCATCAGGGAGACCGACCAGATGAGTTTAAATGCAACGCTTTTACTGCTTGAGGCGTGGAAACATGGCCTGGCTGAAGGGCTTCCACAGGGGAAAAACCCCTTTGACGAGAAGATTGAACAGATGTGGATCAGGCAGTGGCTCTTCTATGCGAACTCCATCAAATACGCCTCTGCCATGACCGGAGCCCCGGATTATGCCACGTTTAAAAACGGCTGGTGGAATTTGACCGAAAACCTCCAGCAGATGAAGGATTGGATCGAATTGAAGAAAAAAACAAAATGAGTTCCTTGGAAAGGGGGGAAGGTTATGTTAGTCCAGCATTTTTTCGTCAATGGTATAGCACATGCCTCTTACATCCTCGGAGGTTCCAAAACCTGTGCGGTGATTGATCCTCGCCGCGACATTCAGATCTACCTTGATACAGCAAAGGCCATGGGATTAAAAATCACCCACATTCTCGAAACCCACCTCCATGCCGACTTCGTCTCCGGCCACATGGACCTTGCAGAAAAGACAGGAGCAAAAATCTATGCTCCCAAATCAGGAAAATGCCAGTTTGACCATGTTGGCCTCTCAGAAGGAGATGGCTTTGAGATGGAGGATATGGAGTTTAAAGTCCTGGAGACACCTGGCCATACTCCCGAACACATCGTCTATGTTGTCTCTGATCATTCCCGGGGTGAGGAACCTGTTGCCCTCTTCAGCGGAGACACTCTTTTCGTGGGAGATGTGGGAAGACCCGACCTCTTTCCGGGAATGGCAAAGGAGCTCGGTTCCAAGCTTTACGATAGCCTTCAGAAACTGGCTGGACTGCCTGACTTTTGCGAGGTCTATCCAGCCCACGGAGCGGGTTCTCTCTGCGGAAGGGCGATGTCTGCAAAAAGAACCAGCACCATTGGGTATGAGAAGAAGTATAACTATGCTTTTCAAGTGAAAGATCGAAACAAGTTCATCGATCTGTTGACAACCGATATGCCGGAAGCGCCTGATCACTTCAGCCGGTGTAGCGACATCAACAGGAGAGGACCTGCCCTCATCTATGATTTGCCCTGTTCAATTCCTTATGATCCGGTTTCATTCCATAAACGGTCAAAAGAAAAAAATACGATTGTCCTCGATATCAGACCGTATGAAGCCTTCGGAGGTCAGCACGTTCCGGGAGCCTATCATATTGACTTCGGAGGAAACTTCTCCACATTTGCTGGATGGCTGCTCCCTGCGGATGTAGACATTCTTTTAGTCCCGGGAAGTCCATCTCAGGCTGAAGAGGCAGTGGTTCATCTGAGACGTGTCGGTCTTGATCGAACCATCGGTTATCTTGAGGGTGGCATATATGAATGGGCAAAGTCAGGCCTTCCCTCGGATCAAGTCAATCAGATTTCGGTCGAAGCACTGAGTCAGAGAATTACAGGTGGTGCACAAGTGACGCTTCTTGATGTAAGGGCAAAAAGGGAGTTTATGACCGGTCACATCAATGGAGCGGTCAATATCCCCTTCCCTGACTTAAGAAAACGATACCAGGAATTAGACGCAGCCCGTCCTATACTCATTATCTGTAACACCGGTCACCGCTCCAGCGTCGGAACAAGCATCCTAAAACAACACGGTTTCAAAGACGTGTCCAATGTCGCCGGAGGAATGACGGGCTACAATGCCGCAGGACTGGGTTCGGAATGTCCCGCCTGTATTGCTCCTCATCTCCCCATCGTGGAAAAGGGAAAATGAGGAATTAGAAATTGGAGGAACCAAACCGATGGAATGGCTGATAATGGAACAGTGGTCACCTTATGCCGTGGGCATCGGAATCGGGGTGTTAAGCTGGATTACCTTCTTGTTATCCGATAAACCGATCGGATGTTCCACTGCCTTTACCCGGACAAGTGGAATGATCGAGAAGCTGTTTCGGGGCAACAGCGTAACCGAAAAAGCTTATTATAAAAAGTTTACCCCTGTGATTGACTGGGAATGGATGCTTGTCTTTGGAATTTTAATTGGAGCCTTCATCTCTGCGAAAAGTTCCGGTCAGTTTCAGTTGACATGGATTCCGTCGAAATGGAGCGAGGCTTTCGGAAACACACCCATCCTGCGCTTGGTGACCGCCTTTGTAGGAGGAATTGCCATGGGTATCGGAGCAAGGTGGGCAGGGGGCTGTACCAGCGGCCATGGAATCAGCGGAACACTCCAGCTTGCCGTGAGTAGCTGGCTTGCGTCAATCTGTTTCTTCATCGGTGGAATCATCACCGCGGGATTGCTATTTCGTTTTTTCTAAGCGATAGAGGGAGATAACGATGCTTGCCACGATCCATAATCAAAAAAGGTCCCAATTAGTTATTGGTCTTGGAGTTGGAATCATCTTTGGTTTCCTCCTCCAAAAAGGCGGAGTCACCAGGTACGACGTCATCATAGGTCAACTGCTTCTGACAGACTTCACGGTTGTCAAGATTATGCTCTCTGCTGTTGTTACTGGAATGATTGGCGTTCATCTCCTGAGGGATTTGAAACTTGCTCAACTACATCCTAAACCCGGAAGCCTGGGTAGTTCCCTGGTCGGTGGTCTGATCTTTGGAATTGGCTTCGGGCTTCTCGGATACTGCCCTGGAACTCTGGCGGGGGCTATCGGTCAGGGTTCACTCGATGCGCTCCTGGGCGGATTGATCGGTATCCTTATTGGCGCTGGATTATTTTCAGAGTTCTACCCAATTCTTGATAAAACCATCCTCAACAAAACCCAGTTCGGTGAAATCACATTGCCGCAATGGCTCAAGATAAACCCCTGGCTGCTGATTCTCCCTCTGTCTATTGGAATCATCGCCCTGCTCTATTTAATCGAGAGAGCAGGGCTGTAATGCAATTTTTCATATTAATTCCATACAAACGGCAAGCATGATTCGCAAATGGATTCCTGCTCTTGGCTGGCTTCAGAACTACCATCGGACTGACCTTAAAGGAGACCTTTCCGCGGGCGGGGTCGTTGCCATTATGCTCATTCCACAGGGAATGGCCTATGCCATGCTTGCCGGACTGCCTCCTGTGTATGGACTCTATGCATCCACTCTTCCGCTGATTGTCTATGCCCTTATGGGTTCCTCAAGACACCTTGCCGTAGGCCCTGTGGCCATAATCTCCCTTCTCGTTTTTTCGAGTATTTCCGAATTGGCCGAACCAGGCTCAGAGCAGTACATCCGCCTTGTCCTGCTTCTGACCCTGATGGTCGGAGGAATGCAGCTTCTGCTTGGGTTCCTGCGGCTGGGTTTTTTTATCAACTTCTTCTCACATGCTGTTATCAGCGGATTCACCTCTGCGGCTGCCATCATCATCTTACTGAGTCAGGTGGGCCATCTTTTCGGAATCCCTGTCTCCTCGGGCCACTCTGCAATCCATCTCCTGCAAGACATCTTAAGTCAAATCCACAAGACCCATCCTATGACGCTTGCTGTTGGATCGATCAGCTTGGGAACCCTCTTTTTCTTCAAAAAGAGGCATCCGCATTTTCCCGCCCCCCTTCTCGTCGTCATCGCTTCTACGCTTACTGCTTATTTTGTTAAACTGGACCGATGGGGGTTAAAGATCGTCGGTCATGTGCCCAGAGGACTGCCCGATTTCAATCTCCCTCCCTTCAGCATTGAGTCCTTCTCGCAACTCTTCCCGACCGCCTTGACAATCCTCTTTGTAGGGTTCATGGAGTCGATTTCTGTTGCTACCTGGATCGCCGGAAAAGAAAGGTACTCCATTGATTCAAATCAGGAGTTGAAAGGATTGGGATTAGCCAACATCGCAGCCTCCTTCTTCTCCGCCTACCCCGTCACAGGAGGTCTTTCACGGACGGCGGTCAATTATGAGTCAGGGGCTCGCACTGGCTTGGCCTCCATGATCTCGGCATCCATTGTCATTCTAATACTCCTCTTTTTCACTTCCCTCTTTCACTCACTCCCCAAGGCCGCTCTGGCTGCCATCGTGATCGTGGCTGTAACCGGATTGATCGATGTCAAGGGACTGAATCATCTCTTTAAGATCAAAAAAACCGATGGATGGGTATTTCTCCTCACCTGTTTAGCGACCCTCTTGCTTGGGAGTGAGAAAGGAATTCTGATGGGCATGGTTTTTTCATTGCTTGTCTTTATCTGGAGAAGCGCTCATCCTCATGTGGCTGAGCTTGGCTACCTCAAGGAAGAGAAGATCTTCCGCAACATCAAACGATATCCGGAAGCACAACGTTTCCCTGACGCCCTCATCTTACGTGTGGACGCCTCGCTCTATTTTGCCAATATGAGTTTTCTTAAAGATATTTTACAGAAAAGGCTTGCTGAGACACCTGTTGTCAAATGGGTGATCCTCGACCTCTCTGGAGTCAATGATATGGATGGAGTGGCCATTGATTCACTTGAAGAGATGATGAAAAACTATGGGGAAAAAGAAATCCGATTCATATTCACGGATGTAAAGGGACCTGTCAGGGATTTAATTTCAAAGGCAGGATGGGAAGACACATTTGGCAGGTCCATCGATTATCCTACCCTGTTGCACGCCCTCCGAGCAATTCAACCCGCCTTTATTTTTTGAGCATGATCCTTGCGTCTGCAATTACACAACGCTTTGAATCGCAGATGACAGGATTCAAGTCAATCGACTCGAAATCCTGTTCAAGGGCCATCACCAAATCTGAAAATGTCAGGAGAAGCTGATTCAATGCCTCCGAGTTGATTGGTTCGGCCCCTCTGTATCCTTCAAGAAGAGGATGTGCTTTTAAGCATCTCTTCATTGAGTCGATATCCTTCCGGGTGAGAGGCGCCATTCTCAAAACGACATCCTTGTAAATCTCAGCCCATATGCCTCCGGTCCCAAGGAGAATCACTGGCCCAAACTGAAAATCATTCGTGGCGCCGACGATTAACTCCACGCCGGAAACCATCTCCTCAACCAATACTTCAATAAACCCTTCGATCTTGCTGAACCGGTCAAAGATTTCTCTCAGTTTTTCTTCGCTGCCAATACCCACCACAACCCCATTCTTTTCCGACTTGTGTATCACATTTGGGGAGACAACCTTGGCGACAACCGGATAACCGATCTGCTTGGAAAAAAGGGCCGCCTCTTCAACCCGCTTCGTCGAGACATATCTGGGAACCTCCATGCCGGCTAACGAAAAGAGACGCTTTGCCAGGGGTTCCAGAATCCAGCCTGTTTTCACCGATGCCTGGAGGATCTCTTTCATCTCATAGGTCAACATGGCTGGTGCCTCCTCAAAGCTTCTGCCATATGCACGGCCTCTTCAATGGAATGGGCAACAGGAATCCCGTTCAATTGAAATCCCTCGACGAACATCAGGTATTTTTCAACATGAGGGACATAACCGATCATGGGCTTGCCCGACTGCTGATAGATCTGGCTTAATCTTGCCCCGAGATCTGTGGTAATGCCTGGCAAATAGGGAAGAAGCAAGATCATTATGCAGTCGATTGCTTCGTGTTGGCTTATGAAATTGACCGCCTCCACAAAATCATCATCCACAGCGCTTCCGGTAAGGTCAATCGGGTTGGTGAATGAGGCAATCGTTTGAATCCTCGGCGAAACCCTCTCCCGAATATTTTGTTGATCCTGGCCTCCTAAGGTCGGTACCGTAAGGCCATGGGAGAGACAGGTATCCACTGCAAGAGCTCCATGCCCCCCACTTCCAGTGATAATACCTATTCTTCCGTCGATCGGTTTCTGGTAACAACACAGGGCTTCACAGAATGGGATCAATTCAAATTCGTCTTTAGCCTCGACGACACCGAATTGAGATAGAACGGATGAGAAGACTTCATAATCGCCGGCCAAGGCCGCTGAATGGCTGGAAACGGCTCGGCCTCCCATCGGGGTTTTCCCGGATTTCAGCACAATAACCGGTTTCTGACACTTTCCCGCTTCGATGGCAAATTGCCGGCCTTCGTTTTTCTCAAACCCCTCAATATAGAAAGCAATCACATCCGTCTCAGGGTCGTTTGAGAAATAGCCCAAAAGCTCAATTTCCCGGATCAATGCCTTGTTTCCGATGCTGATCGCCATGGAAAGGCCAAACCCCTCTCGGGCTGATTTGACCATGTGATCCACTAAAACGCCTCCGCTCTGGCTGATGAGGGCCACCCTTCCCTTTTCCGGCCGGACAATCCGCTCGCTCGGGATAAAAAAGGTATCGACATGAGGCGGAGCATAGATGCCGAGGCAATTAGGCCCGATAAACGGAAAGTTGGCCTCCCGGGCCATGGCCGCAATACGCTCTTGCAATTCGATATGTCCCGCCTCTGCAAATCCGCCGGAGATGATCACGGCGCTCCCGGTCCCTGAATGTATACACTCATTTAAAATCTCTAAAACGGCCTGGGCTCTTGTGGCAATCACTGCAAGGTCCACTGCTTCTGGAATTTCAGAAACCTTTGTGTAAACCTTTTCGCCGTGGTATGTGCCTCCCCGCTCATTGACCGGAAAAGCTTTGACTTTCAGACGAAGGTTGTTCTTATTGTAAATGACATTGGCAGGATGCCTCTCGTTTGTCATCGAAAGCCCGATCACAGCCATAGTTTTAGGCTTAAATAAGCGTTTTAAATCCACTGGATTATCCTCTTTGATAGGTTCAAAAATGAATTTTTGTTCATTATACACCTATTGAACAAGATGTGTCACTAAAAAAATGAAAAGAGGCCTATTTCAATTGACTATCGCATGGGTGTTATTTATGATATTGGTAGTACTGATAAGTGTAGATAAATCCCAAATCAAAACCCGTGAGCATAAGGAGGAAGAACGATGAAAAAACCGAGTGAAAAGGAAGAAGAATATTTTGCGAGAATGGAATTTGAAAAAAAGAAGCAGGCCGAAGAGGAAAAGCAGAAAAAGTTAGCTGAGGAGGAGAAGAAACAACTTCAGACCCTTCACTATATGAAATGCCCGAAATGTGGAATGGAGTTGATTGAAATCGATTATAAACATATTAAAGTGGACAAATGTTCGGGTTGTGACGGAATATGGCTCGACCCGGGAGAATTCGAAGCGGCCTCAAAACTCGAAAAATCGGGCCTCGATAAACTGTTCAGCGTCTTTAAAAAATAGGGGAGTCTCTAATAATTCCAAATTCGTCACTCCCGCCCCGTATCAAGCACGGGATAAACTCCTACGGGAGTCCAGTCGTTGCGACTCGAAACCAAGTTCTTTCGTCCTGCCAAAAACGGGACTGGATTCTCCTGATGGAAATCGGGGCCGGAATAGCATTTTTAGAGGTCGCCCTTAATAATAAAGGGGCTCCTTCGGTTTCAATAAACCAAGAAACCCCTTTCGGGATGTTGAATGCCTCGGAGATTGATTCATTAGCCCACGAGAGTGGCTAAGTAAGCCGTTCCGAGTTTGTCTATATGATCTTTAACATTCTCAAAATAGTTGAAATGCTCCTCTTCATCCTTGAGAAGCTCCTCGAATATCTCTTTCGAGATCTGATCTTTTTCTGCCGCACAGACCACAGCCGCATCGTTATACATCTTCATCGCCGCCGCCTCAAGGGCGATATTTGTTTTCAGCATCTCTACGATCCCCTGCCCTTTTTTGGCAAGGCTATCGGGTTTCGAGGTCGGCTCCCCCTTTAGAAAAAGAATTCTCTCGGCCAATTTTTCCGCATGCTTCATCTCTGCGATCGCAATCTCCTTGAACTTGGAAGCCAGTTTTCCAAGGTCCTGGTCTTCGAGTTCATAGTGCTGCGCCATATACTGAGTGATGGCGGTCATTTCTCTGGATCGCGCCGCATTCAATAGATCAATCACCTTCTTACTCATAAGTTCTCCTTTCTAATCGTTATTTGTTTTTCATAATTTTATAACACTGAACCCAACGTAAGACAAGAAAATTTTTAAACTACAAGTGACCGAATAGGTGATTTTCCAATGCCTGTAGACAATGAAGAATTGGATTTCGATTTTTAAAACAACTCAATCCTTGAACTTGCAGGGTAAATCCGCCCACTTTTTCCTATTGACATACTTTGCGATTTGGCATATATTTAGTGCATACAAAGGAGGTGCATTAAATGCGTGCGACATTAAACATACCTGATGATCTCCTTAAAGAGGTGCAAAAAATTTCTGGTGAAAAATCAAAGACAAAGGCCATCATTACCGCTATGGAAGAATTCATAAGGCAGAAAAAAATTAAAGAATTGATCGCCCTCAAAGGCAAGATTCAAATTGACTACGACTGGGAAAAAGAAGAAGAGCTTGAGATGGAGGCTCAAAAAAGGAGAGAGAAAATCCTTGAAGGATAGAATACTTGTCGATACAACCATTTGGATCGAGTTTTTCAGGGGAAAAACAAAAATAGCAGATCACCTTGAAATGTTCCTTAAGGAGAACACCGCTTGGACATGCGGGGTGGTGATGTTCGAGGTCCTCCAGGGAATTAAGTCAGAAGGTGAGAAAAATAAAGTCTTAAACGTCCTGGCAGGTCTTCCCTACCTTGAGATGACAAAAGAACTGTGGCAACGTGTTGCAGAGCTTTCGAAATCACTGAAAAAGAAAGGTGTCAACCTGCCGTTATCCGACATTTTCATTTCCGCCATTGCCATCGAAAACGATCTCCCCATATATACCCTCGATAATCACTTCGAACAGATTCCAGGGGTGAAGACCTATCGAATCTGAGAACTTGGAATTATTACACAATTTCGTAGACAAAAACGGGGAAAAGGAGTAAAAAGCTTAAATTGGAAAACCCGATCTCCAGAAAATACGAATTACGTCTATTAATTGTTGAGGCGAGCCGCAAGCAAACATTTTCATTGAGGTCATTATGATTCATATCGTTCGGACACATGCCACTCAACAACAAATTAACGAAATGCTGGAAGCGTTGAGCAACTACATCAAATTGGCCGTGGATGTTCAACGGGGCGTTTTGGCCGGCGGCGGAGTCATGCATGCAGATTGCGAAGCTGCTCTGCTAAATGACGGCAGCCAACAAGAAGATATTTGGGGTGCAGATTGGAACCCCTCTGCCAACCAAGTGACCTTTGAATCACTCATCAACATTCGCCCACGTCAAAATAACCGCTCCATAGAATTGCTTGACCCGACCTTGCGCGGGCGTGTTTCTCAAATCACTCGTCACTTGCTGGAGTAGCCCATGAAAGATCAAAACATCATTCGAGAACGTTATTTACAAGATAATGTGCCTACCCGCTTGGGGGGGTTAGCTGCCAACCTCAGCCGCATCAATTCGTTCTCAGGCCATGATGCCAATCAGGAAACTGTCGGAAGATTGCTGGATGAAAGCAAACTCTTCATTGAATGGACCGCCGCCGAGACTGAAATTGACACCGCCGCCGAATTGGTGGAGCTGCAAATCCAACTTGCACAATGGAGACTTGACTGGTCTCGTATTTGGGTCAATACTTCTCAACGCCGTCAAGTGGCAGAGAAAGCTATTCAGTGGTCAAGGCGAGTGTTAGAGTTGTCGGGGTTACTGGGGTAATGTAGGCACACCTAACCAGCACGTGCAGACGTACCAGTATAGTTCCATCCATTTAGTTCTTTAGGATATTCATAATATCCCTCTCCCACTCGTAACTGACCTATTTATTCCAAAATGGATTTTGTTGGAATTCCTCAACTCCGACTCTGAAGACATCGGTAGCTTGTAAATCAGTTTATTGAATGTTAATAAAAACTATACGCAAGGAGTAAACCCCGATAGAGGGTCTTCGACTTTCTAATGGGGAGGCTCATCACTCGGGGCATTAAACCTCATCACCTCTACTTGGATCAGCGGAGCTTTCTAACGGGGTAAATAATGATCGTTAAAACTTATTGTGCGAGGATGGATCACGGCGGGTGTGGGATTCTGGCCCATGTCGAGGGTGGAAGAATTAAAAAGATCGAGGGCGACCCCGACTGTCCCTTGAACCATGGTACGATCTGCGCCAAGGGTCTTGCCCAGATTGAAAGGCTCAACCACCCCGACCGTCTCGTTTACCCTTTGAAAAGAACCGGCTACAGGGGAGAAGGAAAATGGTCCCGTATCTCCTGGGATGAGGCACTTGAGACGATTACTAAAAAGATCCAAGAGACCATCGAACGCGAAGGCCCGGAGACCATTGCTTTTGCCCAGGGAACACCCAAAGGATTGGAACTCTTCCTGTTGATGCGGCTGGCGAACCTCCTCCATATTCCGAATATCTCAACACCCGGGCACATCTGTCACATGCCAAGGGAGACTGCTTCCACAATCACATGCGGTTTCTTTCCGGTTCCTGACTTCGATCATCCCCCTGCCTGCGCATTGGTCTGGGGAAGCAACCTCTTCCAGACAAACGAAGAGGGCATCATCGGTTCTCAACTAAAGAGGGCTCTGGATCATGGGACAAAATTGATCGTCATCGATCCAAGAAAGTCGTCCGTCGCCTCCAGGGCTGACATCTGGATTCAACCCAAACCCGGCACCGACCTTTACCTTGCACTGGGAATGCTTAAGGTCATTGTTGATGAGAGGTATTATGACAAAGCTTTTGTCGAGAATTGGACAAAAGGCTTTCAGGAGTTGGAAGAGCATCTACGTCAGTATTCACTCGATAGCATTTCAGAGATGACCTGGGTTCCAAAAGATCAGATTATACGGTTGGCCAAACTCTATTCCCATACCAAGCCAGCCTGTATTCAGTGGGGAAATGCACTCGAGCACAATATCAACAGTTTTCAGTGCTCAAGGGCTTTGCTCATCCTGATGGCCATTACAGGGAATCTCGAGCAGCCTGGTGGAAATGTGAACCGGGTTGCCCCTCCTGTCATAAGGCCGGGTGAACTCGTCCAGATTAAGAAATTTCCAGAAAAGAGAGAGAAGATTCTCAGCCCCGAATTCAGGTTGGCGACAATGATGGGTTTTGTCCCATCTCAGATGATTGTGAAGGCTATTCTCACAGGAAAACCTCACCCCATCCGGACAATCTATATCCAGGGAGGAAATCCCCTTCTCAGTTATGCCAATTCAAAAGAGACCTTTGAGGCTTTCAAGAAATTGGACTTCCTGGCTGTCTCAGAGATATTTCTGACCCCCACAGCGCAAATGGCTGATATCGTCCTGCCTGCAGCCACCAATCTGGAGTTTGACGACCTTGGCCACTTTGGCCTTCCTCATGGGTTCATCTTAGCCCGACCCAAGGTCGTCGAACCTTTGGGTGAATGCTGGCCCGATTCAAAAATCTTAAATGAATTGGGCAAAAGACTCAGTCTCGGTCAATATTTTTGGAATGATCTTGGAGAGTGCCTTGATGAGGTTCTCAAACCCGCAGGGATGACTTATGACGATTTCAAGAACATCGGCATGTTGAAGGGAAAGTGGGAATTTCGGTCTTATGAAAAAACCGGATTTTCAACACCTTCGAAAAAGTTCGAAATCTATTCCGAACAGTTAAAACAATGGGGATACTATCCCCTGCCATCTTCTTCTGATCTCTCAGTCACCTCTGCAGGATCTGACACAAAATATCCACTCATCTTCACCTCTGCCAAAGACCCATTCTTCTTCCATTCAGCTTACCGGAATATCACATCCCTTCGGAAGATCTCTCAGGAGCCCACTCTACTTATCCATCCAGACACTGCATCCCAATCAGGAATCAAAGAGGGCGATTGGGTAGCCGTAGAAACAGAGAGGGGATCGATCCGTCAGAAGGCAAAACTGGACAGCGAGATCAACCCTCGTATCATCGTCCTCAGCTATGGCTGGTGGTTTCCCGAACGAAAGGATCTCGAACTGAGCGGGTGGAAGGAATCAAATCTTAATATTTTAACCGATAACAACCCACCCTATGAGCCAGCAATCGGATCCACCCCCCTCCGGGCCATCCCTTGCCGCATCTCTAAATCAGCTCCTTTTTAATGGATACGTAATAGTAGCGTTAATTGGCGACAGTTTCCGCCCTCAATAAATGAGGGCGCTACATATTCCTAAAAGACTATCCCAAACCCTGGGATTATACGATAACATTTCAATTTTCCTTGACAATTTCATAAAAACAGATAAAATTCATAAAATTTAATTCGGGGGTAAATCCATCTGAAGGCATTAGTCACCGGAGGCACAGGATTTATCGGAAGTCATCTGGTTGAGGCTCTCCTCCAGAAAGGAGACGAGGTCCGGTGTCTTGTTCGGAACAGAAATAATTTAAAATGGTTAAATAATCTGCCCATCGAACTGGCAGAGGGAGACTGCAGTGATAAAACCACTTTAGAGGAAGCTGTAAGAGGAGTTGACCAGGTCTTCCATCTGGCGGGTATCACCAAGGCTTTAAAAGAGGAGACCTATTTTGAAGTCAATGCAAACGGAACAGAGAACCTGATCCATGCATGCCTCGAGAAGAATCCTCATCTTAAGAAATTCGTCTACCTCTCAAGCCAGGCTGCTGCAGGTCCCTGCCAGGATGGAGGAAAAAAGAGCGAACCAGACCATTGTGAACCCGTCTCCCCTTATGGCCGAAGTAAATTGAGGGGAGAGGAGTTTTGTCTCGAACATGTCTCTCAAATTCCCTTTATCATACTCAGGCCTTCCGCAGTCTATGGCCCCAGAGATAGGGATGTCTATGCTTTTTTTAAAATCCTCTCTAAAAAGATCAAACCCAGTTTCTCCAAACAGGAACAGCACATAAGCCTCTGTTATGTTGAGGATATTGTCCAGGCATTGCTCCTGGCATCGGATTCCAAGGGGGTAGAAGGGGAGGTTTTCTTTTTATCCGATGGCCACGATTATCGTCTCGATCGGATTGGAGATCTATTCGAAAAAGCCATGGGAATCCGTGCCTGCCGAATTTATATTCCGGGGTGGATCATTTCAGGGGTTGCCTCTTTCGCAGAGCTATTCTCCAGGCTCTCAGGAACCCCACCTCTGATCAACAAAGGCAAGGTGGAGGAGATGGTCCAGAAGAATTGGCTATGCGATATCACGAAGGCCGAAACGCTTCTGGGGTTTAAACCCCGGTTTTCCCTTGCGGATGGAATAAAAATCACTTATGAATGGTATCGAAAAGAAGGTTGGTTATAAAATAGGAAGGGGTGGGCTATGGATGTCTTTGAAAAATGTGTGAAAATTAACGAGCAGTATCGGGAGGTCTACGATAGCGGCAACTACTTCTTCTTTCGAAAGCTCGAATCCGCCCAGGATTCCGAGGTTGTGGTCAATGGAAAAAGGGTGATCATGATCGGCTCCAACAACTACCTCGGCCTTACCAATCATCCGAGGGTAAAAGAAGCTGCCATCAAGGCTGTCGAAAAATACGGAAGTGGTTGTGCTGGCTCTCGCTTTCTTAACGGGAATCTTGAAATCCATGAGGAACTGGAAGCGAAGCTGGCCCGGTTTTTTCGAAAAGAGGCGGCCTTGGTCTTTGCCACAGGCTATCAGACCAATCTGGGAGCCATTTCTGCTCTGGTAGGAAGAAATGATGTGGCCATCATCGATAAATTTGACCATGCCAGTATCATCGATGGCTGCCGTTTATCTTTTGGACAGGTGAAAAAGTATCGACATAACGATATGAAGGACCTCGAAAGGGTACTTGAAGCGTCAAAGGAGAAAGGAAAACTGATCATTGTGGACGGCGTCTTTAGCATGGAGGGTGATATTGCCGACCTGCCGCGGATCATCGAACTGGCCAAAGCTTATGGCGCCAGGGTAATGGTTGATGATGCCCACGGCGTAGGAGTCCTTGGCAAAGGAGGAAGAGGCACCGCAGAACATTTTGGCCTGGAGAAAGAAGTCGATCTGATCATGGGTACCTATAGCAAATCGCTGGCGGCCATCGGGGGATTTGTCGTCGGCTCCTGGGAAGTGATCAATTTTATTAAACACACGGGCCGCTCCATGATCTTCAGCGCCAGCCTCCCACCTGCCCTGGTCGCCTCTGTAAGTACGGCTCTGGACATTATTGACGAACAGCCCCAGCTTATCACGCAACTCTGGAAAAATACGCGAAAGATGCTCCAGGGCTATAAAGAGCTGGGTTTCGATACCGGAACGAGTGAGACGCCGATCGTTCCCATCATCCTTGGTGACACTCTGAAAGTTTACGGAATGTGCAAACTTCTTTTCCAAAATGGTGTCTTTGTCAATCCGGTCGCAAGCCCTGCTGTTCCTCCTGGCAGAGAACTTCTCAGGACAAGTTATATGGCCACCCATACGGAAGAGCAACTGGACCGTGTCCTGGATGCCTTTAAGGTAGTTGGAAATCAGATGGGACTGATTTAACGGAAGCGGACTGAATGGCCTCACAGGAACTCACTCTCCGTGAAGTAAAAGAAAAACAAGACCTCATGACCTTCATCCGATTTCCCTGGAAGGTTTATCGGGGAAATCCTTATTGGGTTCCACCTCTGATCAAAGATCAACTCCAGAAATTCGATCCTGAATCCCCCTTTCGTGCCCATGCCGAGATGATTCTCTTCCTTGCCTATCGGGGGTTGGAAGTGGTGGGAAGAATTGCAGGCATCATTGATCGCCATTATGTGGAGTTCCATCAGGAGAAGGTAGGGTTTTTCGGATTCTTTGAGTCGATGGATGACAACGAGGTGGCCGGTTTACTTCTATCAACAGTGGCGTCCTGGCTTAAGGAAAGAGGAATGGAGAAGATGGCAGGCCCCATGAATCCTTCCACCAATGACGAATGCGGCCTTCTGATCGATGCCTATGACTCCTCTCCTTGTATTATGATGCCGTACAACCCTCCCTATTACCCTGCCCTGCTTGAGAATTCAGGCTTTCATAAGGTGATGGATCTTTACGCATACTGGCTTCAAAAGGATATCTTTAACTATGATCGTTTGGACCGAATCACCAGCCGGATATTGAGAAAGGAACCCCAACTCTCTGTACGACCGTTGGATATGCGTCGGTTCGACGAAGAACTGAAGATTATTAAGGATATCTATAATAACTCCTGGAGCAAGAACTGGGGGTTTGTTCCGATGACTGAAGAGGAGATTGACGATCTCGCAAAAAACCTGAAGCCAATTATTGTTCCTGAGATCGTTCTCTTTGCTTACCTGGGAGACACGCCTGTTGCTTTCTCGGCTGCCCTTCCGGATTACAATCTTGTCCTCAAACACCTTAACGGAAAACTGGGACTCGTAGGGTCGATTAAGTTTCTCTACCTTTCAAGGAAGATCAAGACCGTCAGGATCATGCTTCTTGGGGTGAAACATTCCTTCCAGAAAAAGGGCGTGGAAGGACTCCTCTATATCGAAACCTTTAAGAGGGGAACAAAGAAAGGTTATCCACAGGGAGAATGTTCATGGATTCTCGAGAATAATCTCTTGATGCAGCATGGAATTGAGGCCATGGGGGGAAAGCGGTATAAAACTTATAGGATATATGAAACACAGATTTAAAATAACCAAACATCAAGCACCAATAACCAGATAAATTCCAATTTCCAATAACCAAAACTTATTAACAGTCTCATAATAGAATAGACATTCTTTGGCATGAACTTAAAGGGTTCGATCAATAAAATAACTCCCCCTCCCCCCTCTCGGTTTCGAGTCGCAACGACTTAATTTAAGAGGGGGTATATTCCTCCCCTTAAGATAGAGACTGTGTCGTAATTATTATTTTGTCACCCTGAATTTATTTCAGGGTCTCGTAATTAGTTGAATTCATTAGATCCTGAACCAAGTTCAGGATGACATTTTTATGAGTTCCCCTATTACGACACAGCCTCATAAGGGGAGGGGAGGTGGGGTTATGGGTCTTTGAGCCTTTGGTTTCCCATGTATAGACTATTTTGAGACTCTTAATAAATTATTTATTGGGGGTATTGGTTATTGGTGATTATTTGGTTATTGGGATTTGGTTATTGATGGTTTTTCAACCACCATCGATGAAGTCTTGGCCCAATAAAAACACACGCGATGGCTAATGCAATTCCAGCCATCAGGTCGATGACATAGTGGTATCGTAGATAGACGGTTGAGAGAATCAAACCGCATACAACAGGCAATAAAATATAGAAGATCGTCTTGACATAGCGGTGGGCGAGAAAAAGAACCATGAGGGCAATCTGAGTATGCCCGCTGGGCATGCAATCCCGTTTGTTGTGTTCGATGGAATTCAACAGGTCCCTGACAAAGTCGGTGAAGAAACTTCCCCCAAGCGGAAGGGTCTGGAGATGATCAAGGGTAAACCGGGGGCCAATGGCTGGCAAGAGGATATACCCAATAAATGAAAGGTAATACCCAAGAGTCAGGACAAACATGACTTGGTCAAATTCATCTCTCTGCCCCTTCAGATAAAGAGTGATAGCGAGAATCACCGGAAGGAAATAATAACTGATATAAGCGAAGGACATGAGATCCGTGAACCAGGGAGTGATCCATCGCTCCATCCAGACCGTTGGATGGACGCCGAAAAGAAACAGGTCAATCCGGATCAGATAAGGATCAACATCGGGCTGAAGGTACTGAATCATGTTGCCGAGAGATTGGTAAATGAGGATGATGAAGGCAACAGGCGAGAATTCATTTAATAGTCCACTGATGCCTTTTGATCGATTTCGGTCAGAAGATAGTTTTAATACAAATAAAAGGCCTAAGAGTAGAACATAGAAAAGGAGTTGGGACCGCCAGAGCGGAATCAGGTTTTTAAAAATAAAAGTTAAAAGGAACAACCCGAGAAGAAATAAAAAAGTCAAACCTTGAACTGGAGCAATTCGTTTCATGGGGAAATGTCTATATCCTAAATCGACAAAAAGATCAAGACGGGTTAACATGTTTTAGGAGGAGCTTCAATGCGATACTCAAAATATCTTCTTCCCACCTTGAGGGAGATTCCGTCTGAGGCGGAAGTCCCGAGCCATCAGTTGATGCTCCGGACAGGAATGATCCTCAAATTGACCTCTGGCATCTATTCCTATCTGCCGTTCGGCCTCCGATCCATACAGAAAGTCGAAGCGATTATCCGTGAAGAGATGAACCGGGCCGGAGCCATTGAGGTTCTGCTTCCGATGGTTCAACCTGCCGAGCTCTGGCAGGAAAGCCATCGGTGGGAAGAGTATGGAAAAGAGCTGGCCAGGTTTAGAGACCGCCATAACCGTGACTCTTGCCTCGGGCCGACCCATGAGGAAGTGATTACGGATATTGCACGCAGGGAAATCCGCTCCTACCGTCAGATGCCTATCAACCTCTATCAGATTCAGACTAAGTTCAGGGATGAAATCCGGCCTCGTTTTGGAGTGATGCGTGCCCGTGAATTTATCATGAAGGATGCCTACAGTTTTGATGTGGACGCTAAAGGTGAAGAAGTAAGCTACCGCAAGATGGTCGATGCCTATAACCGAATCTTTACAAGATGCGGTTTAAGGTTCAGGGTTGTGGAAGCTGAGTCAGGATTGATCGGTGGAAGCTATTCTCATGAATTCATGGTTCTCGCTGAGACCGGCGAGGAGACGATTGTCAGTTGTACCCACTGTTCTTATGCGGCAAATATCGAAAGGGCAGAGTTTAAAAGAGCTAACGCAGAACCCTCCTCTTCTGATTCAAAAACCTTTAAGCCCCTTCAAAAGATGTTGACTCCGGATCAGCGTACTGTTGAAGACGTCACCCAATTTCTCAATGTTTCAGCCACCGACCTTGTAAAAACGCTCATCTTTGTATCAGACAAAGGTCCTGTGGCTGCTCTGGTGAGAGGGGATCATGAGATCAACGAAAAGAAGTTGGAGATCATTCTCGGAACGGATGATCTCCAATTAGCCGATGAAGAGACCGTTGAGAAAGTCTCTCGTTCTCCTAAAGGGTTTGCAGGCCCCATGGGTCTTTCCATTCCCATTTATGCCGATTTCGACATTCAGGGGATGGTTAATTTTGTGACCGGTGCCAATGAGAAAGATCATCATTTCATCCATGTCAATACAGATAGAGATTTTCAAGTATCCCAGTTTGTCGATCTTCGGAGATTTGCCCCAGGAGATCTCTGCCCTCTTTGTGGAAAAGAAACCCAACTAGACAAAGGGATTGAGGTGGGGCACACCTTCAAGCTTGGCACAAAATACAGCAAGGTATTAGGCGCCACCTATCTTGATGATAAAGGGATGGAAAAAGAGATTGTCATGGGATGTTACGGCATTGGCGTCGGCAGAACAGTGGCTGCTGCCATCGAACAATATTACGACGAAAATGGGATTATCTTCCCCATGCCCATCGCACCCTTCCAGGTCATGATCCTACCCGTGAATATTAAGACTGAGTCCATCAGGGAGACATCTGAAGAACTCTATCAAACTCTCCTGAACCAGGGAGTCGAAGTCCTTTTGGATGACCGGGAAGAAACTCCTGGCGTGAAGTTCAAAGATGCAGATCTTATTGGAATCCCCTTAAGGCTTACCCTTGGAGAGAAAAATCTGAAGAAAGGTCTGATCGAGATCAAAAGGAGAAAGACTGGAGAAGTTTCTCTTGTGAAAAAAGAGGAGGCGGTCTCCAAGATTCTGGAGATGATCAAGATGGAGATGAATCCTACTCCTCTCCCTTGAAGAAAAATTCCCTCATTATTCCCCTCTCCCCTGGGGGGCTGGTCTTAGCACACACTTGACACAGGGGGAGGAAGATGTTATACGGGGTACATGTATGTTTGTGGTCAACATTTTTCCCCATCCATTTTGGATCGGATTCAAGAGACTGTCCGAAGAGAGCCTT
>Ga0194111_10001684_pt1 | contig 27135 bp, 22 predicted proteins | sample TA2KigC300mmetaG_FD_146194 | JGI IMG/M metagenome (GOLD analysis project Ga0194111, IMG submission 146194) | Freshwater microbial communities from Lake Tanganyika, Tanzania - TA2015033 Kigoma Deep Cast 300m | ecosystem: Environmental > Aquatic > Freshwater > Lake | place: Tanzania: Lake... | reverse complement strand
CCCTTCACTTTTTCTCTTTCTTCCCCATTTGACATAGAGATTTTTTATCAGGGCATCGGGATTTTCACAAAATCTGATATCTCCGTCACAGATCGTCCAGGCAATGCCAAGATCGCATTGCCCGATGCCGAGGCCTATGTTTTGACTTTTCGAAGCTCGATAAAATACACAGGGTCTTTCGGTTGCCATTTCAATCACCCCCTTCATCCCTGTCTCCTCGTTGAAATTCCCGTATTCAACACATTTCAATATACTTTTCGGCATTTCGGGCTAAATACTTTAAAGAAGATTAAAATGGGGAATGCAGGGAAAAAAGGATAATTGTGAATTTTTTAGTTTGTAAGCTTAAATAAACCCCTAAGACAATTCCTACAACGCCTCATAACCCCTCCTCTCCTCCCCTTAACTTAAGGGGAGGAATCCCCCCTCTTAGGTTAAGTCGAGTAGACCCGACCACGGGAGGAGGGAAAGGGGGAGTTACCTATCCAACTAACCGTTTATCTCCGATAGATGAGGCGTTACGAAGGGTTAAAAATTAGGTTTGAGTTGACCTGGATATTTGTGCTCTATTTACAATATGCTCGATCATCAGATAAAGGACATCGCACAACGATACGGTATTATTTTGATTTATCTCTTCGGTTCAGAAGCATTTAACGGAAAGATCTACTTTGAAGGGGGAATGGCCATGCCCCATCCCTTTTCCGACCTTGATGTCGCTGTTGCCTTTGAAAAAGACCCCCAGGAACAAAAAAAGGGAGAGACAGAAGTTGGCTAACCGGGCACAGGACTGGCTTGCACAGACAAAACGCGATTGGGGTAATAATGACCTGCTCCAGCTTCACTTCTATTCCCTTGTGAACAGGGACCCTGACCTTAGCCCGTCACTCCTTTTTTGATGCCTAATTTCTGCTCAAGTTTTTCTTAATAAATACCGAAGAAAACGATGGTCACCCATGGGTCAAGAAAAGATACTTATTGCCGATGATGACAAAGACCTGCTGGAGGGGCTAAATTTTCTCTTTCGCTCCGAGGGCTACCATGTTATCTCTGCAACGGATGGCATTTCCGCATTAAATCTTGCCCAAACTCAAAATCCAGATTTGATCATCCTTGACCTTAGTCTGCCCTGGATGGATGGCTATAAAGTAATTGAATGTTTGATATCTCCCGTAGCCACCTCCGACATTCCTATTATCGTTCTGACCGGAAGAAACGCTTCCATCAATCAGGATCGTGCCATCAAAGCAGGGGCAGAGGCATTCTTCCATAAGCCTTTTGACAATCGGGAATTAGCGGCCGCTGTCGAAACCATTCTGGAGGAACGCCGAATGAAAAAATTTAGGAACAATTGGAATGTAAAGAAAATAGGATGATCTCTGTTGAACCGACCGACGTTTCAGAAGGATATCTCTAAACCGTCGTGAACAGTCGGTTAAAAAGGGAGATAGGATTTAAGCCCACGATAGTATCCCAAAAGATTTTCTAAACCTCACAGTTGCAAAAAAAGTATAGAAAAAAGGGAGGCGGGTGTATTGGAAAACCTTTACAGCGGTACCTTTATAAATTTAACGACTCCGTTTCCAAGCAAAATCCAAAGGCCACTTCGGGTGATATCGCATGTTACCCATAAAATTGGATAAGACCCGCAATTGTAAAGGTTTGGAAGCACACTTGCCTCCCTTTTTTTGCAACGTTAAGGTAAATTTCTTCAGGGTTTAGGGTTACCCAGAACTTCTCTGAGCTTTTGTGAAAGTTCCATTATCGAGAAGGGTTTCTGGATGAAGCCTTTACAGCCCCGCTTTATGATCTCCATGGTCTGCTCGTTCATGCTGTATCCACTCGAAAGAAGCACCTTCACTTCCGGATGGATCTCTCTCAGGGCATCGAAGGTCTCCCTTCCTCCTTTATGAGGCATGATGAGATCGAGAATGACCAGGCCGATCTGGTCCCGGTTTGTCTTATAGAGCTCGACTCCATTCTCACCGCTATCGACAGTTAGAACTTCGTATCCGAGCGACTTTAATATCTTTTCCCCCACTTCAAGGACCTGTTCCTCATCATCCACCAGAAGAACCGTTTCGCTGCCTTTCAGTATGTCTTCACTCTTTTCCGCCTGTTCTTCAACCTCTCCCTTTGAAGCCGGGAGGTAGAGGAGGAAGGTGGCCCCCTTCCCTACTTCAGACCTGACATTGATGTATCCATTATGCCCCTTGATAATCCCGTAGGCGGAAGCAAGTCCCAGCCCTGTGCCTCGGCCCAGTTCTTTCGTGGTGAAGAAGGGGTCGAAGATGCGCGTCATCGTCTGCTGATCCATGCCTATTCCTGTGTCGGTGACAGAGAGTAAGACATAATCGCCCGGGACGGGCTCATAGAGATCGGATTCAATCTCTTGATGGGTCACATTTCTCGTATTTAAAAAGAGGGTTCCTCCATCGGGCATGGCATCGGCAGCGTTGACCAGCAGATTCATGAGGACCTGCTCGATCTGGCCCGAATCGGCTTCCAGAGGATAAAGATCTCTGTATAGGTCCATATGGATCACGATATCCTTTCTGGTCCTACCGAATGCCCCCGCAGTCTCTTCTACCAACTGATTCAAAAGCATGGGTCTGACTTCATAGCGGCCCTTTCTGGCATAGCCTAAAAGCTGAGACGTCAGTCTTGAACCGTTTTGTGCTTTTTTCTCAATGCTTTTAAGCATCTCATAATGGGGATGGGAGGGGTTCATATCGACAAGTATGAGGGATACATTTCCCTGAACCACCATGAGGAGATTGTTAAAATCGTGCGCAATTCCTCCTGCCAGGGTTCCGAGGGCCTCCATCTTCTGTGCCTGAATAAGTTTTGATTCCATCTTTTTTCGTTCTGTCACATCATTAAGGATGAGGATCAGGGACCGATGATCCCCCCCTGTAATGGGTAAGACCTGTACAGAAACCTCTTTCCCATTGAGCTTCACTGGGAAATCTATAGGGATCGATTTCGGAGGGCCTCCATCGCACTGAAGTACAACCTCGACTCTCTTCCGTTGATCTTGTCGAAAGAGGTCCAAAAAATTTGACGCCAGGAGCTGTTCTTCGGGTTGTCCGATGATGGAGATCGCTGCTGGATTGGCATATATCATGTCTCCTTCTGGCGTCACTTCGAGGAATCCCTCGATCATGCCCTTTAAAGTGGTATCAAACTGTTTTTTAATGGAAAGAAGCTCTTTGGTGATTTGATGGGGGAAGACCGTATCGAGTCCAATCACCTGATCCATTGATATTGTCTCTTGCTCCAATCGGCGAAGGATTTGGAGGATGTGTTTGGACATCCTGTTAAAGGGCCCTTTTGCAACGCAGGCATTGGCTCCGTATTCAAAGAATTTTTCTTCATCCTCTGCGGCGATGGCAGAGAGAATGACGATGCAGATATTTTGGAGATGGGGGGTTTTCCTGATGATTTCGCAGAGCTTCTTCCCGTCTATCCTCGGCATGATCAGATCGGTAAAGATGATATCAGGCGTGTGGGTTTGTAACAGGCTGAGGGCCGTAAGGCCGTTTATAGCGGTTTGCACCTCATGACCCTCTTTTTCAAGAAGACCCTTCATTAACTTCAACATCACCGGGTGATTATCTACAACCAGTATTTTCATGTCTCTCCACCTCCAGTTCCTCTTTGAAATCTCATTCTTTTTGTCTCTCTTGAACGACGGTTTCTCCAATTCGGTCTATTTCCTCTTGCGCTCTCTTGGCCATCTCATGAACTTGACATAGATGATTTTCTTTGGCACTTCTCTCTATGCTCTTAGCAAGTTCGTATATCTCCAACAGCCCGAGATTCATGGCAGCTCCTTTAATGGAATGAGCGGCATGAGCGGCCTTGAGTGAGTCCTCCTCATCAATGGCAGATTGCAATTTCTTTAGATCGTCATAGCTGGATTCGAGAAAAAGGTTCAGGATCTCCAAAAATTCATCTTTTTCCATTTCAAAATCTTTAGCCAATGCTCCAAAATCCATGCCTTCTCTCCTCGTTACATCACTAGGTTCCGAACCGATCAAAGTTTGATAGGTGAAGAATTTTGCTTTGAGTTGATACTAAGCCACTTATTAAGGGCTGCGTTGATTTTTTCCGGTTTCAGAGGCTTAGATAGATAATCATCCATTCCTGCCTCAAGACACCTCTCCCGGTCTCCTAACATCGCATGGGCAGTCATGGCGATGATAGGGGTATGTCTGGATCTCCCTTCCAGGCGACGTATCTCGGCGGTCGCTTCATAACCGTCCATCTTGGGCATCTGACAATCCATCAGCACCAGATCATAAGAAAATCTCTCTGTCAGGCTAACCGCTTCGATGCCATCGGCAGCCACGTCGACCCGGCATCCCAATTTTTCCAATAACTTTACCGCGAGCCTCCGGTTCATGATGTTGTCTTCCACTACAAGGATATGGGTCTCTTTGAGTTCCGCCCTGCCTGCAGCCATCAATCGCACTTCTTCCTGAACCGATGGCGAGATTTCAGACGGAGCTTCTTGGCGATCTAAGGTTAATGGAAGAGTGAACCAGAAGGTTGAACCTTTGCCCAGGGAAGTCTTGACGCCGATGGTCCCTCCCATTATCTCCACTAACTGTTTCGATATGGCCAACCCGAGCCCCGTTCCTTCATAGCGGCGGGTGGTCGATGAATCGGCCTGAGTGAATTTCTCAAAAATGAAATCGAGTTTGTCTTCTGGAATTCCGATCCCGCTATCCTCCACCGATAGGCGAAGCAGGACCTGATCCTCTTTTATTTCATCGAGTTCAACATCGATCATCACGTGACCTTTCTCCGTGAACTTGATTGCATTTCCGACGAGATTAGTGAGGACCTGCCGGATCCGTCCGGAATCACCTATGAATCGGTGAGGGATTTGAGGGTCATGGCAAATGGTGATTTCAAGTCCTTTCTGTCCGGCTTTGACCGACAGGAGCTGGACCGTTTCTTTCACGATCATACCAAGATCGAAGGGGGCGAGTTCAAGGGTTAATTTCCCTGCCTCAATTTTTGAAAGATCTAAGATATCGTTGATAATGGTGAGCAGGTTATCGGCAGATTTCTGTATGAACTTCGTATAATCTTGATGCTCTTTTGTGAGTTGTGTTTCCAAGAGCAGCCGAGTATATCCCATGATCCCGTTCATGGGCGTCCGGATCTCGTGGCTGATATTGGCCAGAAATTGGCTTTTCGCAATATTCGCCACCTGGGCTTCTTCGAGTGCTTTTTGCAGTTCCTGCGTCCTTTTATGGATGAGCCTTTCAAGATTTACGTTCTGCTCGTTGATCTTACGATAAAGACCCAGGTTTTCCAGTGCATGGGCGGAGTTGATCAAAAAGAGGGTCAGGAGGGTAGAGAATAATGGGGTTAATATGAATTGATCCTTTCCCAGTACCCCAACGAACATTCCCACAACGTTAGACCTTGTCGCCATGGAGTGAAAGACCAGAGGAGGGCTGAAATATTTTGCCGGAACCGTGACGGCGCGGTTTTGATGGACGGCCCATGAAAAGGTCCCCCTCTCAATCTGGAAATCCACCTCCTTCTGTAGGATCTCCCATTCCGACTTGGGGTCACAATCAGTCAAAAGAAACTCGAAGTTAGACTCATCGACTAACAGGAAGGCGAGGATGCGAAATTGAATCAGACGTTTCAGATGAAGACGGGCGGTATTTAAAATCTTGGCAGGCTCCTGAACGGGGTCGATGCTATTCTGAAATTCTCCAAATGACACCATGAGTTCCAAGGCGTCCAACATCCATTGGTTCACTCCCTCGAGGTGATCTACTCTGGTTTTCAACTCCTGTAAGTTTGAAACCTCTTCTAATGCAACACTCATTTCAGTTCATCCTGTAGAATGGAATGGGTTATTTCGTCCATCTGCTGGTTCATGGAATCGAATGCCGTGGATAAGATGCCGGTGGAGAGACCGATTCGTTCCCAGACCTTTTCCTCCAGGGGCGGCACATAATATTCTCCACTGCTTCCCCATTGCAGTGCATTCACAATGATATCCGCCACGTGAACGATAGCCGCTTCGATGGGATAACGTGTGGCATGATGAGGTTTGTGATGAAAGCCAACCGCTTCCCCCAAACTGAGGGGAAGGTTCCAGACCTCTAAAAGCCTCCGTCCCAAAGAAGCATGGTCGAACCCCATCACTTCTTCTTCCGTCAAGAAGAGAAGGGCCTTGCTGTTTTTTGACCGAAGCAGAGCCTCGCGAGCCTGGTCGCCCACCTTCTTGTAAAGGATAAGTCGGCCGATGTCATGCAACATTCCAGCGACCATAAATCGTTCAATGTTTGTCTCATTTCGATAGGTAGCTAATGTCTTAGCCGCAACCCCGCAGGCAATGCTGTGCCGCCAGAAAGATTCCATGCTAACCAGATCTTTGGGTATGCCTTCGAACAGACTGACGATTGAAGTCGCTAAGGCCAAGTCGCGCAGTTGGTTCGTCCCGATGATGACAAGAGCCTGGGTAATGGTTTCGATCTTTGAAGGAAAGGCATAAAAGGCGCTGTTGACAAGCCGCAGTAGCCGGACCGTCAACCCTGGATCATCGCTGATGATCTTACTGATATCCATCATGGAACAACGCGGGTTGTTGATGGCCTCATTGATCTTGTAATAGATCATCGGCAATGAAGAGACCTCAACATAGCCCCGTAATAGATCGTCCGGGTTATGAACCATGGTTCTCTTCCCTCAATGTCTCATGGACCCTGCGCAATGTGAGCAAGCGGAATAGCTCATTCATGAAAGGATGTTTCATATCGGCATGACAGAACTGTTCACGAATTTTGGTTTCTGCATCCTGGAGCAAGAGAGGGTCAATCTGGGATGTGGCTTCGGATATAGCTTCTTCCCTTGTCACCCCTTCAATGTCAACCTCCATAATTCCCCACATCTTGAGGATCTTGAGGTGCTTCTCGGTAATCTCATGTCCGGCACTTAGTAATACGAGGCCATTCCGGTCTTTGATGTCCCCTCCCAATATCATCCCTGCTTTAATATCTTCGAGATTGATAGTTCCCATTGGATGGATCTCCATTTCTTATCATGAAGGATTCTTTCCCCCCTCACCCCCTCGGGGAAAGGGAGGGGGTGAGGAAGCATTTGAACTTTTCTCGCTCCCTTTTTGGATAAACCGTTCCAGATCGCTCTCCCTGACGCGCCACATATTTTTGATTTTCACTCCGGTCAACTCCCCTCGCCTCAACCATTCCTTGATGGTTCTGGAAGTGACCGCCATAATCTTCGCAGCCTCTTTAGGGGTTAAAAGACCTTCCATGATCGCCTCTTTCCTTTAATCACTGATGTCTTGTTTTCTCCGGATATGTCCATTTCTATACCCATCTATCTCGATATATCGGTTTTTCACCATCATTTCTTAAGTCGGAATGTGGAGAATGGAAGAAAAAGGTTGTCAGGGGAAGGCTGCCTTAAACCAAGGATTAGTATTTTGAAACCAAAACTTTAACGAGAGGCTTTGATGGAGAGAGGAAAAAGGATTGAGATGATTATTTCCATCCTATCTGGTTTCAATAACTCTCCATCTATCTTTTATCCTCTTATTCCCCATTTTGAATGAATACCTTCTGAGGAGCTCCGGGGTTTGGCAAAACATAATTTCTCCGCTACATACCGACCAATCCCCGACCAATTTACAATACCCAAGCCCATTGTCCTCATCGAGACCATTAGAATTTCTGTAAAATGCACAAGATATTTGATGCGACATCTCACTCACCTCCTTCCGACATTACATTCATCCTTTAGTCAAGGAATCGTGCCATTTGACTCGAATATTCAACTTCTTCAGGAGAGTTTCGCTTGGCTTCTTTTCACTAAATCCAACACGGCTGGAACAATCAAAGCCTCCTCCTCTCCCTTGACTTCTTCACAGACCGCTACGATCAGGTCGTAAATAGTGGTGGTTATCTTTATTTTTTTTCCAATCCCTGGAGAATTCGAAATCGATGGTTTCATGCACTTTTCCCCTTCCATTGGTCTTTTAAAATTTAATGCAAATATCATTCCACCTAAATATTTATCGGAAATCTGTTAGATTTTAATAAGTGATTTTAATTTACGATCGGAATTCCTTCCCCGGTTGTCAAAAAATGATTCTCGAGCTCTTGTCTCTTAGCCAAAATCTTGACCTCCGGTTTTTTTTCCAAGAACTATTTATGGTTCACGGGAGACCTGCCTAACACTTCAATAAAATCATAGCCTCCTAAATAAAAGGGAATTCGACACAGTCTCTTGGAAGGGGGGGGAATTTTAAGAAAGAGCCATTTTTAAAACGGATTCAACAAAATAACGCTGACTATGATGTTCCCTTAGGTCACAGAGGCGCTATTCCGTTGACAAATCTTTTTCACACCAGTTAATATTTTCAGGAGGGGACACCCCCAGGCATTCGAATTTAAAACAATTTTGGAAAGTGGCTCTCTTCCTTCTTTTAATCTTTCAAAATACTCCCTCCATAGCAAAGGAGTCAGTAAAAATCGGCTTTGTGGGGGGCCTGACCGGGAAGCTCTCCGATCTCGGAACAGCAGGCCGAAACGGGGTCATTCTTGCTGTAGAGGAGAGGAATGCGGCTGGAGGGCTCCTTGGTAAAAAGATTGAACTCCTGACCCGAGATGATAAGCAAGATCCAAAAGAGGCTATAAAAGTCGATGAAGAATTGATCGGTCAGGGCGTCATCGCCATTATTGGCCACATGACGAGCGCCATGTCCATGGCTGCCAAACCCCTGATCGATGCAAAAAAGGTCCTGATGATCAGTCCGACTACCTCCACCTCGGCTCTCGCCGGTCAAAAGGATTTTTTCTTCAGGGTCAATGAAACCATCGAAGGTGAAGCAAAGCAACTCTCTGAATTTGTTATTAAGAAAAGGGGACTGCGAACCCTCAAGGGGGTTTATGATCTCTCCAACCGTGCCTACACAGAGGATTACTACCATCATTTTAAATCCCATTATCGGGAGATGGGAGGAAAGATCCTTGATCCGGAGACCTTCGTCTCAGGTGAGAAAAAAGAATTTTCTTCTATGGTGAAGAATATCCAGAAGTCAAATCCCCAGGGTCTTTTCATTCTGGCAAGTGCCTCAGATACAGCCACGATATGCCAACAGATTTTCAAGCTTGGATGGAAGGTTCCTCTGGTTCTCTCAGGATGGAGTATGACGGATGAACTGGCTAGGCTGGGAGGCCGGTCTGTGGAAGGGGTTTTCTCCGTTATCACTTACGATTCCGATAGCCAGAACCCGCTCTTTCAGAAGTTTTTAAAACGCTTTTCTGAACGTTTTGGTGGTGAGCCCGGATTCCCGGGCCTTTGCGGATATGAGGCTGCTTTCGTCCTCTTTAAAACCTATGAAGAGGCAAAGGGCAAGGTAGAAAAACTTCCGGAGACCATGATCAAGATTAAGACCTTTCAGGGTCTTCAGGGAGAGATCCAGATAGACGAATATGGAGATGCTAAGAGGCCTAAATTCATCACCATCATCCAGAATAGCAAATTCAAGGTGATCAAATGAAAAGGAAATTCACGCTCAAGCAAATTTTTATCTTTCTTTTGATCATGATGGTCATCCTTCCCATCCTCCTCGCCGGGTCCTTTACATATTATTTCATCGGAGATCATCTCAAAAAAGAAGCAGAAAGGGAGACTTCCTCTTATGTCCATCTTTTGGGTTTGGAAATTGATTTTTTCCAGACGATGGCCATCCAATCTCTCAACAATATCCTGTCAGCCTATCAGGAGAAAAAGATTCGTCTTGGAGAGGTATTGATTCGCCTCCCCCATTTTGAGTCCATCTATATCTTGGACAGAGGGGGTAGTGTAGAAGACCTCTTTCCTTATGACCCGGAGAAAATCGGGACCGATTTTTCCAAAAGACCTTTTTTTACAAGAGTTTTAAAAGAAAATGCCCCAGTCTGGTCTGACGCGTTCATCTCCCCGCTTACAGGAAATCCGACCTTTCCCATTGCCATTGCCTCTCAAAAGAAGATGATTGTCGGTTTTTTTGACCTTTCTTTCCTCATGTCCACTTTTAATCTAGTAAATTACCCTGACCTTCCGATCAGGGCATTCTTGGAGGTTACCAATCGAACCTTATCTGACGCTGATGCCTGATATACTTTTTCACCATTTCTGCGGTTACTTTATCTCCCACACTTGCAGCGTAGTATCCGGCGCTCCAAAGATGGCCCCCCCAATTTCCTCTTGACTTGCGGGAACTCTTCAAAGATGACCTTGGACGTTATCGCCTTAAAGATACTCACCATCTTTCCGGGCGCCCACTTTGGAGACGCCGAGACAAACAGATGCACATGATCAGGCATCAGCTCCATCGCCAATATCTCAAAATCGTTTCCTTCGGCAATTTCGTAGAAAAGTTCTTTGATACGCTGCTCTATTGGGCCAAGCAGAAGGGATTTGCGATATTTCGGTATCCAAACCAGATGATACTTCAGATCGTAGACGGCATGATGAGTCCTTTTTGGCATGACCGACGTATATCATATCGCAAATCCCTATGTCCACCTTCGGTGGACAGTCTTTACATCCCCGACCTTCCGGTCGGGGTATTACAGACATAGATAAAAAGAGCAGGGAAGGTGGGGTTGCGGCTCGCTTGTCGGTTCAGGCCCCTTTCGTCTGATCCAATATTTCTCTGACTTTCTTCCCCAAGTCCCGGAAGGATACGGGCTTATGCAGGAGGGGAACCTCTAATCGTTGGGTGAAATATCTCTGGACGATCTCTTCACTGTACCCCGATAAGAAGAGGCAGGGCAGATCGGGAGAGGAGGAGACAATATGTTCATAGACCTGTGGACCATTCAGCTTCGGCATGACGGCGTCGAGGATGACAAGATCGATTTGGTCCCGACAAGTTGAAAAAATCTCGATCGCTTCTTCGCCATCACGGGCAATCAATACCCGATACCCCAGCCCTTCCAGGAGGAGTTTAAACAATTCCCGGATCTCTCTCTCATCTTCTGCGATGAGAAGGGTCTCTGTTCCACGCGGGATACTTTCCGAAACAGCCTCCATAGACTCCTCGGTAAGGATCTCTTTATGGACAGGGAAGTAGAGATCGAATCTTGATCCTTCACCCGGTTGGCTTGCGACAAAAACATGACCTTTATGCTGTTTCACAATTCCGTAAACCACTGAAAGCCCGAGTCCAGACCCTTGCTCTCTCGTGGTGAAGAAGGGTTCAAAGATCCTCGACAGCGTCTCCTCATCCATGCCTTTCCCCGTATCAATGACCGAGATCTGGACATACTCCCCTGGTTCGACAAAGGGGTGTTGATGGGAAAAACCCTCATCGAGCCGGATATTCCGGGCCTGAAGGGTTAAGACCCCCCCGCGTGGCATCGCATCCCTTGCGTTGACGATCAGGTTCATTAGAATTTGATCTATCGCAGAAGGGTCTGCGAAAATTAGGCTGAGACCGGGCTTCAGCTCCACCTTTAACTCGATGTCTTCACCGATCAGTCGGGAGAGCATACGGGATAGATTTCCTACGATGTCTGCCACATTAAGGATCTTTGGACTAAGCATCTGGCGCCGGCCAAAGGCAAGAAGTTGCCGGGTTAGATCAGACGCTTTCTGTACACCCTCTTCAATCTTTATAAGAGAATCATAGATGGAGTCAGAGGGATCAAGATTCATCAGGCTCAGTTCCACATTTCCCTGGATCACCATGAGCAGGTTGTTGAAGTCATGAGCCACACCCCCGGCTAACACTCCAATGGCCTCCATCTTCTGTGACTGAAAGAGCTGTTCTTCAAGAATCTTTCTTTCGGTCACATCCCTGACGATCCCCCGATAGCCAACCGCTTCTCCCTGATCATTCCGAATCGTCGTTGCCGTCATCAGGACGACAAGCTTCTCTCCATTCTTCTTCTTCAACTGCAACTCCAGGTCTTTGACAAACCCCTGGTGATCCAATAAGTTTCTAACTCTCCCTCTCTCCTCAAGGTTGAAATAACTGTCCTTTTCCATATGGACTTTTAAAAACTCCTCTTTTGATTCGTATCCGAATAACTCCACACCGGCCGGATTGATGTCAACATATCTCCCTTCTACTGTGCTAATGAAGACAACATCCTTCGACTCTTCGAAGAGGCTTCGATACTTCTCCTCGGATTCCTTGAGCAGGTTCTCGGCCCGCTTTCGTTCTGTGATGTCGTTGATGACAAAGATCATCCCTTTCACTTTGCCCTTTTCGTCCTGAAAGACGGAATTGATCAAGAGGGTTGGAAACGTACTGCCATCCCTCCTCTTTCCAATACATTCACCTTCCCAATAGCCAGCCTGTTTGAGGGTTGTAAATTCCTGTTCGGAGATGATGTCGGCGATCCTTTTCTCCAAAACTTCTTCTCTTTTCCATTGAAAAAGATGCTCTGCAAATCGATTCCAGAAAATGATTCTCCCGCTTAGATCCGTAGCGATCACCGCATTTCGAACCTGGTCGATCAATGAAGACTGGAAGAACGTCCGTTCTGCCAGTAATTGGTGTTCTGTAAACAATTTCGCATTTGCAATGGCGCCCGAGATCTGGTCGCTGATATTTTTCGCCAGCCTGAGATCGGTTTGGGCATAGGCATTCGCCTTTTTCGATCTGAGATGAAGAACTCCGATCACCTGGTTCTTTGAAACCAGCGGGACAGAGATCATCGATCGAAGCCCCACCCGAACCGAATCGGAGAGCCTCTCATCCCGTTCGATCCATTTCTGCATTTTTGCTCCCTGAATCAACATTCCCTTCCGGCTTTTGACGATCTCTCCGAGAAGCGTCCCGGAGATCAATAGCGTGTCTCCGCGCTCCAAGAGCGGTACGTTAATGCCTTTCACATAATCGTAGCGGATGGATTGTCCTTCAGAGTCCATCAGTGCGATAGCCATCCGGTCAAAGGGGATGAGTTTCTTTACCGTGGCGGCAAAACGTTCATAAATCTCTCCAATATCGAGAGAAGAGCTAACGATCCGGCCGATCTCTGCCATGATTGCATTCTCTCTATCTAACCGTTTCGTCTCATTCATGAGTGGGTCATCCTGTGTTGAGTTTGAAGAATAATAAATCAAAACGGATGATGATTCAAGGCACCGCTTATGGCATGGCACCGCTTATGGAGCCCCACAGGCAAAGACCGTAGTTCCCAAGAAACGCCTCCAAGGGGAAAACATCCCGTACCAGAGGATCAATTCACCCACAGGGAGAACCCCTTCCCGACCGAGGGCAGGCGTGGTCCTCTTGGTTCGGGATAGAGCAGTGTACAGGGTTTGCGGTTTATCAGAACTATCTTTAAGGAGAGCGGAACCCGGACAGGAAAATTGATAAAGGATTACATCAAATCGGGATACAGTTTTTTCATGCACTCCGGGCAGATGCCATGGCTGAATTCGGCTTCCGAATGGTCTCTAATATATGTCTCGATCTGGGTCCAGTAGCCCTTGTCGTCCCGGACCTTCTTGCAGGAGGCACAGATGGGTAAAAGGCCGCTTAACATTCTAACTTTGATAACGGTTTCTTCAAGTTCCTGGATCAATTTCTCCCTCTCTTCTTCAACCATTCTCCGTTTTAGGTCCTCTCTCTTTATCCGGCCCATACCCCAAAAGATTGCAGTTAGGCCAATCCCCCCTAAAAGAAGATGGCTCAAGGAAATAGTGCGTATCCGGGAATTCATAAAAACCCATAGGGGCTCCATAGGAATAGATACGCTTATTCCACCCCGAATCTCGCCTTCCTTACTTCCATAATCGCCATGGCATCTTAAACAATCTTTTCCCGTAATAAGAGGCCTCATCAAACGCATATAATCCTTGCCATTTATCTTCTCAACCGAACTCACTTCGGGTTGGCCCAGTTCAAAGGCTTTGAGACCCCTCTCCTCCCAGGGATCGGGAACATTCACGGGATTAACCGGCTTCAAGCTTGTGATATGTCCCTTGACACCAGATTCTTTTTCTTGGAGTTCATATACCTGTCGGGACATGTATGCTGGATTCATGAGAGTCAAATGTTTCCCAGAGGAAGTGGTGATATCTCGCTCCGGGTAATGAGAAAGATAGGGATTGGCCGGAGTTTTCTCTGTGACCGCCACATAAACCCCGCCATGTCCCGAACTCCATCTACGATAGAGGACATCTTTATCAAAAGAAATCTTTGCTTGAATGTAGGCCTCTCCTAAAGTCATCTTTTTCGTATGATAGATATTCCATGCCAACGATGTAGCTACGACTCCTATCCACACCACCACTAATACCCAAGTATAGCGCTCTATCCGAGGATAATGTGGAATACTTCTTCCAGACCCACTCATGACAACCTCTTATCCGTTGATCTCTCCTTCGGTCTTTATCCTGTTGGAAAGGTCTGCTTTTAAACGTGTGGGGTGTGCATCAAAATATTGATCCGTTTCAGAAAGAGCCGGGTTAAAGCCCTGTCCTTTCTAAGGGGGGGCAATGAAGCCATTCATGCTTGCTCATGCGTAGCCCTGCTCTGTGGGATGGAGGCAAGTTTGGCCAGCAAGAAAAAACGTTATTTCCCAAACGGTTCAGGAGAAGGGTTCATCTTTTCAGGTTCGATTGATTTGGCGACAAGATTGAAAATCAGGCTGAAATCGAAAGGTTTGGAGATGACAAAATCGACTCCGCTCTCCAATTTTTTTGCCTCGTCGATCTCCATCCCCCATCCCGTGATCATCCCGACCGGCGTATTTGGACTCATCCCCTTAATGGCTTTGCACACTTCCCAACCTGACATACTGGGCATTCCCAAATCGGTTAAAACGAGATCAAAACCTCTCTCCTGAAAGAGTTTAAGCCCATGCTCTCCGGAATGGGCCTCACTGACTTGATGGTTCAATCTTGAGAGCCTGCGGGAAAGGACTTCTCTCACCTGTTCTTCGTCATCAATCACCAATATCCTGGCCTCTCTGGCCGCTGGTGTGACCTTCTCCGATGGCTCAGACTTCTTTTCCGCCTCATGACCGTCCGCATGAAGGGAGATGGTGAAAGTCGCCCCTTTTTCCGGTTCGCTCTCAACTTGAATCTCGCCTCCGAACCGTTTGATGATTCCGTAGGCCATACTTAATCCCAGCCCCGAATTCGTAAAGGGTTTTGTGGTGAAGAAGGGTTCGAAAATTTTCTTCCTGACCTCCTCCGTCATTCCTATGCCGGTATCCGACACCTGAATGCAAACGTTCCCCGACTCCTGGAATGTTCTGATTTCGATTCTCCCCCCTCCGGGCATGGCCTCAATGGCATTGAAGATCATATTAGTGATCACTTCCCTCAGTTCCGAGGCATTGCCTGCCGCATGAGGAATTTTTTCAAAGCGGGTGACCATTTCAATAGGGGCTCCCTTGCCCTGGGTTTCATCCCTCCATTTTGGACGGGTGGTTTGAACCGTTTCATTCACAATGGCGTTGATATCTATCTTGTAAAGGTCTTGCAGCGCTTTGTTCCTTGTGAACTCCAGAAGGCGGCGGGCAGTCTGAGAACTGTTCTTGACCGTTTTTTCAATGATCTTTAATGCTTCCACCTGTTCCGGATCGTTCGCGCCGAGCAAGAGTAACTGGGTATTTCCGAGGATAATGGACAGGGCGTTGTTAAAATCGTGAGCCACCCCGTTGGCCATCTCTCCTACGGCCCTCAGTTTTTCGGCCTGAAGGAGCTGCTCTTCCATCTTACGTTTCTCAGTGATGTCCTTCAGGAATGCAATCGTGTTCGTATTCCCATGATAATCGAGAATCGTCGTGGAGCTGACTTCCACATTCCGCACCTCTTTGTTTTTCCGGAGGATATTGATCTCATATCGGGGCGGCGCCTCCGCTCCTCTTTGACGCAGGAGACTTCTCTCTGTCAGAATTTGCCGGCTTCTCTCGTCGAGGAAGTCCAGAAATTCGGTTCCGACCAGCTCTTCTCTTTGAAAACCTAAAAGCTCGGCCAGCCTCTCATTCACATAGGTCAACCGAAAGTCCTCTCCCATCACCAGCACGCCGTCGAGTGCACTCTCAACCACCGTCCTATACCGTTCTTCGGATCTCACATTCTCGACGATGTTAGCCAGGCGTCTCCCTGCGATTTCGAATAACTGAAGGTCTTCATCCGAAAAGGCGTTTTGCCTCTGGCTTTGAGCGTCGAGGATCCCTATCACTTTTCCACCCACTTCGAGGGGAACGCACATGTCAGAAAGAATGAACTCTCCGTTGCCGATACATCTTGGATCGTTTAGGACATCATTGACCAGAAGCGACTTCCCATTCGCAGCTACCCATCCGGCGATGCCCTTTGCCATGCTGGGAGGGGGAGCCGCAATTGCATGAGCTGAAAAACCAATCGAAGAGGGATGCAGGGTGAAGCGGCCTGTCGATTCATCGATTAATAGCACGGAGAGTTTTTCAAAGTTAAAAAAGTCGTTAAGGGCTATGGTGATCTCACTTAACATCTGGTCGAAATTGAACGCTGAATGCGAGATCTTGGTCATCTCGTAGAGGATGGTCAATTCGTCCAGCTTCTTCTTCGTCTCCTTGTAAAGCAATGCCATTGGGTTTGACGCAGGGGTTCTCACCATTGAACATCCCCTCCTGATAGGTTCCTCGGCCTCATCTTCCCCGAAACTGCGATGGAAAGGAAAAATGAGGTAGGTTTACCCTCTGATTGCATCTCCTGTGCCATAAGTGTAGTCATCATAAAAAATTAGCATGACCATCTTGTAACATATTGATTTTAATTAATAATATAATTAAGCTTGGCATAACAACTGCCAACGATATGCTATTTTATAAGGCTGATATTTCCTGCGATTTAACCGATATGGTGTCATTAAATTGACGTTTTATCGTCAAAAAAATTTGGCTTACTGCCCCAAAAATATGGGGCTATCAGACCGCGAGGCTACAAGGCTGAAAAACCTGAGCTCCATTGGGCAGCCATCGTATAGAGGCGGGCGGCTTTCTCCTCATCGATCCCAAGCTTGACCCCCCTTTCATAGAGCTTATTCCATTCTCCTCTTTCATAAGAGAGCACATATTGGTAAACTTCTCCCAACCGGTTCTCTTCTCCCAACAAGGCCTTCTTGATCTCCTCCGCAATCGGAATATCCATGAGAATTTCGGAAATCGGCCGGCTGAGGATGGCGTCGATCATCGAGAACATTCCCGTGAGGAAAAGGTCTTCTCTACGATGAGAGAGTCCAACAAAGGATCCAAGTGATTCACAGAATTTCGCCCGGAGGATGGATTGGGTAACCACCTCCTCGGGTTTATCTTCTCCAAGGGTTGCCAGCGTGACGAGCGTGATCCACTTTCTGATCTCCTTCTCTCCTAACAACAGAAGGGCCTGTTTGAGGGAGGAGATCTTATTTCTCAGCCCGAAGAATGCGGAATTGATATAGCGAAGGAGTTTGAACGAAAGCGAGACTTCTCTCTTGACGATCTCTGTCAGTTTCCCGAAATCGAGTTCGGACCGGCTGATTTCTCGAAGTATATTCAGGTAATGGAGCTTGAACCCCGGGATATCTTTTCCTGAAATGATCCTTGGTTTGCTGAAAAAATAGCCCTGGCAGTAGGTGTAGCCTGTCTTCCTTGCTTCTTCAAGCATTTCCAAGGTCTCCACCTTCTCGGCCAGAAACCGGATTCCCAAAGGCCCGAATTGCTTAACCAGGCCGCTTCGGACCTTCTTCTCCGTCGATAAGAAATCAACCTTTATAAAGTCCGTCAAATGGATTAGAGGCAGGAATCGGTCATCGTAGACAAAATCGTCCATGGCCAGGAGGTAGCCAGCCCGTTTCAATTTTGCGCAGGCAGCCACCACATCGCCATCCGGAACAACATTCTCAAGAATCTCTATGACGATCCGCTCTTTCGGGACGAGATAGAGAAACTCTTCGAGGAGAATGTCCCTTGTGATATTGATAAAAGCCCTCTTCCCTCCGGTCAATGACTGGAGGTCCATTAAAAAAAAACTGTCTGAGATGACCTTGGAGGTGGCCTGGTTGGGGTCCGTGTGCCGAAAGACATTCTCTAATCCCGAACGGAAGAGAAGTTCATAGCCATAGACATTCTGATTGAGATCGAAGATGGGCTGTCTGGCAATGAAGGTGTCCATAGTCTAATAGTCACATAGTCTTATAGTCGAATCGTCTTACACCTAAATTGAGCGATTCTTTTTGAAAACATCATTAGCTACAGGCTTCATCTCGGGTTTAAAATCACCCAGCGGGTGATTTGTAGCGCAAGGCTTTAGCCTTGCTTGCCTGCCGCCCGCCTGCCGGACGGGCAGGCAGGCAGGGATCAGAAGCAACCCTAAAGGGTTGCGCTACAATGAAATTTAAAAAAATCGCTCAATTTAGGTTATAGTCATTTGACCATCCGACTACTCAACGATATGACTATTTGACTACCCTTCCTAACCCCAGAAGATCAATCCCATGGAGTAGGGATTGGCGAGCAATGGATGAAAAGGAAGGATGCGGATTCGAAAACCGAAACGGCCCACGGACTGACAGGATATCTCTCCCTTGAAGGTGATGATGTCCCCATTTTGACAAGAAGGCTGAAGCGAAAGGGTTGTCCGGCTGAGAAAATCCGCCTTCGAATCGACTGGACCGTAATAGGCTTCTACGGCGAGGTCCTGCGGGGCCAGTCCAGGCATGGACAGATCCACTTCTATAGGAAGAGCATCTCCGAGGACAAACCCTTTCCTTGAATCGCTTCTCTTCCCCACAATCCCGATCCGATTCCAGTTCTTTCTCAAACGGTCCATCCATGCGGTCAACTCCAGGTGACCTCTGAAATTTTCTTCCTGGATCTTATCCCATCTCAAGGAGGAAGGAATATAGAAACGATGGAGATAGTCCTGAACCATCCGGTGTGAGTTAAAATAGGCAGCCAGGGTCTTCATGGACTGTTTCATCATCCTGATCCATTCCCGTGGAAGATTGTCCTTTCCTCTTTCATAAAAGAGGGGAACGATCTCCTTTTCCAGGAGGTTATAGACGGCATGGCTCTCAATCTCGTCCTGACCTTTCTGATCCTCATATTCCTCACCGCTTCCAATCGCCCAGCCCAGCCCGGGTGCATATCCTTCCACCCACCATCCATCGAGAATGCTCAGATTGAGCGCTCCATTGGCCGCCGCCTTCATCCCGCTCGTTCCACACGCCTCAAGCGGGCGGCGGGGGTTGTTGAGCCAGACGTCAACCCCCTGAACGAGATAACGGGCCACATTGAGATCGTAATCTTCTATGAAGACGATTCGATGTTTGAATCGGGGCTGGCCGGCCAGATGGACGATGTTCTGAATCACCTCCTTCCCCGGATGATCCTGGGGATGGGCTTTGCCCGCAAAGATGATCTGAACGGGTCTTTGAAAATCATTGAGGAGATTGGAAAGCCTCTCCGGATCGCTCAGGATCATATCCCCCCGTTTATATGTGGCAAACCGCCTTGCAAACCCGATGGTCAACGCCCCCGGGTTCAACGCCTCCGCCGCTGTCTGAATTTCTCCCTTGTTCGCCCCCTGGTGGAGAAGCTGATCCATAAGCCTCCGTCTCGCAAAGCTGATCAGCCGCTCTCGTCTCCGTTCATGAGTCCGCCAGAGCTCCGAATCAGGGATCCGCTCCACCCTCTCCCAGATTTTTCTGTTATCGGGATCCTCTGCCCATCGTCTGCCTAAATAACGGTGCAGAAGGCCGGTGAGGTCACTGGAGATCCATGACGGAATATGGATGCCATTGGTGATGGCGTCGATCGGGATATCCGACTCGGGCAACTGGGGCCATAAGTGGCTCCACATTCGACGGGAGACGGCGCCATGGAGCTGGCTGACTCCGTTTGACTGTGCCGAATGCCTGAGCGCCAGGACCGCCATATTAAAAGAGGAGTCTGCGCCCCCTGATCCCTGACTGCCAAGTTTCATGAAATCGTCGAGCGAGATGCCAAGGGAAGCGATATATCGTCCGAACACAAGAGAGATCAGATTCCGATCAAAGACATCGATCCCCGCGGGGACAGGGGTATGGGTCGTAAAAACGCTGTTCGTATAGACGGCCTCTCGCGCCTCTTCAAAAGAGAGACTGTATTTCTCCATGAGACAGCGGATCCTCTCGACGACGGCGAATGCGGAGTGGCCTTCATTCATATGAAAAACTGAAGGTCTCACACCCAGGCGGTCCAGGGCTCTGATCCCGCCAATCCCGAGGACGGCTTCCTGTTTCAACCGCATTGCTCCGTCTCCTCCGTAAAGAGCGGAGGTGATATTCCGATCCCTCTCCTCATTTTCGACCGTATTGGTATCGAGCAACCATAGGGGGATTCTTCCCACTCCGACTTTCCAGATCCGAACCTTAACTTTCCTCTCCTCAATCTCCACCTCAACGGATAGAGGCGATCCCTGTTCATCCCTTTCGAGTTCAACCGGAAGGATGTGGAAATCGTTATCCGGATAAGTCTCCAATTGCCAACCATCTGCGTTCAGATACTGTCGAAAATAGCCCTTTTGGTAGAGAAGTCCCACGCCCACCATATTGATGCAGAGGTCGCTGGCAGACTTCAGGTGATCACCCGAAAGAACTCCGAGACCTCCGGAATAGATGGGAAGACAGTCCGTAAGACCGTATTCTGCAGAGAAGTAAGCCACGGTAAACTCGACAGGGGTTTGCAGGCCGAAATCATAAGGCTTCCTCTCCTTGCAATAATGACGGAACTCCTGATGGATGCGGTTCATCTCAAGAAGAAATCCCTCATCGTGAAGCATCTCTTCGAGCCGCTCCCTTCCTAATCGGCCGAGCATGGCGATTGGGTTATGCCCGGTCTCCTCCCAGAGATTCGAATCAATGGACCGGAAAAGGTCGATGGCCTCGATGTTCCAGCAGAACCAGATGTTTCGCGCGATCTCCTCCAAGGGTTTTAGCCTTTCCGGAATTTGTGGAATCACCGTGTAGAGTGTAATCTCTTTCATTTTGATTCATCCTCGAAGACAGTGTAAAGGTAAAGGTTACAGTCACGAAGCCCGTATCGGTTAAAAAGGTTACGTTTGTCGTTATCGAAGCTCGTATCGATGCTCGTCAAAGATTCTCGAAACTCGAGTTTCTTGTTCCGAGCTTCGGGCTTCCCCGGCCCGCCCTGTTAATAGGCCGGGGCGGGCGATACGAGCATCATCACCGATAAACGAGTTTCGACGGAGTCCCTATGACCTTAAACAACGGGCATCGTCACCGTGACCGTTGGACGTTACTCTTCTCGCTCCTCCGGTCTGTTTGAAAGTTGGCCTCTCCATCCCAGAGGAAGAGATTTGGTCGATTTGAAAAATGCCGTGGATGTCAAGGATGAGACCGGCCCGTCCATCCCCCATGATGGTGGCGCCTGCCACACCTTTCACATCCTTCAACCTCTCCCCTAAATTCTTAATCACCACTTCCCGCTTCCCGACCAGGTCGTCCACCATGAGGCACTTCTGCACCCCCTCGTTTTCAACGACAATGACCAGTGTCTCCCAAGGATTCTGCCTCTCCGTAAAGACTCCGAGGAGGTGATGAAGCCGGATCAAAGGGAGTAAATTTTCCCTAACCTTGATCATCTCTCCCTTCTGAAGGATCGGAAAAACGTCTTCTTTCCTCGGCTTCAGGGTCTCTTTGATGAAGACAGTGGGAACGATGTATTGCTCCCCACCCACCCGGACGATGATCCCGTCCATGATGGCCAGGGTGAGTGGAACCCGCATGATAAAGCGGGAGCCCTTTCCTTCATACGAAAAGATTTCGACCTTGCCCTTCAGCTTTTCAATCGTCTTTTTCACCACATCCATCCCCACCCCGCGGCCTGATATGTCGGTGACTTTATCCGCAGTGGAAAATCCGGCTTCGAAGATGAGGTTGTCGATCTGGTGATCGGTCAACGCCTCATCCGAGACGATCCCACGCTCCCTTGCCTTTCTTAATATCTTCTCCCGGTTCAGACCTTGGCCATCATCCTCGATCTCGATGACCACATTTCCTCCCTTCTGATAGGCCCTCAAAAAGACGTTCCCCGCCTCTGCTTTCCCCGCTCTCTGCCTTCCTTCTGGAGACTCGATCCCGTGATCAATGGCATTTCGAATCATGTGCACCAGGGGGTCGTAGAGGCTCTCCACCATATTACGGTCAATCTCCGTATCTTCCCCGGACATCACCAGGTCCACCACCTTTCCGGATTTCTTCGCCAGGTCCCGGACCAGCCGGACCATCTTCTGAAAGGTCTGTCGGATCGGGACCATTCGAAGGGACATGGAGATTTTCTGGAGATCGGCCGTGATTCTTTTTACCTGTGAAAAATCCCTTACCGTCTTCTGGTCACGTAAGGACAAAAAGACAGGGTTTTGTTCTACCTGAGACTGGGCAATGACCAACTCGCCGATCATATCGACCAGGTTGTCAAGCTTATCCGTGTCCACCTTTACCGACGCCTCGTTATACTGAGATGAGATTTGTTTCTGCTCCCTGAGAGCCTCAAGAACCTGCCCAGGTTTGGCCTTATTCCCCTTGATTAGAATCTCCCCTAATTTTAAGCCCCCTCTCTCTCCTCCCTGCTCATTCAGCGCTTTGGAAATATCCTCGGGAGTGACCACACCTTTTGAGCTTAAAATCTCTCCTAAGCGCGGAACTTTCTTGTCCTCAAAATCCGCTCCCGGACCAGCCCCTTCCGCTAATGGATCTCCCTCCTTGAGAATCTCAACCCTTTGCAGATAGGGCTCAATCTCAAACCTGGAACATCCCACGCTCCCCGATTCAAGATGGCCCCTCAAATCGAGGATCATATCTTTAAGGAGATCCACGGATTCAAGTATAAAATCGACTATTTCCCGGGTGATGTGCAGCCTCTCGTTTCTTGCCTCATCGAGAAGTGACTCCATGGCATGGGAAAATCTTTGAATATCATGGAGGTTTAGAAATCCGGATACTCCTTTTATGGTGTGAAAGGGGCGAAAGATGGCATTGATATACTCTTTGTTTTCCGGCGACTGTTCCAGACTAATCAAATTCAACTCGATGGTCCCCAAGTGCTCCAGGGCTTCTGAGATAAAATCCCGGTAAAGTTCTAAATCCTGATCCAGAGGAGAGGGCGGTGCGGCTTTCTCCTCTCTTTCGATGCAGGTGTTTCCCTCGCTTTTGGCAGACCCCTCCTGTCCGGTCAGAGACCTCACCCTTTCCCAGAACGATTTTTCCTCGGAGGATTCCGGATGATCAGGGAAAGCGGCTCGACTCTGGATCACCTTCACCCCGGTTCTAATCAGGCCAATCCCTTCCTGCAGGTCCGGAAACTCATTCAGTATGATCTTTTCAACCATCTTTCTGATGGTCTGAGTCAGCGGCTGGATAGAGTGGAACCCGCTTTCCATGCCTAATTCTTCCGCTTTCTCCAGTTGTTCGAGGATCGCTCCCAAGCCGGGTAGATCCTCCGGCTCGACCATCATACTTTGTATGGCTAATTGTTCGATTAATTCGAAGAGAGCAGTTTTCGTTTCATCCATTTTTCACCCCTCTTGTTGGATAACGGGTCGGCAACCCTTTTTTGAAGCCATGGATCACTTATGGCTTAAAGTACAATTCAATGACCTGATAACATGGCGGTTATTCCCCGTCTTCTTCAATTGTTCATTCTCTTTATCGGAAAATAGACAATTTTCCTTAAACCTCATTAAAGTTAGCCTCCATTAGAGCCGATGAATAATTAAAACCATTTAAGAAAATGATACCATTATGATCACTGTCACACGGTTGAACCATACACCACTGGTTATTAATCCCGATCTCATCGTTTTCATTGAGGAAACACCAGACACCATCATTACACTTTCAAACGGGGAAAAAATTGTTGTTCAGGAGACCGTGGGGCAGGTCATACGAAAGGTACTCGATTACAGAAGATCCATCTTCAATCCCTCAATTCCGACCGAATAGCTTTTAGTTTAGGAATGAGAACATGGATCTTATAAGGAATCATCGATGGATAAAGCCACTTTAATCGGTTTAGCGCTCGGCATTGGAGCAATACTGATAGGCCAAGCTTTAGAGGGTGGGCATATCGGTTCCATCATGCAATTCACGGCTGCATTCATTGTTTTGGGAGGCACGTTCGGAGCGGTTTTTGTCAGCTTTCCTTTTGATGGCGTCATGGGATCATTCAAGGACATAAAGGTTATCCTTAAAGAGCCGCTTCTTAATCCATACCAGGTCATCTCCCAGATCACAGGTTACGCCAATAAGGCCAGAAAAGAGGGAATTCTCTCTTTGGAAAAAGAGATAAAAAATGTCGAGGATCCTTTCCTTAAGAAAGCCCTTACCATGGCCGTGGATGGGATCGAGCCTCACGCCCTTCGGGAAGCGATGGAGACGGAATTGGGCTATCTCGAAGAACATGGTAAGATGAGTTCAAAGGTCTATAAGGCGGCCGGAGGATATGCCCCTACCATTGGCATCCTTGGAGCGGTACTGGGCCTTATTCACGTGATGGAAAATCTGAACGACCCATCCAAACTGGGATCGGGCATTGCGGTTGCCTTCGTGGCCACAGTCTATGGAGTTGGATCAGCCAACCTGCTCTTTCTGCCCTTCGCGAGCAAATTGGAGTTAAGGCACCGGAATGAAATGATCCTCAAAGAGATGATTCTCGAAGGGGTCGTATCCGTCTCCACGGGTGAAAACCCAAGGCTGATCGAAGAGAAGCTCAAAGCTTTTCTGACAGAGAAACAGAAGGGCATCAATGCTTCGGAGTCTAAGAAATAGGGTCAATTGTTGAGCGGATAAAATAACAATTTTTTTATTTTTTGGACAATAAGTCATCTTAAAAAACCCTTCTGTTAGGTTTGCCGATGATTTGTTTTATGATCTCATATGGTTATCAATGGCAGCTAATGTGGTATGCCTCTTGCAGAAACAGAAACTGAAGGAGGTCAATACTTAATCTATGTCCAGAAAGAAGAAAAAACACGGTGAAGAAGAACATGAAAATAACGAGAGGTGGTTAGTCTCCTATGCGGACTTCATCACCCTTCTCTTCGCCTTTTTTGTGACGATGTATTCGGTATCGAGAGTGGATGGAAAGAAAATGGGTTCTGCCGTCGAATCCCTTCAGAGGGCACTGGGCTCGGTGATGCCGATTCAGATGTCGCATAAGGAACCAGGGGTATTCCCGAACCAGGTCGTTCCCATTCACTTCAGCATTAGCCCTCCCATCGAAGGAAAAGCTTATAATCCGGATGCGAGGGCGCTCGTGAAGATGGCTGAGGAAATCAAGAAAGGAATTGAGAATGTTTCAGAAGGAAAAACGATTAAACCCAATTCAAATATGGCCAACCAGATCAAGTTCATTATTGAAAAAAGGGGCCTGGTCATCCGGATCTCAGAACACATCTTCTTCAACTCCGGTGAGGCGATGATCCGCCCGGACATGGAGCCGGTCCTCAATATTTTGGCCCAGACCATCGAAAAGATTCCCAATCATATCCGAATCGAAGGCCATACCGATAATATTCCCATCAATACTTCCAGATTTCCTTCTAACTGGGAGCTTTCTACCGCCAGGGCCACGATGATCGTCCGTTATCTGCTTGATCATTTCCGGTTCGATCCAGACCGGCTCTCAGCCACAGGGTATGCAGAATTCCGGCCTGTCGATACGAACAGCACGGCCGAGGGAAGACTTCAGAACCGGAGGGTCGATTTCGTCATCCTGAGCAACAAGGAGATGGAATCGGAACCCCAGAAAGAAACAACCCCGGAGCAGAAGAATTCCACTTAGTCTCTTATGAATTGAATTGTGCGCAAAGTGGCAACAAAATTTTAGTGATGAATTCGGAACGAAATCCGAAGCACGAAATCCGAAATTCGAAACAATCCCAAATGACCAAATCTCAAATGTTCAAAACAAATAACAGTTTAAGAAATTTGGATTTTGAAAATTCGAATTTGTTTCGGATTTCGATATTCGGATTTCGGATTTTCTCAACTCCAAAACCTTGTTTGGTTCCGGCTATGCCGGGTTAGGATTTATCGGATCAGTTGGAGGCGGGAGGGATGATTGGAATTTTTAGAGAGAAGAAGGTCTCGCCTTTTTTGAAGTGTGGCTCGATGGAGGCTTTATAGGGATCTAACAGTTTCCGCGCCATAAATAGTCCCAACCCATAATGGTTCCCATTTTTCGTTGTGAAGAAGGGAGTAAAAAGGCGGGGCCGAAGCTCTTCGGGGACTCCGCAACCCGTATCTCCGATCACTACCAGGATCTGTCCATTGCCTGCCCGTGTCGTCAACGTCAGTTCCTTTCGAGGGCTCTTTTCCATCGCTTCCACTGCATTCTCGATCAGGTTCGACAAACCCTCTTTGAAATCGACCTCATGGCCATGAAGGGAAGGCAGGCGGCTGGAGAAATTTTTCTTCACCTTGACATGGTGCTTAAAAAAGAGGTGGTGATGGAACAGTCTAATCTCCCCTTCGATCAACTCATTCAAATTGATCCTCGAGATTTTCTCCCTTTCCTCGTCTCTCTCCTCGGTCTGCAATACCTCTATCATCGACTTCAACTTATCGATTTGAGTCATGCATTGGCCTATCTTCTCCCGGATGGAGAGATGATTCTCCACATCATTTTTCGCCATCATCCTTTCAATCATCTCCATCTGCATGGAAACGATCTGAATAGACCCGTTCAAATTATGGACAATCCCGCCCATCAATGATCCTAATCGTGAGTGTCGGGAGCGTTTTTTCAGAACGTCAAAAAGCGTCTCCATCTTCTCAGGAATCTTCTGATCAACCATCGTTTTGAGCGTTCATCTGATAGGAGTATGGGATGGCAACCTACGGAATATTATCTTGATCCCATTTCCCTTGTCAAATAAAATTTTTAGTTACATTTTAGCGGTTTGAAAAAACTGATCTAATCCCCCTTAATCCCCCTTTGTCAAAAGGGGGAAATGTTTCTCCTCCCTTTGGCAAAGGGAGCTTGCTATATTATGGAGAGCAGGGATAGCCAGTAAAAGGGTGGCTATACTCTTTCTTGTTTGGTAAATAAGCAAGTTGGTCAAATCCAAAACAAGGAAAGGAGTATAGCCATGAAAGAT
>Ga0194111_10001670_pt1 | contig 27262 bp, 24 predicted proteins | sample TA2KigC300mmetaG_FD_146194 | JGI IMG/M metagenome (GOLD analysis project Ga0194111, IMG submission 146194) | Freshwater microbial communities from Lake Tanganyika, Tanzania - TA2015033 Kigoma Deep Cast 300m | ecosystem: Environmental > Aquatic > Freshwater > Lake | place: Tanzania: Lake... | reverse complement strand
CTGTTGGACAAACGCCTGTTTGTTCCCGAAGCGTGGTTTAGCGAAGCTTACCGGCTCCGTCGCAGCAAATGTGACTTTCCGGCCGAATTGGCCTTCAGAACCAAGCCGCAGTTGGCGGCGGAGATGTTGCAGAACGTTGTTAAAGATGGCCTGCTTCCCTTCAAGTATGTCGTTGCCGACACAGTTTACGGCAACAGTGAGGATTTTTTATACATAGCGTCATAATTAGATGGACATAATTAAAAACCGTCGAAACCGTAGGTCGGGAAAGTGCAGCGCATCCCGCCGTGGGCGACTTCATCTTATGGTGTCAAACTGGGCAGCACCAGTTGCAAAAGACGGCCAGCATGTCCAATTATTTATGACGCTATGTATAGAAGCGGTGGAGCAATGTCCTGGCGTTGGCATTTGAAAATAAAGTTGGGGAAAAAAAACACCACATATTACTCTATCGCAGGTTAGAATCCTCATCCAGGCGGCGCTCCCTCTCCGAGAATACGACATAAACTCGAGGAATTATTGCTCCTATCTCTCCCATCGGCATAAAAAAATTATCAGATATGTCGTTGTATGGTTAAGCTTTCCCGATGATGGGTGGGAGAGGAACGGGGAAATTGAGGGGGCTGCGGGACTTGCCGGTCAGCCTCCCAGGGGTTCGGGTCTCATCCGGGAGGCAGGAAAACCTGTGGTGGGGCGGGGCCCGGGAGGAGTACAAGAGGACAAGCGTCGGGCCGCAGGACCAGGAAACCGATTTTGATTGATATTGTTACTAGTTCCATGTTATAAATTAATATTCAACAGGTCTTTTGACCACCGCTATTATTTGCTCTGATGTAGTAAATGCTTCTACCGAAACAGAAGCAGGAAGAGAAATGCCGGTACCCATCTTAACCGATCTGGTCATTATCTTCGGCCTCTCCATCGTGGTCCTCTTCACGTGCCATCAGCTTCGGGTGCCGGTGACGGTGGGGTTTATCCTCACCGGCATTCTGGCCGGGCCTCATCTGCTGGGCTTGGTCAAGGCCGTCCACGAAGTGGAGATTTTGGCGGAGATCGGCGTCATTCTATTGCTCTTCACCATCGGGGTGGAATTTTCCTTCGCCAACCTGCTCCAGATCAGGCAATCGGTGCTGATAGCCGGACCCATCCAGGTGGGGGCGACCTGCGCGGCCGGTTTGTTTCTGGCCCTGCAGTTCGGCAAAACCATGGGCGAGGCCGTTTTCATCGGCTTTCTGGTGTCCCTGAGCAGCACCGCCATCGTCCTCAAACTCCTGCAGGAGCGGGCCGAGGTTGACACCCCCCACGGCCGCACCAGCCTGGGCGTTCTGATTTTTCAGGACATCATCATCGTGCCCATGATGCTACTGGTCCCTTTGCTGGCCGGGGCGTCGGAAAATATCGGCGCGTCTCTGCTCATCCTGTTGGCCAAGGGGATGGTGATCGTGGGTCTGGTCATCGTCTGCGCCAAGTGGGTGGTGCCTCACGTGCTTTACCAGATCGCCCGCACCGGCAACCGGGAGCTTTTTCTCCTGTCCATCGTGCTGATCTGCATCGCGGTGGCCTGGCTGACGGCCCAGGCCGGCCTCTCCCTGGCCCTGGGCGCTTTTCTGGCGGGTCTGATCGTCTCCGAAACCGAATACAGCCATCAGGCCCTGGGCAATATCCTGCCGTTTCGGGATGTCTTTGCCAGTTTCTTTTTCATCTCCATCGGCATGCTGCTGGACGTGGATTTCCTCCTGAAGAATCCGGGGATCATCGCCCTGCTCACCCTGGGAGTGTTGCTGCTCAAGGCATTGCTGGCCGGCACGGCCGCCTTGTTTCTGAAATTCCCGCTGCGCACCGCCGTCCTGGTCGGCCTGGCCCTGTGCCAGGTGGGGGAGTTCTCCTTTATCCTCTCCAAGGCGGGGCAGAGCCAGGGGTTGTTTACCGGTGACAGCTATCAACTGTTCCTGGATGTCACCATCATCACCATGGTGGCCACTCCCCTGATGATGGCCGTGGCGCCCCGAGCCGCGGATTTTTTGCTGCGCTGGCCGCTGCCCCAAAGGTTGAAGCTGGGCGCTCATCTGTCCGAAGAAATCAGCAGATCCATCCCCGGGGACCACCTGATCATCATCGGTTTCGGCGTGAACGGTCGCAATCTGGCCCGGGCCGCCAAGACCGGGGGCATCCCCTATGTCATCATCGAGATGAATCCGGAAACGGTGAGGCGGGAAAGGACCGGCGGCGAACCGATATTTTATGGAGACGCCACCCAGGAAGAAATTCTGAGGCACGCCAATATCGTGGAGGCCCGGATTGTCGTGGTGGTCATCAACGACCCGGCGGCGACGCGGCGCATCACCAACCTGACCCATCACCTCAATCCGAAAGCCCACATCATCGTCAGGACGCGGTACGTCAATGAACTGCAGCCCCTGTTTGAACTGGGCGCGGACGATGTGGTCCCCGAGGAGTTTGAAACCTCGGTGGAAATCTTCACCCTGGTCTTGAAAAAGTATCTGGTGGCCCGGGAAGAGATCGACCGACTCACTTCCGAAGTCAGGGCCAATTGCTATATGATGTTTCGCGGCCTGTACAAGGAGCTGGAAGCTTTCGCCCAACTGGGCCAGCATCTGCATGATGTGGAGATCAGCACCTTTCGTCTGGGTGAAGGCGCGCCGGTGGCGGGAAAATCCCTGGCCCAGGTGGAACTCAGGAAAAAATACGGGGTCACCGTCCTGGCAATCCGTCGCGATTCCGAGGTCTATCACAACCCTGACCCCGATCTGGAGCTGCATCCCCAGGATCTTTTAATCACCATGGGGAAGCCCATCGATTTGAGCAAGGCCGCCGGTCTTTTTCAAGGACCGGAGGAAGCGAGGAGCTTATGAGCATTCCCGTCATCTCGGCGACCTTAGCCGCCATCAAAGGACTCAAGCGGATTTGTCCGCAGTGTCGGCAGGAACAACTGGTGCCCCGGGGAAAAAAGCAGGCAACGGTTCCCTGCCGGTTCTGCGGGGCCTTGATCCCTCCTTCCGGGCATCCTCAGAAGTGATGAGGAAAAACCGGGGGCAGGGGCAGGGGGGTGCGGCCCCCGGCCTCCTGTCCCACCGCAATCCCTGCACGGCAGACAAGGCTTCGGCCAACGACCCGGCGGAGGATGGATGAACTGGTATCAACTTGACATCGAACGGGTGTTCGCGGAGATGGAGACCTCGGAGCACGGTTTGGACGGGGCCGAGGTCAAAAATCGCCGGCGGAAATTCGGCCCCAATAAGCTGGTGGATGAGGAGAAGGTCAGCAAATTGAAAATCCTCCTCCACCAGTTCAAGAGTCCCCTGATTTATATCCTGCTCATTGCCGCGGGGGTGACCGCCTTTCTCCAGGAATACAAGGACACGGGGGTGATTGCGGCCATTTTGCTGCTGAACGCCCTGGTGGGCTTTATCCAGGAATACAAAGCGGAACAGAACGTCCGGGCCCTGAAGAAGATGGTGGTGGCCAAAGCCCGGGTGTTGCGGGACGGCAAGGAGCTGGAGGTCAACAGCGAGGAGTTGGTGCCCGGGGATATCGTCTTTCTGGCCTCCGGCGTCCGGGTGCCGGCGGACATCCGGCTGATCCGGACCGTTGAGGTCAAGGCCGACGAGTCCATGCTCACCGGGGAATCAGTTCCGGCCGAGAAAATTGCGGCAGTCATCCCGGAGGACAATCTTACCCCCGGCGACCAGCGGAATATGGCCTTTATGGGCTCGGCGGTGGTGAGCGGCCGGGCCAAAGGGGTGGTGGTGGCCACGGGGGGCAGGACGGTCCTGGGCCGGATCGCCCGCGACGTGCAGGAACTGCAGGTGACGAGGGCCCCCCTCCAGAAAAAGATCGACCGGTTTGCCCATACCATCGGCATCATCGTCCTGGCCTCATCGTCGTTGCTCTTCCTCATCGGCATCCTGCTGGGCGCGAGCGTCCAGGACATGTTCATGACCGCGGTGGCGGCGGCGGTGGCCACCATCCCCGAGGGTCTCCCCATCGTGGTGACCATCACCCTGGCCATCGGCGTGGCCCGCATGGCCAAGCGCAAAGCCATCATCCGCAAACTGCCGGCGGTGGAGACCCTGGGCAGCACCACCGTCATCTGCTCCGACAAGACGGGCACCCTCACCAAGAACGAAATGACCGTGCAGCGGGTCTTTGACGGCGCCGACATCTATGAAATCACCGGCAGCGGGTATGATCCCCAGGGCGTCATTCTGGAGAAAGGACGCCCCATCAACCCCGCCGCCGAACCGGACCTGCTCAAGTTGTTCCGCATCGGCCTGTTGTGCAACGAATCCTCCGTCCGCCTGGAAGACGGGCATTACAAGGTGGACGGCGACCCCACGGAGGGCGCGCTCATCATCTCCGCCTGGAAGGCGGGCCTGAATCCCGAGGAGGAAAAGGAGCGCTATCCCCAACTCTTCATCATTCCCTTCGAATCCGAGCGCGGTTACATGGCCACGCTGCACCGGCACGGCGACCGCCAGTGGGTCTTCGTCAAGGGGGCGCCGGAAAAACTGCTGGACATCTGCAGCTCCTGTCGGTTGGATGGCTGGGCGGAGGTCCCCCGGGTGGCCGACCACTTCGCCCGGGAGGGCCTGCGGGTCTTGGGCATGGCTTACAAGGAAGTCCCGGTCCGGCAGACGGAGATCACCATGGCCGACCTGGAGACCGGGCTAATCTTCGCCGGACTCCAGGGGATGATCGACCCGCCCCGGCCCGAAGCCATGGACGCGGTGGCCGGCTGTAAAAAGGCGGGCATCCGGGTGGTGATGATCACCGGCGACCATGCCGTCACCGCCGAGGCCATCGCCAAGAAACTGGGCATCACCGAAGAAGAAGAGGTGGTGGAGGACCTGGCCGCCAAGCCCCTGGAGGCCATGGTCGACGAAGAACTTTTTTCCCTCACCAAAGAATTGGCCAATGTCCTGGCCCGGCAAACGGGCATTTCCGGACCCGAGTCCACCACCCTGACCGGCAGGCACATCCAGGCCATGGGGGACATGGAGCTCTTCGCCTTCGTGAAAGAGGTCCTGGCGGCGCTGGTCAGGCGCGCCGGTCCCGAGGGCGCGGTGCGCAAGGTGCTGACCGGCAAGGAACTGGAGACCTTGAGCGACGCCGCCCTGTTTCACCTGGTGCAGAAAGTCTCGGTTTACGCCCGGGTGGCCCCGCACCACAAGCTCCGCATCACCCAGCAATTGCTCAATCATGGGGAGATTGTGGCCATGACCGGGGACGGGGTGAACGACGCGCCGGCTCTGAAGGCCGCCCACATCGGCGTGGCCATGGGGAAAAGCGGCACCGATGTGGCCAAGGAGGCCTCGGACATGGTCATCGCCGACGACAATTTCGCCAGCATCTACCGCGCGGTGGGGCTGGGACGGATCGTTTTCGACAATATCCGCAAGGTCACGTTCTTCCTGATCCCCACCGGCATCGCCGCCATCGTCTCCATCCTGGCCACGGTGATGCTGGGTCTGCCGCTGCCCTATCTGCCGGCCCAACTGCTGTGGATCAACCTGGTGACCAACGGCTTGCAGGACGTGGCCCTGGCCTTCGAACCGGGGGAGAAGGGTGTGCTGCAACGCCCGCCGCACCATCCCCGGGAAGGCATCATGAACCGTCTGCTGATCGAGCGCACCATTTATGTGGCCCTGATCATCTCCGCCGGGATCGTTTATGAATTCTACCATGCCCTGAGTCAGGGCATGTCTCTGGAAAAGGCCCGCACCATCGCGGTCACCACCATGGTCTTTTTCCAGTTTTTCCAGGCCTACAACAGCCGTTCGGAGCTGCAATCCCTCTTTTCCATGAACCCGTTGGGCAACCCGTTCCTCTTTTTCGGCACCCTGGCGGCGTTCCTGGCGCACCTGGCCGCCATCTACCTGCCGGCCATGCAGTGGGTTTTCCGGATGGAGCCCATCGGGGCCACGGAATGGCTCAGAATCGGGCTCATGTCTCTGACCGTGATTCTGGCGGTGGAGATCGACAAGTGGCTGAGACGGAGGCACATCCTGGCTTATGCCTGAAGAGCGACATCCGTCGGGCGGTGAATCTCCCACCGACCAGAGCGCGATCCTCGTCGCCGCCATCCGGGTCAGGCGTCGAGGGCGTCCGTTGCTTCTCTTGCTGGATTATGACGGCACCCTGGTGGACATCGCGCCGCACCCGGAGTTGGCCCGGCCCACTGTCGAACTGCGGGAATTGCTGGGACGGCTGGCGGCCCGGGCGGACCTGAAGGTGGTGGTGGTGTCGGGTCGCCCCGTCAATGACCTGCAGGAACTGCTTCCCGTCCCGGGTCTGGACTTTTTGGGGTCTCACGGCGGGGAGGCCTTGCTTGACGGTCGCCTCCAGTCTCTGCCGTTGGCCGCGGACGACGTCCGGCGACTGGCCCGCTGGCAAAAACGGCTGACCGTCCGGCTGCAGGACTTCCAGGGATGGTGGATCGAGAAAAAGCCCCAGGGCTTCGCGCTGCACTATCGGCAGGTGCCGGCCGAGCGCACCCGTGATTTCCTGAAGATCGTCAGAGGTTGGCAGAACCAGGTGCGACAGGAAGGACGCTTTCAACTCCTGGCAGGGAGAAAAGTGCTGGAAATCCTGCCGCTGGCCGCGAGCAAGGGTGCGGCCATCCGGGAAATATTAATACTGCCTGGATTTGTTGGTTTTTTTCCGGTATATTTAGGTGATGACGAGACCGACGAAAGCGCCTTCCAGATTCTGCAAAGCTGTGGGCTGACCATCAAAGTGGGCCGCCCCGGCGCGGAGACGGCGGCCGCGGGTTTCCTTCCGGACCCCCAAGCAGTCCGTCATTTTTTGACCAGACTCGCCTTTCCCCGGGAGAAGCGCTGATGAGCAATATTTTGGATAGGACGGCGGAAAACCCCTTCTGGTTCCATGAATGCTTCCTGATGGCCATGCCCCTGGGCAAGAAAGTGGTGAACCTGAGGGAATTGCTGGAGGCTTTGCTGGAGGTGGACGAATCAGTGCTGTTCTATCACCTGATTCAGTCCCGCCTGGCTCTGGGCCAACCCGGCGTGGAATATCCCAACGACTTCGCCCTGTGGGCCGCCAACGCCCTGCAGGACACCAAGCTGGCCGAAAAGCTCAGCTCTTTCGACCCCTTTGAATATCATAACCTGGGGCTGGTGCGCCAGGCGGTGGTGGACATCCTGGAGGAGTACCTCTGGGACCTGCCCACCGTGCCCTGGGCCCGCTCCGGCTTTGAGTTTCACTTCTGCCAGGCCTCGGTGGTGGTGATGCATTCCCTGATTTCCGCCAACACCCTGAAGGATTTCTGCGCCGCCCTGAACCGCGTCGGCCTGGATTCCATCTATTACCACTTCTTCGAAGCCCGCTGGCGCCTGGGGGAGTTGAAAGGCGACGATTTCTCCTTCTGGATTGAGACCAACTTCGGCCTGCCCGAACTGGTCACGGCCATCCGGGACCTGGACGTCTATTTTTACAGCCTCAAAGAAGTGCGGGAAACCCTCTTGGGTTTGATCCACCAGCACCTGGGAGAACTCTGTGATTACTCTGAATGACTATGCCCCCATCGTCGGAGATGAAGTGGTGGGCCAGCTCTGCCGCCTGGCCGAACGCTTGCAGGGACGGCGTTTTGTCCATATCAACTCCACCGCCGTGGGCGGGGGGGTGGCGGAAATCCTCTCCCGGGCGGTGCCGCTGCTGAACCAGTTGGGTCTGGAGACCACCTGGGAAGTCATCATGGGCGACCCCGCTTTCTTTGAGGTCACCAAGGCCTTCCACAACGGCCTGCAGGGCTTCAAGGTCCATCTGACCCATGCCATGCTGGAGCATTACCGTCAGGTCAACCGGGAGAACGCCCGGCGCTTCAACTGGGAGGCGGACGTGGTGCTGGTGCACGACCCCCAGCCGGCCACTCTGATCGAAGAAATGCGTCCCCAATCTCGACGTTGGGTCTGGCGCTGCCACGTGGACGCCTCCCGTCCCCACCTGCCGGTGTGGCGGTTTTTGCGGGGAATCGTGAAACACTACGACGCCTCGGTCTTTTCCATGTCCCAGTTCGCTCAGAATCTGCCGCATCCCCAGTACCTCATCCGGCCCTCCATCGACCCTTTGAGTGAAAAAAACCGGAGCCTGACGGAGGAAGAAATCAAGGCGGTGCTGCAACGTCTGGGGATCGAAAGAGACAAGCCCATCATTTTGCAGGTCTCGCGCTTCGATTCCTTTAAAGACCCGGTGGGGGTGATTCAGGCCTTCCGGCTGGTGCGGCGCCATACCCCCTGCAAACTGTTGCTGGCCGGAGGCGAAGCCACGGACGACCCGGAAGGGCCGCAGATCCTGGCCCAGGTCCATGAGGCCGCCCAGGGCGAACCGGACATCCAGGTGCTGCTGCTGCCTTCGGATGCGCACCATGAGGTCAACGCCCTGCAGCGGGCCGCGGACATTATCGTGCAAAAGTCCACCCGTGAGGGCTTCGGCCTCACCGTCACCGAAGCCATGTGGAAGGGGAGGCCGGTCATCGGCGGCGCGGTGGGCGGCATCGTCCTGCAACTCCGGGATTACCACACCGGCTTTGCGGTGCACTCCCCGGAAGGCTGCGCCTTTCGCATCCGCTACCTGCTGCACCGCCCGGAAATGGCCCGCCGCATGGGCCTGACGGCGCGGGAGTACGTCCGCACCCAGTTCCTGATCACCAGGCACATCCGCGATTATCTGACCCTGATGATTTTGCAGGACAACCCGAACAGCCGCCTCATCCAGCTCTGAATAGTCGCGCCTGAGCCTGCGGCTCTCTCAGAATGCTCATGGCCCCTACGGGGCCGACCCCGAGGATGAAAAGCCTGGCGTAGGGGCGGGTTGCAAACCCGCCCCGGCAGAACAATGTCGGCGGCCGCAGGCCGCCCTATGAGAGGAATTTTCACGCTAACTCGTCATGAGCGGCGCTCTCAACTCAGTTCCGTAGGGTGCGTCTCACGCACCATTGCCGGCGCTGGCGGCGGGCAGGGACGCCCGCCCCATCGGCCTTTTCATGTGTCACGGGTGGGCCGCAGGCCCGTGCGCCGCTGCTTGTAAGGTTAGGGGGGGCTTGATGTTTTGGGATCAGGAAAGATTAAAAAAACTGATCATCGAGAGGCTGAGCGACTTTCAGATCATTTTGGTGTCCAACCGGGAGCCCTACATGCATGTCTACCGGGGCGGGGAGGTGGAAACCATCATGCCCGCCAGCGGCATGGCCATCGCCCTGGACTCCCTGATGCAGACGGCTGGCGGCACCTGGGTGGCCGCGGGCAGCGGCGAAGCCGACCGGGAGGCCGTCAGCAGCGGGGACGCGCTCCTGGTGCCGCCCCAGGACCCCAGATACAAGCTGCGCCGCCTGTGGCTGACCAGGCAGGAAGAAATTGATTATTATTACGGCTTTGCCAATTCCGCCTTGTGGCCTCTGTGCCACGTGGCCTATACCCGGCCGCGCTTCGACTCCGGCCAGTGGGAGACCTATAAATCCGTCAACCGCAAGTTCGCGGAAGTCATCCTTTCCGAAGTGAACGATCCCCGGCGCACCATCATCTTCATCCAGGATTACCATTTCGCCCTGTTGCCCCGGATGCTCAAGGAAGACTGCCCGGACCTGGTGGTGTCCCAGTTCTGGCACATTCCCTGGCCCAACTACGAAATCTTCCGCATCTGCCCCTGGGGGGCGGAAATCCTGGAGGGCCTCCTGGGCAACGACTTGTTGGGCTTCCATCTGCAATATCACTGCAACAACTTCTTCGACACCGTGGACCGCACCCTGGAGTCCCGGGTGGACCTGGAGAGATTCTCCGTCTTCCGCCAGGAAAGAGAAACCTGGGTGCGACCTTTTCCCATCAGCATCGACTTTGACCGCTTCGAGGCGTGGGCCAAAGCGCCCCAAACCGAGTTGCGATTGCAGGACCTCCGACACCGCCTCAACCTGGGCGGCCTCAAGGTGGGCCTGGGAGTGGACCGTCTGGACTACACCAAGGGGATTCCGGAGCGCCTGGAAGCCGTGGACATCTTTTTCCGCAAATATCCCCAGTACCGGGAGCGCTTCACCTTCATTCAACTGGGGCCCCTGTCCCGTCTCCATATCCAGAGCTACAAGGAGCTCAACGCCCTGGTTGACTCCTGGGAGGAAGAAATCAATTCCCAGTACGCCCAGGGCCGCTGGAAGCCGGTGCTCGTCTTTAAGGGGCACTATTCCCAGGAGGAGGTGGTGGCCTTCTACCGCCTGGCGGACGTCATCGTGGTTAATTCCTTGCATGACGGCATGAATCTGGTGGCGAAAGAATACGTGGCCAGCCGGTGGGACCTCAACGGGGCTCTCCTCCTCAGTCCCTTCACCGGGGCCGCCCGGGAATTGACCGGGGCATACACCGTCAATCCCTATAACCCCGAAGAAATTGCCGACACCATTTTCCAGGCCCTGGAAGACCCGGTCGAGCTCAAGGCGGCGCGTCTGGCCGCCATGCGCGCCCGGGTCCAGGAACACAACATTTTTCATTGGTCCGCACAGTTTCTCCTGGCCCTGACGCAGCTTCCCGTGACGAACTTACAGACCTGACCCGATCCTGTTCACTTCGGCAGGAGACAATTGGAGGACGGAGTTTACCTTGACGCACTTAAATTTTCTGGAAATTGCTTTAGGGGGTTCCTGACATGCAGGCGGCGTCTCCATCGTCCGTCACCACGGTGGCCTACTTTTCCATGGAAGTGGGCCTGTCTCCGGAAGTCTTCACCTACAGCGGCGGCCTGGGCGTTCTGGCCGGCGACACCCTGCGCTCCGCCGCGGATCTGGGGGTGCCCCTGGTGGGGGTGACCCTGATTTACCGGAAAGGGTATATCCGCCAGCATCTGGACGACCAGGGCAACCAGAGCGAAAGTCCCGCCTCCTGGAACCCGGAAGACCTCCTGGAGCCCATGGAACCGGTGGTCACGGTGAGCCTGGAGGGAAGACCGGTGCAGGTGCGGGCCTGGCGTTATCCGGTGCGCGGGCACTCCGGCCACACGGTGCCGGTCTTTTTTCTGGACACGGCCCTGCCGGAAAACAGTGAGTGGGATCGCACCCTTACCGACCATCTCTATGGCGGCGATGATTATTACCGCCTCTGTCAGGAGGTGGTGCTGGGGATGGGCGGGGTGGCCATGTTGTCCGCGCTGGGGTTCCGGGACCGGATGGTGTACCACCTGAATGAGGGCCATTCAGCCCTGCTGGCCCTGTCGCTGCTGGAGTCCCGACTTCAGGCCGGGGGCGCCTCAGCCGTCAGCGAGGCCGATGTGGAGGCCGTGCGCCGGCAGTGCGTCTTTACCACCCACACCCCGGTGCCTGCGGGCCACGATAAGTTTTCCTGGGAGCTGGTGGAAAAGGTGCTGGGCCGCGCACGGGCCGATCTCCTGAAGGCCTCCCATTGTTGCGTCAACGGCGGTCTCAACATGACCCACCTGGCTCTCCGGTTCGCCGGCTTTATCAACGGCGTGGCCATGCGGCACGGGGAGATCTCTACGGGCATGTTTCCCGGCTACCCCATCGACGCCGTCACCAACGGGGTGCACGCCGCCACCTGGACCTCCCGGCCCTGCGCCGATTTGTTCGACCGGCGTATCCCTGAATGGAGGAAGGACAACTTTTATCTGCGGTACGCGGTGGGCATCTCTCTGCCTGAAATCACCGAGGCCCACGCCCAGGCCAAGCGGGCCCTGCTGGACGAGGTGGAGCGGCGCCGCGGGGTCAGCTTGCCCGAGTCGGTCCTGACCATCGGCTTTGCCCGCCGGGCTACCACCTACAAGCGGCCGGACCTGCTGTTTTCCGATCTGGAGCGCCTCCGGGGCATGGCCCGGCAGGGGGGCCCCCTTCAGGTGATCTACGGCGGCAAGGCCCATCCCCGGGATGAGGGCGGCAAAGAGATGATCCGGAGGGTCTTTCAGGGCGCCGCCGCTTTGGGCGACGCCGTGCGGGTGGTGTACCTGGAAAACTATGACATGGCCCTGGGGAAAATCCTCTGCGCCGGGGTCGATCTGTGGCTCAATACGCCTCTGCGCCCCCAGGAGGCCTCGGGCACCAGCGGCATGAAGGCGGCCCTCAACGGCGTCCCCAGCTTCAGCGTCCTGGACGGCTGGTGGGTTGAGGGTCACGTGGAACATGTGACCGGCTGGGCCATCGGCGATGACTCCGCCGGTCCCGAAGAGTACTCCCAGGACGCCGCCTCGATGTATGATAAACTGGAACGGGTGATCCTGCCCCTCTATTACGGCAGGCCCGAGGCCTACGCCAGGGTCAGGCGCTACGCCATCGCTCTGAACGGCTCGTTTTTCAACACCCAGCGCATGGTTTCCCAATATGTCACCAATGCCTATTTTCCTGCCAGGGAATAGGGGTGCAGGTTCATCCGCCTGGGCGGCGACACCCGGCGCAAACCCTGCACCATCCATCCGAGACCTTGCTCAAGTATAGGGGAGGGGGTATGCTTCCGCTGATCCGGTCCGGTGTCTTATTGGCCGTATTCCTGGCGACGCTCACGAGTCTTCGTCCGTCCGGCGCCCAAGCGGCGTCCGGGGATGGCCTCTCCAAGGGCCAACTGGTTTATGTGCCGGTTTATTCCCACGTTTATTATGGAGATCGGGAGAGAATGATCCTCTTGACGGCCATCCTGAGCATCCGCAATACCGACGTCCGTCATGCCATCACCGTCGTCAAAGCCGATTATTATGATTCTGAGGGCAAACTGATCAGAAGGTATCTGTCCCAGCCCGTGACCCTCAAGCCCATGGCCTCCACCCGGTTCGTCGTCAAGGAGTCGGACACCTGCGGCGGTTCCGGGGCCAATTTCCTGGTGGAGTGGCAGGCGGAAACCGAGGTCGATGAACCCATCATGGAAGGAGTGATGATCGGCGCGGCCGTTCAACAAGGGATATCTTTCACCTCCCGAGGAAAAGCCATCCGGAAGCACTAGTGGTTCCACCAATAAAATCGCCGGGTTGCGGTGAATAATATTGCCGGCCAACCCGGTTCCCGGGCTGCTGCCGGGGGGACTCCCTGGCCCGCCAGGCTCTGCTTGGCCATAACTGACTGGGATTATAACGAGTTCGCTATCCAGGGGCGGGAGTCAAACCCGCCCCTGTCATTTTCCCGCGTTTCAGGAAACCGTTCCGCTCCCGACCACCGCCCGCCGCATATTTACCATAATCAGGATGCGAGCCCCGGGTTTAAAGCTTCGTGCGCTTGAAAACAAATTCAGGCAGGTTCCGGATGAGCATCATGATCCAGCGCCACAGGGGTTTTATATACACCACGTCGCGGCCTTTTTTGTACGCCCGGAAGATGTGGCCGGCCGCCTCCTCGGGGGAGGCGGTGAGAGGCCCCGGCAGCTTCAGGTGCTCCGTCATCTTGGTGGCCATGAATCCCGGCAGCACGGTCATGACCCGCACCTGGTGGGGACAGAGGCGGTGGCGCAGGCCGCTCAGGTAGGTGGTCAGCGCCCCCTTGGCGGCGCCGTAGATGTAGTTGCTCTGGCGGCCCCGCTCCCCGGCCACGGAGCTCAGGGCGATGATGAAGCCGTGGTTGCGCCGGGCGAAGTCCGCGGCGACGATCTCCAGGATGCTCACCGCGCCCGTAAAATTGACGTCGATGATTTTCTTGGCCTCGCCAAAATTCTGCTGGGCCTCCTGCTGGTCGCCCAGGTAGCCGAAGGCCAGCGCGACCCCGTCGGGCTTGGGGTCCAGGCCGGCGTAAAAGGCGGCGTGGGAGGCGTAGTCGGTGGCGTCGAAGACCAGGGGCCGGACCTCCACCTGGTGGCGCAGGGCCAGGTCCCGGGCGCGCTTCTCCAGCAGCTCCCGGTCCCGGGAGGCCAGATAGAGGTGGGCCCGCTCCTCCTGGGCGAAGCGGGCGGCCAGGGCGTGGGCCGTATCGGAATTGGCGCCGAGAACCAGCAGGTACATGATCACACTCCCAACCGGCGGGACTGCCGGGAATTAAATTTGGCCGCCATACCGTACCGCTCCCGGAGTTGCATGAATTCCTCCCAGGCGGGGTACATGCGCCGGAAGACTTCGGCCGTGAGGCGCATGTCCTTGGCCAGGTAGAGGCGGCCGCCGTGGTCCAGGACGATGCGGTCCAGCTCGTCCAGCAGGGGAAAGAGGCGGTCCGTGATCTTGAAGTCCAGGGCCAGGGTGTAGCCTTCCCGGGGGAAGGAGAGGAGGTTGGCGTTGGCGGGCCCCATGAGTTTGAGGACCCCCAGGAACGACCCCAGGCCGCTGTCCGCCGCCCGGGTGAGCACGGCCCGGACCCCCGCAAAGCTGGACTCCCGGGGCAGCACGAATTGGTACTGGGTGAAGCCCCGCCGGCCGTAGAGGCGGTTCCATTGGCGGATCCGGTCCAGGGGGAAGAAAAATTCCTCCAGGGGGGTGAGGCGCCCCTCTACCCGGTCCGGCGGCCGTCGGTAGTAGAGGGCGTTGAACAGGGAGATGGAGGCCCGGTTCAGGGTGAAGGCGGGGAGATTGAAGGGAATGGTGAGGGTGCGGGGCGGCGTCGGCGTCAGCGGCCCCGGCTCGGCGTGCTCCCCCAACATGAGCAGGGAGCGCCCCAGTTCCTCCCCCCGGGCCAGGCAGTCGATCCAGGCCACGGAATAGGTGGCCTCCCGGTGGGCCTCGCTCTCTCGGAAGGCCTCCTCCAGGTTGGGGCAGCGGATCACCGTCTCCCGCATGGAGGCGCTGTGGATGGGCGCCAGACGCAGGGCGACGTTCAGGATGACGCCGGTGAGCCCCATGCCCCCGCAGGTGGCCCGGAAAAGTTCCGGTTCCTCCGTGGCGTCGGTGCGCACCACCCGCCCGTCGGGCAGGAGCAGGTCCAGGGAGACCACCCATTCGCTGATGCAGCCGTGGCAATGGTGGTTCTTGCCGTGCACGTCCGCGGCCACGGCCCCGCCCACGGTGACCTGTTTGGTGCCCGGGGCCACCCCCAAAAACCAGCCCCGGGGGAGGAAGACCTGGATGAGCTCCTCCAGGGTGACGCCGCTCTCGCAGGTGACCACCCCGACGGCCTCGTCAAAATCCAGAATTTTGTTGAAGCGACGGGAAAAGAGCACCCTCTCGGCCAGGGCGCTGTCGCCGTAGCTGCGGCCCATGCCGTGTATGATAAAGTCCTCCGGCTCCTGGAGGAGGCGCTTAAGTTGCCCCAGGGTCTCAAAGGAGTGCGTCCGGGCCTCCACCTCGGGGTAGCGGCCCCAACCGGTGAGCTTCATGCCTCAGGACCCTCCCGGAAGACGCAGCGGCAAAAGGCCGTGCCCGCCATAGAGGAGCAGGAAGAAGGTCAGCAGCCACAGGAAGATAACGGCCTGCAGGAAGCGGTCGCTGATGAGCACCCGGGTGGGGGAGCCGGTCTGCTCCAGGACCAGGGTGATCTGCAGGTAGCGCAGCAGTCCCAGGATGACCCAGAAGCCGGTAAGATAAAGCTGGTCGGTGCCGTGCCGGCGGATGGTCTCCGGGGAGACGGTGTAGAGCAGATACGACACGATGATCACCGCGGCCATGACCGCCATGGTGGTGGAGACGAATTCCAGGTTGTAGCCGTCCAGGGAGCGGCGGGCGCTCTTGCCCTGGGCGGCCAGCAGGAGGTCGTCCCGCCGTTTGGCCAGGGCCAGAAAGAGGGCCAGCAGGAAGGTCATGGTGACGATCCAGTGGCTGATGGGCACTCCCGAGGCGGCGCCGCCGGCGAAGACGCGCAGGACAAACCCCAGGGAGATGGCCGTCACGTCCACCAGGGCCAGGTGTTTGAGGAACAGGGAGTAGGCCGCGTTGAGGGCCAGATAGGCCCCCAGCACGGCCAGGAACCCCCAGGGCAGGAGGGCCAGGGAGATGAAGCCGGCGCTCCCCAGGAGAACGATGAGAAAGACCACCGCCTCCCCCGCGCCCAGGGCGCCGCTGGCCAGGGGGCGGCGCCGCTTCACCGGGTGACGCCGGTCCTCCTCCCGGTCCATGAGGTCGTTGAGGACATAGACGCCGCTGGCCGCCAGGCAGAAGGCCACGAAGGCATAGAGGGTCAGCGCCAGGGCGGCCCCGTCCCAGAGCCGGTGCCCGAAAAACACGGGCAGCCAGACGAACCCGTTTTTAAAATACTGGCTGGGACGGGCCAGCCGGACAAAATCCTTCCATCTGGACATGATCGGGCGCCGGAGAGAGGGGAGCGATGCATCTTCGGGCCAGGGAACCGCGGCCGGCAGGCCTGTTCTCCCCTGGCCGCACCCCCCGGGGGACGGTCTCATTATACGCACTTCACCGCCAATGCCAAGAATTGCCTGGGGCAACGGGGGAAAATTTTCCCGCACCCCTCAGTCTCCCACCATTTTGCCGTCGCACCACGTTCTGGGTGAAATACAACGAATCCTTCCGCTAGCCTCTGCACAATACTTGTGGGGGCGGGTTTCAAACCCGCCCCCGCCAACGACCTTGGTATCAGACACCGGCCTAGGCCGAAGCCTGCGCCTGCACAGGCTGGAAAGCCTGTGCCACCTCTTGTTTGGCACCTGTATAAAACAAGGGGGAAGGCAGGATCGCCCGATCCTCCTTCCCCCCTGGATCCCATAAGCTCCAACTTAAGGAACCGGTAGCCTTGCTAACTGCAACTTACTGACGAAATGAGAAAAATCCCCCCTTACCCCCCTTTAGAAAAGGGGTGAATAGGCGGCTGATCCATGAAAGTCCCCCTTTGAAAAAGGGGGATTTAGGGGGATTTTAAGTAACTGCCTCATATTACAGAGAAAAACAGTTCTTCTTCAGTTAGAGCCAATGCCTCTGGAGGCGTGGCGGTGTGGCGGCCGGCCTACTTCTCTTCCTCCAATGTGCCCTTGGTCTTGGTGCCGCACATGGGGCAGAGGATGTCGATCTCCTTCTCCTCGCCGATGAACTTTTCCCTGAGGGTTTCAGGCCCCAGGAAGCTCACATCGCCGCAGGCGCACGCCGGGCACTCGGCCCGCACCCTATATTTCCGTTTGGACATGGCCCCTCCTTGGCTGAAATTCATTAATTTTTTTCCGGGCGGGCTTCCCTCAGCCCCCGGCAATAGTTGTTCTCCAGATAGTAAATCTTTTGGAGCCTGCTGACAAGGCGCGCCCGAGTGGCCGGCTCACCGGCGACTTGGCGGGGCATTCGCCAAGCGGGAGCTTGGGAACCATGTTGGAACCCAAAACCCAAAACCTAAAACCCGGTGCCTGACGCCTGCTCAATCCCATCGCTGCAAGGGCGCGCCGCTGGGTTCCGCCTGTTTTTGGAAGCCCGGGGGGATTTCAAAGAGGCGGTCGGCCACCTTTCCTTCCTTGATGGCCCGGTATTCCACGGTCAGCCCCCGCTCGGCCCACACCATTTTAATGGGCAGGCCCAGCTTTTCGGACACCCAATAGGTCTGTCTGGTGGCGCCTCCGGCCCGGCTCCGGACCATCACTTCCAATTTTTCCGCTTGGTAGCCGTTCACCGTTTCCACGCCCACCTTGCGCTTGCTCAGGGCGTCCGGCGGCACCTGGAGGAAATGTCCGGGGAGCTTGCTCATGAGCGGCATTTCCATGTAGAGCTTTTTGTCCGCCAGCAGCACCCAGATGACCTTCTTGTCGGGGCGTACGATGGTGACGGTGTGCCCCTCTTCGTCCAGGAATTCGTGGCGCTTCTTGCCGTTCTTGACGGAGAGCTTGGCGGGGATGGTCTTCTCTCCTTCCTGGATCCACAACTCGGCGGTGAACTCCGCCGCCCCGGCCCCCGGCGCCAGGGTGAGGAACAGGAGGAGAGGCGGCAGGGCCCTCACGGTTTTGCGGAAAATGCTTGGTCTGTCGCTCATGACCGCCTCCATCGACCCGGCCTTGGGGGGTGGTGCATGGCCGCGCGAGCCGATTCCCGATCAGGCCTCCCCGGGGCAGATGATCCCGTCCCCGGTGAGCAGGGCAAAATTCTGTCCGGCGCAGGCCCGGCAGGTGGGGCGGCCCTCATGGGTCACCGCCTTGGGGGCCATGACGCTTTCACCGCAGGCGGCGCAGATGACGGAGTCGTAGATCCGGGCGAAAGGCGGCAGGGTGATGGTCAGCTCCGCCACCAGGAGCTGCTCCTCCAAGGGGACCTCCAATTCCCGCCGGGCCACGGCCGCCCACAGGTGCTGAAAGCGGTGGATGTCCTCGTGGGTGCCGGCGCGCTGCACCACCACCTTCTCAAAAAGGGGGCCGACCGCGGGGTACCGGGCAAAAAGCTGTTCCCGGTAGTCCGGGCGCACGGTCAGGCGCACCGCGGCCCCGTCGTCCCGCCGGGCTATGGTCACCGCGGTCTTGCCCAGGTCTTTAAAAATGAGGGCGTTGTTGCCGAAGGTGCAGCCCGTCACCACCTGGATGCCGTCGGTGAAGCAGTTGTTGGTCTCCACCAGGGCCACCACCTCCTCCATGCCGTGGTGGTGGTGGTCCAGCCGCTTCATGGCGTATTGGCCGGCCTTGACCCCCAGCAGCAGCATGGGGCAGAGGTGGCCGTGGAAACCTTCGGCCTGGCGCAGGAGCCCGGCCAGGTCGCCGCTGCGGATCATGGCGGCCATGGCCCCCCGGGCCTCGGCGAATTCATGCATGGGGCGTCCTCCTGGAAAACCGGGAATGGGAAGAGAAAGGCGGAGAACCGTTTAAATGGCGCTCTCTTTTCCGCCGCCATCCCCCTCAGCCTTATGAGCTCCGCTCGTTCCCAGGCTCTCTCTTGGCGAGAGAAACAACGGAATTTTACTGCGAGCCGAGAGCCTTCACTTCATCCGGCATGACAAAAACCCTTTTATTACAGAGGTTCTTGCAAAATTGATGGCCTCGTAAAAAGTCCATTCACCCCCTCACCCCAGCCCTCTCCCCCAAGGGGGAGAGGGGGATAATGAGGCAGATCAATCAGTTATCAATGGCAGCGAGAGCCACCTTTTGCGGATGGTACGGCCTTTTTGACTTTTTACGATTCCATCAAAATTCTCTCTTTGTCCTGCGAAAGGGCGGCGGTTTTGAAAACGCTCTGCATGATTCCGACCTTTTTAATGGTGCGCAGTGCGCACCCTACCTGGCGGCCGGAACATCGGAGGATCTGTAGGGTGCGCACCGCGCACCATGATATTCCGGTGACCATAACGCTGCGGCGGAAGTTTTGCAAGAAGCTCTACAAAAAGCTGCTTGTCTAAGGCATTTTCATGGGGAGACTCATTTTCTGATAACCCGGCGGCAATTCAAACAGAGCGTCGTCCTGTCCGCCCTCCTTGATGTCCAGGTATTCCATGGTGAAGGAGCCGTCCCCAGTCGTCATCCGGAGCGGCGCATTCAGCTTTTTGGAAAGCCAGATGAAGGTCTTGACCTCCTTGCCGGACATGGTCATGCTGATTTCGTACTTATCCACGTCGTAGCCCTGGAGGGTCTCGGCGCCCAGCAGTTTCCAGCGGCTGCGGTCCTGGGGAGCGGTTAGCAGGCTCCCCATCTCCTCCGGCTTGAAGGGCATTTCCAGGTAGGTTTTCTGCAAGGGGAAGAGGAGCCACACCAGCTGCTTGTCAGGCCTGAGGATGGTGACGGCGGCCCCGCCCTCGATCTCCATCTGCTGGCGGACTTTGTCCGCCTTGACGAAGGCCTGGCCCCGCAGCTCCCGGCCCTGCATCTTGTGGATGACCCGGGCGCTGAACTCCGCCGCGACCGCCGGCACGGCCAGGCACAGGGCCAGCATCAACGCCAGGGAAGCAACCTTGCTCCTTTTGCTCGAAAACGGAATGGACATGGTGCATTCCCTCCCATGGGTTTCGGCTGCTTTATTCTTTTATACGAATTTCAAGCGGTTGTCGATATTTTCCTGGCCGCGGGCGGCCGGGTGTGAGTTTGCACAGGCGGGATGAGCCATAACGGGAAAGCGCCGCGCCCCCCGCCGTTCGCCTAATCAGACCTTAAGAGATTCTTTTAATAAAATCATATCGTTCTGCCTAAATCCGCCTTCTCCGAAGCAGGAGCTTCGGGGGCAAGTGCGTTCCCAAGCAGGAGCTTGGGAACGAGGTTTTTCCTCCACGCTCATTACCTTCCCTGCCACTTATGGGTAAAGATAAGCCCGCCGAAAGAGAAAGGGATGAGGAGCTTTTCAGCCTGCCGACGGCGGGATGCGCTGCGCTTTCCCGCCCTACAGTCCATCCAGGCCTTCATGCCTACCCAGAACCCAGAACCTGGCACCTGGCACCTGGCACCTGGCACCTGACACCTGGCACCTGGCACCTGACACCTGACCCCTGCCTTTCAGGCCCGCTCCACCCGCACCGGCGCGCCTTCGGGGACCTGGGTGAGGCCGCCCACCTCGCCGGTGAGGCGCCCCACCAGGTTGACCGCGCTGGCCGGCCGGATTTCGCCCGGGCGGCTCCCCGGGGTGGGGCCGAAAAAGATGCAGAAGGCCTGGCCCGGCGGCCAGTAGCCCAGGTCGCCCACCTCCACCACGGTGCGGGCGGTGTCGTCCAGGTCCCGGGCCACCGGGGGGACGGGGAAATAAATTTCCTCTCCCCAGAGGGCAGCCCTGCCTCTGAAGGGCAGGGCCTCAGCCAGGGCCCGGCCGGTGGGGGAGTCGTCCAGATAACCTTCCACCCGGACGTCGCCGGCAATGAGACGGATGTCAGTCGGCATGGGGTTTCTCCTCCATCATCTCCAGCACCATCCCGGCCAGCAGGGGCACCATGATTTCGTGATGTCCCGTCAGGGCAAACCCCTGGCCCTCGTTGGCCGCGGGGCGATGCACCACATTGGTGAGGGGGCGGTAATGCTGGATGAAATCCAGGTTGACGGTGGCGAAGCCTTCCACCCTGTGCCCCAGGTTGCGGGCCAGGGTCAGGGCCTTGAGGAAGACCTCGGGCAGGACCACGGCGGAGCCCAGGTTAATATACATCCCCTGGGAGAGGCGGGCCACCTGGGCCGCAAAGAGGCGGAAGTCCAGGTGCGTGGCGGCCCCCAGGGCCCGGGGGTCCAGCGTGGGGTGGAGGTGGATGATGTCCGTGCCCACGGCCACGTGCACGGTTACCGGGACTCCATATTGACGGGCCGCGGCCAGCAGGCTCAGGTGCTTGTAGGGAAAGTCGCTCTCCAGAATGGCCCGGCCCACGGCTTCTCCCAGCCCCAGGCCCTCCCCGGCCCCGGCGGCGATGACGCCGTTGAGAAAATCGGCCGTCTCCCGGGCCATGCCATACCGGCCGCAGCCCAACCCCTGGGGCACGTCCTCGGAGGTGCCGCCCGCCATGGCGATCTCCGCGTCGTGGATGATGCCCGCGCCGTTCAGGGCCAGCCCCGTCAGGAGGCCCCGGACCACCAGGTCGATGAGGAGGGGGGAGAGCCCCACCTTCAGGGGATGGGCCCCCATGCCCAGGAGGACCGCCCGGCCCCGGCGCCGGGCCTCCGCCCAGAGACGGGCCACCTCCCGGAGGGAGTTGCCGGCCAGGATGCGGGGCAGACGCTCCACGAAATCGTGAAAGGAGCCGCCCGGCTTGAGAGGCCGGCCGAAATCGTGGTGGTGCACCAGAGAGGGGCGGTCCTTAAGGCTGATGGTGATGAGACCTTCCAGAGAGAGGGGCTCGATCTTGCTCATGGATTTTGCTCTCCGGCAACTTTCTCCGGGAACAGGAGGTAGTCCACCAGGTCGCAGAGCACGTGCCCCACCGTGATGTGCACCTCCTGAATGCGGGGGGTGCTGCGAGAGGGGACCACCACGGCCACGTCGGCCAGGGCGGCCACGGGGCCGCCGTCGCCGCCGCTCAGGGCCATGGTCTTGAGGCCCAGCTCCCGGGCGGCCTGCAAGGCCGTCACCACGTTGGCGGAGGAGCCGCTGGTGGAGATGCCCAGCGCCACGTCCCCGGCCCGGCCCAGGGCCCGCACCTGCTTGGCGAAGACCTCCCGGAAGTCATAATCGTTGGCGATGCTGGTGAGGATGGAGGTGTCGGTGGTGAGAGCGATGGCGGCCAGGGGCGGGCGCTCCACCCGGAAGCGGTTGACGAACTCCGCGGCCAGGTGCTGGGCGTCCGCGGCGCTGCCGCCGTTGCCGAACAGCAGGATCTTACCCCCGTCCTTCAGGGTTTGGGCCAGGAGCCGAGCCGCCACCAGCACCGCCTCCCCCTGGGCCGCCAGGAACTCCTGCTTGACGCGGATGGAGTCGGCAAAGGCCTGCTCCAGGCGTGAATTTATACGCATCTGCTCTTCCTGTCTTGAAATGCTCATGGCCCCAACGGGGCCACCCCCGAGCATGAAAAACCTTTTGTAGGAGCGGGTTTCAAACCCGCCCCTACAGAACCGGGATTTTCACGTTAAACCTGCTCCGAGCCCGTTCAATCCATAAGCTTGAGGTAGCGCACCGGGCTGATGGAAAGCGCCTCCAGGAGATGCAGCAGGATTTTGGCCAATTCCCGGGCCTCCGGGTTTCCGACGGCTTGGCGGGCCAGATCTGGAAAGCGCTGTTCCGCCAGGTCGAAGATAAAATTCTGGGCCTCGGTGAAGTCCAGAGTCATGGGGATGCCGCTGACGGTGGACAGAAAATGGCTCAGATGCAAGGCGGCCTCCAGATTGAAGGCGGCGGCCAGGTGCTCCAGATGCCGGCGGAGCATCCGGCCCAGGTGGTCCGCCCCCTCCCTGGAGTCGAACTGCAACCGCAGGAGCCCGGCTTCCTGCACCAGTTCCCGGAGATCCCCGGATTCGGCCAGCCGGGTGGGGTGGGGCGCCAACTCCCGCAGAATCTCCACCAGACGACGGTTCAGGGTGATCTCCGCCATGACCCGGTACAGGCGGGGCAGGGGCAGACGCTCCCGGGCCATGGCCTTGAGCAGGGGAGCAACCTCAACGAAATGGTGCGAAATGGCGGCCACCGCATCCTCGTGATTGGGCAGCAGCAGATCCCGGAAGAGTTGTTCCTTTTCTTCCAGGAAGATGTCGTGCACCGTGTAATAGCGCTCCCCCAGCCGCCGGGCCATGAGGGGAATTAGGTCCTCAGGGGTTTCCTCCAGGACCCGGAAAAGTTCCTGTTTCAAGGCGGAAAATTCCTGGGGGTCGGGGTCCTGCTGAACCTGGGTGCGATAGAGATAACTGCCCAAAAAAACCGTATAAAAGGACAGATGTTGAATATTCCGGGTGATGCCGGAGGTGACTCGCAGACGGCCGGAGGCCAGCACCAGGGAGGCCTGGCTGGCCACCTCATGGTCCAGGGGTTCCACCCGATAGTGATAGATGCGGGTGGGACACTGGCGCTCCCGGTCTTTCAGCCAACTGATGGCCCATTGGTTGACCACTTTGGGGAAGTCCACCACCGCGGGTCTGATGCGGCGTTCATAAATGCGGCGGCCGGTGCCTTCCTCAGGTTGGTTGCTGACGGCTTGCTCCAGGATGCGCAGGAAGGGTTCTTCCAACGGTTCCCGGGAGAAGTTCTCCCCCAGTTGCAAGGCCCGGGCGGCGTATTTCATGACCTGCAGCGTCTCCAGGCCGGCCAGGTCGGCGAAGAACCAGCCGCAACTGGTGAACATGAGCAGGGCGTGGCGCTGCATCTCCAGGAGCCGGAGGGCCGGCAGCCAATCGGCGGGGTCCAGGCCCGGGGACCCCTGCCGGGAGAAGAATTCCTCCAGCACCTCGGGGCGCCGCTCCAGGATGACGTCGATATAGGCGTTGCGGGCGGCCCAGGGGTCCCGGAAATAGCGTTCCCCTTCGGCCTCAAAGATGGCGGCCAGGCGTTCATCCAGGAAATCAAAAGCCTCCCGCAAGGGGGCGCGCCAGCGCTGGTTCCAGGTGGGGGGACCGCCGGTGCTGCAACCGCAGTCCTCCATCCAGCGTCCCACCCCATGGGGGCAGCTCCAGGAACTGCCCCGGCCGTCCGCTCCCAGGTCCAACTCCACCCGCATCCGCGGCGGCGCCCCTTCCAGGAAGGCGGCGTAATTGGTGAGGGTGAAGCCCCGTTCGGGCAACACCTGCACCAGGGCGTGGGCCAGGGCCAGTTCTCCAAACTTTTTGTGGTGGCCGTAATTTTCCCCGTCCGTGGCCACGTGCAACAACTGCGGCCGCGGGAGCTCGGGGTTAAAGCCTGCCGCCAGGCGATCCACCAGGCGGTAGCTGTCCTGGAGCAGGTCGCCGAAGCTGAGGTCCGAGGCGACGTTGCCGTTATAGAAAAAGACGTCGAGATATTTGGGCCGGATGACCTCGCCGGCGGGGCCGGGCAGGAAGCAGCGGTAGGCCTGGGTGGTGTCCAGGGTGTGGCCCTGGACGGGCTCCCAGGCGCCGCCGCTGAGAGGGCGCACCCGCTTGGCCTGGTAGGGCGAGAGGATGACGTATCTGAGGCCGTGGGCCACCAGGTCCGCCAGGGTGGGGTAATCCACCCCGGTTTCGGGGAGCCACAGGGCCTCGGCCGGGCGACCGAAGCGATGCTGGAAATCTTTCAGACCCCAAATGATCTCCGTTTCCCGGTTGCGGGGCGAGGCCAGGGGCAGAATGGCGTGATTGTAAGCCTGGGCGATGGCGTTGCCGCGCCCCCGGCGCTCCAGGCTGCGCCGGTCGGCCTCCAGGATGCGCCGGTAGGTCTCCGGGGCTTTGCGCTCCAACCAGGAGGCCAAGGTGGGGCCGAAGTTGAAACTGATGAGCTCGTAGTTGTTGGTGATTTCCAGGATGCGCCGCCGGCCGTCGTAAATGCGGGCCCAGCCGTTGGGGCGGTAGCACTCGGCGGTGATGCGGGCGTTCCAATCATGATACGGGTGGGCGCCGGGCTCCTCTTCGATCTCTTCAATCCAGGGGTTCTCCCGGGGCGGCTGGTAAAAGTGGCCGTGAATGACCACGATGCCCTGCGCGGTGGGGGAAGGCGGTAAGTCCATGCTGGTCTCCCGGAAGGATGGGCGCCGGGTCGCCGGAGTCGGCGCCGGCGCCGGGCGGAAACTATATTAATCCGGAAGGCATCCTGCTGTCAACGACAGGGGACCGTCAAGCCCCCCTTTTCCGTTGAGGTCGCAGCCAATAAGGTCTTGACAGGAAAAATCTGTCGGGTAAAATTAAAAGGTTCAAATTCTGTGGTGACGTGTGGAGGTCATTTTGTTCGCCATCATCCAGACCGGCGGCAAACAGTACCGGGTATCCCCCGGCGACATTCTCAGGGTGGAGCGCCTCCCCGGAGAGCGGGGGGACGAAGTGATCCTGGACCAGGTGCTCATGGTGCATCTGGGGGAAGACCTCAGGATCGGCCGGCCCCTGGTGGAAGGCGCCCAGGTGGTGGGGGAAATCCTCAACCAGGGCAAGGCCAAGAAGATTATCGTCTTCAAGAAGAAGCGCCGCAAGAATTATCGGCGCAAACAGGGCCATCGCCAACTGTACACCGCCCTCAAGATAGAGGAAATCAGCGTTTAAACCAGGGTGCGGCGCCGGCGCGCCTCCACCCTTTCAGGAGTAAGACCATGGCACACAAAAAGGCAGGCGGGAGCTCCCGCAACGGCCGGGACAGCGCCGGCAAGCGCCGGGGCGTGAAACGCTACGCCGGGCAGGTGGTCAAGGCCGGCAGCATCCTGGTGCGCCAGGTGGGCACCCGCATCCACCCCGGGGCCAACGTGGGTCTGGGCCGGGACTTCACCCTGTTCGCCAAGATCGACGGCGTGGTGGCGTTTGAAAACTTCGGCCAGGACCGCAAACGGGTCAGCGTTTATCCCCCTTCTTGAAAGCCTTTCCCGATGAGGCGGACATCATCGTCCGGGGTGGGGCCGGCGGCCGTGGCGCGGTAAGCTTCCGGCGGGCCCGGTTCCAGCCCCGGGGCCGCCCCGACGGCGGCGACGGCGGGGCCGGCGGCGACGTCATCCTGGAGGCCTCGTCCCACCTCACCACCTGTTCTTCCTTCCGACACCGACGCCTCTTTGCCGCCGAGGCCGGCCAACCCGGCGAAAGCCGGGACTGCCACGGCCGGCAGGGCGCTCCCCTCATCGTCGCCGTGCCGCTGGGCACCCTGGTGTACGACCGGGCCGGCGGCCGGCTGCTGGGCGAACTGCTCCACCCCGGAGACCGCCTCACCGTGGCCCGGGGCGGCCGGGGCGGCAAGGGCAACGCCCACTTCACCTCCTCCCGCCTGCGCTCTCCCCGCTTCGCCCAACCCGGCGAAAAAGGAGAGGAGCGGCGCCTCCACCTGGAGTTGCGCCTCCTGGCCGATGTGGGCCTGGTGGGCCCGCCCAACGTGGGCAAGTCCACCCTGCTCACCGCGCTCACCGCTTCCAAGGCCCGGGTGGCGGATTTTCCCTTCACCACCCTGGGGCCCCAGTTGGGGGTGCTCACCGACGACGTCCACGAACCCCTGGTGCTGGCCGAGGTGCCCGGCCTCATCCCCGGGGCCCACGCCGGCAAGGGCCTGGGCCACCGCTTCCTGCGGCACCTGAAGCGCACCCGCCTCCTTCTCCAGGTGGTGGACGCGGGAGAGCTGGACCCGGCCGCGCCCCTGGCCGCGCTGACGGGCGTGGAAACGGAAATGGCGGCCGCGGACCCCAGCCTTCTGGAAAAACCCCGCCTCATCGCCCTCAACAAGGCGGACCTGCTGCCCCCGGACTTTCCCCGGGAAGCAGTGCGTGAGACCTTTCGCCAGGCCGGGCGGCAGGCGCGGTTCATCTCCGCCCTCACCGGCGAGGGCCTGGCGGAGCTGAGAGAAGCCCTCCTTCAGGAAACGGCCCGCCAAAGGGCTGAAAACGAGAACCCCGACGTCCTCCTGTAACAGCATTCCACCTGGAACAATTTGCGGTGGGGAAGGGGGCTCAGGGCCCGCCTTTCCTGGCCCCCCCATAAAGGGGGCCGGGAGGGGGGTGTGGGGCATTGGCGCTAACTTAAGCAAGCAGTGGGTATGCCAAGGGTAACCTGTTGAACAGTCAAGATAAATCTCCCCTTACCCCCCTTTGCCAAAGGGGGGAATGAGCAGTCGGTGACCCGAAGTCCCCCTTTGGAAAAGGGGGATTTAGGGGCAATACTGTTCACTTAATAATCTTAATAGCCGATTGGAGGTCGATTTTGGGCATTGGTTTTGAGCCGCGACGGCGCAAGGGGAAATTGCTCATCTTGCGTTTGACTCCCCGGGGGTTGCGCCGGTTGCGGCTGGATACCGCTCGCTCCTCCAGAATCTCCTCCAAGACACGATCATGGAACGCCGCCCTCTCCCCTGGGGGGAATAGCGGTAAAGCTGGGCAATTTGCGGCGGATAACTCGCACGGCGTGGACGAAAGAGAGCCGGTCCGGGTCCTCATCCGCCTTGAGGGCCGCTTCATGCATCAGGCCACGAA
>Ga0194111_10001663_pt1 | contig 27294 bp, 26 predicted proteins | sample TA2KigC300mmetaG_FD_146194 | JGI IMG/M metagenome (GOLD analysis project Ga0194111, IMG submission 146194) | Freshwater microbial communities from Lake Tanganyika, Tanzania - TA2015033 Kigoma Deep Cast 300m | ecosystem: Environmental > Aquatic > Freshwater > Lake | place: Tanzania: Lake... | reverse complement strand
GATGAGTTGGTCGAAACCCGGTTCCGTAGCGCTTGCCGCCCTCACCGCGTTAGTCAGGAATCAGGAGTGCAAGCGGTGGTTCCAGACCCATACCTTGTCTTTCAGTTTCGCTGCCTTAGGTTAATTGCACAGGTCGAAAAATTTGTTGTCCTTCGGGTCTCAACACTCGTTTATCATCTCGGTAATCTCAACCAGAACTGCCTCTCGTACCAATGTGATGATGAACTGTATCCGTTCCTCTTCCTGCACATACTTGTCAAACCCTTTGCGCTGCAAGACCTCGTTGAGTTCCTCCACTGTTGCATGTGAAACCAGCAACTCGCCTTGCTCAAGGGCTCTATCAAACGCCTGACGTGCTACTGACCGCTTGAGCAACAACGCGCTGACAGTAACGTTCGTGTCAAATATGAACCGCAAGTCAGTTGGCATTCAGAAGCGACTCCAAGATCTCGGGCGTCAAACCACGTGCTTGAGCCTTCTCACTGATTTCATCCATCAGAACGCTCAGTGGAGTCGGGGATGCTACAAATTCCCGCAACCAGAAACTCAACAGCAATCGCAGCTTCTTTTGTTCTTCTGCTGGTGCATTTGTGTAGATTCGCGCCGTGTCGGCGTCGAGTGGGATTATTACTTCTGCAATTGACATTTGAGCTACCTCCAAACTGCCGATTCTACATTCTCGCCATTGCTCTCGGATGGAATGTCGCCAAACAGCTCGATGCCGTAGACCGTTCCATCAGGAGCCATGTCCACGACTAACTCGTCGCTGACCCGAATTGCTTCCACTTCAGCCTGCTTCTCTTGAAAACGAACGTAAGCGATGTTATAGCGGGGATCATACGTGAGTTTCATAACTGGCATCTTTGGAGTGCAATTTCATCCTGATTATAAGCCCACCCCTGACCGCTGTCAAATCGGAACGGCTCTTTGGGATTTCGCAGGGTAACAGTATCGGAGTCCTCAACTTGTTGAGGGGCCGGCGCAGCAAATCCCAACAAGTTGGGGACTCCGGCTCGCTATCCACGCGAACTCCTAAAGACCCATCAGAACAGGCTCTGCTGATAAGCCGCCTCGCCATCAATCCACTGAGCAGCCATCCGAGGCAGCGCAGCCAGGGGGCCGCGCCGCACGGTGCAGGCAGGCAAGGAATCCAAGAAGGCCCGGCCGTAGGATTTGGTCAGGATGCGCTTGTCCAAAATCACGACCACGCCCCGGTCGGTCTTGCTCCTGATGAGCCTCCCAAAGCCCTGACGAAGGCGCAGGATGGCCTCCGGCAGGGCATACTGGCCGAAGGGTTCGTCGAAGGTCTCGCTGCGGGAAGCGAAGATGGGGTCACTGGGCACGGAGAAGGGCAGCCTGGCGATGACCAGACAACTCAGGGCCTCGCCCACCACGTCAATGCCCTCCCAGAAGCTGCGCGTTCCCAATAGCACAGCCCGATGAGTGGTGCGGAAGTTCTCCAGGAGCTGACTGCGGGAGGCGCCCTCACCCTGAGTGTAGACCACGATTTCCTCCTCCGCCAGGGGGCGGGCGATGGCCTTGGAGGTGTTACGCAGTTGACTGTAGGAGGTGAAGAGCACCAGGGTCCGCCCCCGCGTGGCCCGGCAGAGGTCAACGAGAGCCTCCTCCACCATCTTCTGGTAATAGGGCTGATAGGGCTCAGGGATGTCAGTGGGCAGGTAGAGAAGGGTGGAGCGGGCATAGTCGAAGGGAGAGCCGGCGGCGGCCTCCTTTGCCTCCCACGCGCTCAGCCGCTCCCTGATGAAATCGAACTCGCCCTCGGTGCGCAGGGTGGCCGAAGTGAGAATCACGCACTCCTTGGGCATGAAGAGGTGCTTCTGCACCAAAGGCCCCACGTGGAGAGGGGCAGCGTGCAGGGAGATCTCCCCATCCTGCGCGCTGACCTCGGCCCAGTAGATGCCTGCTGGCGACGGCTGAGCGATGAGAGCGTTCATCTGTTCGTAAAGCTCCCGGGTGCGGCTGGTGCAACTGAGCAGCTCCTGCAACAGATCCTCCTGGTCTGGGATATCGTAATCATCCAGTCCCAACAGCCCGCTGGACAGGCGTTCCAGTCCCTCGCCGATGCGACGTAGATGCCGAGATAGATTGTCCCAGGCAATCTCCAGGTTGGCCCAGGCAGGCTGCGCGCGGATGCCCCCTGTCAGGCGGATCGCCTGGTTATACGGCCCCCCGTCTTGGCCGTGCTCCTCCAGGAAAGATTCCAGTCTGTTGAAGAACTGGTAAAGGAGCCGTCGGGCGGCCTCTACTTCCTCGTGCAGACCGTTGACGTGGTGCTCCACCTCCCCTTCGATGTTTTTCGGCACCTTACCGCGGTAGCAGGCCAAGAGCTCAGCCAGGAACCCAAACGGCTGCCCCTTACCCAGGCTTCGCCCCTTCACTCTGTTCAGGGCAGGCTCTGAGGCTCTGCCCGAAGGGTTTTGACTTAGCCCGTTCAGCAGTCGCTCCATGCGCCCTCGATCCACGGTGAAACTCAGTTGGCGGGTGGTGCTCTCCTCCAGGTGGTGGGCCTCGTCTACGATGAGGTAGCGGTAATCGGGCAGGACGCGATTCTCGACGGCTACATCGGACAGGAGCAGGGCGTGGTTGACCACGATGAGGTGAGCCCGCTCCGCATCACGGCGGGCGCGGTAGAAGAAGCACCTGCCTTTTTCACGGTAGCGACACCGATCGGTCAGACAGGTATCGGCGTCGGCACAGACCCGACTCCAGAGGGCCTGCTCCTTGTAGTCGGGCAGGAAGAGCTCGGCCTGGTCGCCGGTCACGGTGCTGGGCAGCCAAACTAAAATCTTGGCCAGCAGCCGCATCTCCTCGAGCGAAGAAGGACCGCTGTGGCGAAGAGCAGCCAGCCGGCGCAGGCAGATGTAGTTGCTGCGCCCCTTGAGAAGGGCTGCCTTGAACTCAAAAGGCAAGAGGCGCTGCAGGTCGGGGATGTCCTTGCCATAGAGCTGATCCTGCAGATTGATGGTGTTGGTGGAGATGACCACCCGCTCCCCATTCTGGGCGGCGAAGTGGATGGCCGGAAGGAGGTAAGCTAGAGACTTTCCGGTGCCCGTGCCCGCCTCTACCAGCAGGTGTTGGCTCTCGTTGAAGGCCCTGGCCACGACCTGCAGCATCTCCACCTGTTGGGGGCGGTACTCGTAGGCGGGGAAATCCTGGGCAAAGAGCCCGCCCTCCTCCAGCATGGCCGCCAGCCCATCCTCGTCCAGAGGCTTTCGTTCAGGGGATGGCTTCAGGGGGCGCTCGTCTTCTTTGGTGAGGAGGCTCAACGAACCCTCGCCATCCAGAGTTCCCTTGGCCAGCAACTGTTGGCCGATGCTGCCCACGAAAGCCGAGCGGGCCTTGGCATGCTCCAGGTCACGGAACACCTGGCGGAGAGGCCAGTCTATCTGCGTTGCCAGGCGATTAATCTCCTGGATGACGCTCAAATCCAGCTTCGATGCCTGTTCCACCAGAGCCAGGAACAGGTCCCTGGTGGCCATGGCGTCTTCCAGGGCACGGTGTCGAGTGGGGAAGCGGATATTGAGAGCTTCAGCCAGCTTCTCCAGGCTATAGCGGGCGGCGTGGGGCAGGAGGATGCTGGCCAGCTCGAAGGTATCAATAGTCTGATTGCTCAGGAAGAGCCCCTGGCGGTTGAGGAAGCCCAGGTCAAAGGACACGCTGTGGCCAACGATGGGGTAATCCTTGACGAAGCTCAACAGGGTTCCGATGACCGAGGGGAGGGAGGGGGCTGTGTCTACCTCTTCCTGGGTGATGCCCGTCAACTGCTGGACCCGGTAAGGGATAGGTCGCTGGGGGTTGACCAGGCTGGACCACGTATCCAGGACCTGCTCATCGCGAAACTTCACCACCCCAATCTCGGTGATGGCATCGTGTTCAGGATTTAGTCCTGTAGTTTCCAAATCCAAAGCAACGTAGATGCGGCTCATATTCCTCAATGGAGCAAGGTCGCAGGGGAGCAGGGTCGCAGGCTCCCTTGTTCCTTGCTCCTTTGCTCCTTTGCTCCTTGCTCCCTTGCTCGTTGCCGTGCCGCCTCGAAAAGGATCACGCTGGCGGCCACCGCGGCGTTAAGGGATTCCGCCCCGCTGTGCATGGGAATGGCGATGGTGGCTGTAGCTAGCTCCCTCGCCGCCCGGCTGGCACCGTGGGCCTCGCCGCCGATGATCAAAGCTGACGGTCGTGTCCAATCTACTTCGTAGTAAGCCTGCTCGCCTTGCACATCGGCCAACAGAATCTGAACACCAGTCGAGCTATCGGCGATGTCCGGCCAGCTCAGGGCCACGATGGGTAGCCGAAAGTGGGCACCCATGGCCCCTCGCACCACCTTGGGGTTGTAATGGTCCACCGTCTGCGGGGCCAGAATAACCTGCTCCACCCCGGCCGCGTTGGCCGAGCGAAGGATGGTGCCCAGGTTGCCTGGGTCGCGCAGCCGGTCAATAACCAAAACCAACGAAGAGCTGGGAGGCGGAGCCAGTTCGACGAAGGGCACGACAGCTAATATGCCCTGGGGGGAGACGGTGCCGGCCATGGCCTTCATCACCCCTTCGCTCACAGCGAAAGTGGAAATCCTCCCTGTCTGTATCCCCGCTATCAATGGAGCAAGGTCACAGGGGAGCAGAGTCGCAAGCTCCCTTGCTCCTTGCTCCTTGCTCCCTTGGTAAAAGACAAGAGCGGGCACGATTCCCGCTCTGACCGCCTCATCCACCAAACGGACGCCCTCGATGACGAAGCGCCTCTCACGATAACGAACTCGCCGCCTATATAAGGAGCAAACGTATTTGACCTTCTCGTTGGCAATGCTGGTGATCATGTGATCCATCAATATTCGATGAATTCTTCACGAAAGCCTGAAAGGTCTAATCTCTCTTCTCTGGGGTCAATCCGTATATTCCAGCGTTGCATCTCTATTGCCCCAAAAAGCATATCTATCTCTTTATCTTGCTCATCCAGCCCCAACTCTTCTACTACAAGAGCCGAGCAAAATAGTTTCCTACCTTGCAGTTCTCCATAGATAAGACAGGCCTCACTAATGTTCCTTCTTTCGCCTCCAATACCAACGCGGAATGGTTCTGGCAGCCGACTAATAGAAAGCCCCCCTGCCGCCTTTTTAGTTACACAGTTATGTACTGCCCCTGTATCGAATAGGGTATGTAAAGACCTGTGGTTTGAGATAGTATCGTATATCCTCCCCATTTACCCCCTCACCTTGGCTTTGGCTACCTCGACCAGATTGGCGAAGGCATCGGCGTCCTCGATGGCCATCTCGGCCAGAACCTTGCGGTCGAGTTCAACTCCCGCTTGCCTGAGCCCGTGCATGAAGTGGTTATATGATAACCCACCTTGCCGGGCTGCGGCATTGATGCGCGCGATCCAAAGCCTTCGCATGTCACGCCTGCGATTACGGCGATCCCGATAAGCATAGGACAGCGATTTCAGCATGGCTTCGTTGGCGCGACGGAAGAGGGTGTGCTTGGTCCCCCTCTGGCCCTTGGTGAGCTTGAGTACTTTCTTATGACGCCGACGCGTCCTGGGCCCTCCTTTAACCCTCGACAAGTTGTAATCCCTCCTCTAGCGAGTTTTCTTGAGATATGGGGCTAGCCTTCTAACGCGCCTGATATCTCCTGGTGTGGTCACCTCGTGCATCTCGTCGAACATGCGCTTGACGCGCTTCGACTTCCTGCGACGCAAGTGGCTCTTACCGACCTTGGTGCGCAAAAGCTTGCCACGACCACTGTGCTTAAATCTTTTAGCTGTAGCTTTGTGAGTCTTTATCTTAGGCAATGAACTACCTCCTATTTACTGGGACTTAGGATCATGAGCATGCTGTCGCCCTCCATACGAGGCGCCTGCTTGATTTCGGAAACGTCCCCTAATTCCGCTGCGATTCTGTCGAGCATCTCCCGCCCGATCTCAGGGTAGGTGATCTCGCGTCCACGAAAACGGACTCGGACCTTGACCTTGCAACCATCGTTGAGGAAACGTCGAGCATCCCTGACCTTGAAGGCCACGTCGTGATCGCCGGTCTTGGGACGCAGGCGAATCTCCTTGACCTCCGTCCGCTGAGCTTTTCTGGATTTCCTCTCCTTTTTGGCCTGGTCATACAGGTATTTGCCGTAGTCCATCATCCGACAAACGGGCGGGTCAGCATCGGGAGCTACCTCGACCAGGTCCAGGTCACGAGCCCGAGTGGTCTCCAGGGCATCTCGGAGGGGCATAATCCCCACCTGTTGACCGTTCTCGTCAATTAGCCGAATCTCTTTGGCTCTGATGTCCTCGTTAACAAAATGCCTCTTGGCGCTGATACTGTCACCTCGTGGATTAGTCTGATGACCATGAATATAACACATTTGGGCAGAGAAGTCAAATCGCAAGCGCATTTTGACCCCTGGGGTTTCCTGAAACACCCCAGGGGTCTTATTGGCTAAAGGTCGCGCTTCTCAGCGATGGCTTGCTGGGCCATCTTGACGAACTCGGCCACCGAGCGCGGCCCCAGGTCCTCCTCGGTGCGCAAACGCAGGGACACCGTCTCCTCCGCTACTTCCCGATCTCCCATCACCAGCATGTAAGGTATCTTCTCCAGTTGAGCCTGGCGGATCTTGGCCTGCATGCGTTCGTCCGAATCATCCACCTCCACGCGTAGCCCCGCCTCCTTCAGTTCGTCCCGTAACCTGTAGGCGTAGTCGTTGTGGCGGTCGGCGATGGGGATGAGTCGAGCTTGCACCGGCGCCAGCCACACCGGGAAGGCGCCACTGTAGTGCTCGATGAGGACGCCGAAGAAGCGCTCCAGGGAGCCCAAAAGCGTGCGGTGAACCATGTAGGGGCGATGCTCTCGTCCATCCGAGCCCACGTAGGTCATGTCGAAGCGCTCCGGCACGTTGAAGTCAAATTGGATGGTCGTGCACTGCCACAGACGCCCCAGGGCATCCTTGATGTGGACGTCAATCTTGGGGCCGTAGAAGACCGCTTCACCCTCCATCCGCTTGTGGGGGAGATTCCTTCGCTCCAGCGCCTTAACCAGCGAGCCTTCTGCTTTCTCCCACATGGCATCGTCACCGATGTACTTTTCCTTGTGCTCCGGGTCGCGCACCGAGAGAGCGATTTCGTAGTCCCGAAAGCCGAAGGAGCCCAGGATATGTGAGGTCAGATCCAGGCAACCCAGGATCTCGTCTTCGATCTGGTCAGGCCGGCAGATGATGTGGGCGTCGTCCTGGGTGAAGCCCCGCACCCGCATCAGGCCATGCAAGACGCCGCTCCGCTCGTAGCGGTAGACTGTGCCCAGCTCCGCCAAACGAAGAGGCAGTTCGCGGTAACTGCGCGTCCTGGTTTTGTAGATCATGATGTGGAAGGGGCAGTTCATGGGCTTGATGAAGTACTCCTGGCCCTCGATGTCCATCGGCGAGTACATATTTTCCCGATAGAAATGCAGGTGTCCGCTGGTCTGCCACAGCGATGCCTTGCCGATGTGAGGCGAGTAGACGATCTCGTACCCGGCCTTGTAGTGCTCCTGGCGCCAGAAGTCCTCGATGATGGTGCGAACGAGCCCCGCCTTGGGATGCCAGTGGATCAGGCCCGCGCCGCTCTCCTCGTGGGTGCTGAAGAGGTCCAGCTCCCGGCCCAGCCTGCGGTGATCGCGCTTCTCGATCTCCTCCAGCCTCTGGAGGTAGGCCTCCAACTCCTCCTGAGTCGGCCAGACCGTGCCGTAGATGCGTTGCAGCATGGGCCGTTGCTCGTCGCCCCGCCAGTAGGCTCCGGCGATGCTCAGCAGCTTGAAGGCATTGGGGCTGATCTGGCCCGTGTTATCCACGTGCGGCCCTTTGCAGAGATCGGTGAAGCCATCGTGGGAGTAGATGGAGATGACCTCTCCCTCCTCCATATCCTCGATGAGCTCCAGCTTGTAGGGCTGGTCGGCGAAGATCTCCTCTGCCTCCTCTTGGGATATCTCGCGGCGCACAAATGGCTTGTGGGCTTCGATGCTGTCCCTCATGCGAGCCTCGATCTCCCCCAGGTCCTCCGCCGTAAAGGTGATCAGCGAGCCATCTTCCTCCTGGCCGAGGTCAAAGTCGTAGTAGAAGCCATCCTCGATGGGCGGCCCGATGCCCAGCTTGGCCTCAGGAAACATCGAAAGCACCGCCTCGGCCATGACGTGGGATGTGGAGTGACGCAAGGCATCTAAATCTTTCTGCTCAGACATGGTAATATCCTCCCTTCTGTTTGACAAACTAGGTATAAAGTGGTAAAATAGAAGTAGATCGGGTGCCTTGTCTCCCCCGCCGTAACCACTCGGTGGAAGAGCGGCAAGGTGTGGCCACCCCTTGAGTGGTCCCCCGGTCTTCTCTTTTTCTAGAGCAAGTTCAATAACTCCTCTTCGGTGATCGTGCGATAAGGCTTTCGCTTCCCTCGATGGGTCTCCCAGGCCAGGCTGTGAGCTGATGACCTCTTGCCGATTCGTTGGAATGTAATGCGCTCCGCAGGGTAGTCAGGCTCGATACAACGAACTAGCTCCAACAGCATTCCTTTGATTTCAGATTCCCGGCCAGTGTACTCTGTGTCTATGGCGATCTGCCCTAGGTCCGCCAGATGATCTTTGAGCAGCAGGAACAACCCTACCGCGAACAGCCGTATGTAGATGGACTTTTTGCTCTCCCGACGTCGCTACTTCGCTCTCAGGGTTGCCTGCCCCGCCCGCTTGACCCGCGCCGGGATACAGATTACGTAATGGAGGTCATCAGAGAAGGCCAGAAAGGTATCAGCGTGAGTCCTTTCGATCTTTCCACTCTGATCAACTTCGACGGTGGACACAGCAAAACTCCTCGTGAGCTTTGGTGACTGGCAAGCTTCACCCCCATCCCGTTTGACTTGTCCTGCAATGACAGGACCTCTCGCCCTTGGGGCGAGAGGTCCTGCTCACGCGGTTCCACCCAATTTCAACAGCGGATTTGGAAACAAACGGATTTTGCCCAATCCACTTGTTTCTCAGCTCTGCTGTCCTCCTCCGGCGGTTAACGGACGCCTCCGTGACTCCTTACTCTGGACAACGAATCCGTTTATCCGTTGCCCGTTTCCGGAGCCCGGCTCGCAGGTGGTTTTCCTCGAGCTCGCGGCTGGAGGGGCTTGCAGTCAACGACCCCTCCTCCCTGGAGCCCTACCCTCAAGTACTCGTCCTGGTCATCGCTTTTAGTTAATGTCGCTTAATCTCTAACACAATGGCAACGATGGCCTGTCAGGTGATCTGGGGTTGGGAACCAACTCCTTCTCGATTGGCGAGATGTGCCAATCCATCTCCTCCAAAGGAATGGCTCCAAGTAGCGGTCTTGCTCCACGAGGGAGCTCAATGGCCTGCACGCGGGTAGAGCGCCCCTGGACCTCGACCTCTGCGATGCCCATCACCCGATATTCGTGCTCGGCACCGTCTGCCGTGTGCACTCGGACCTGGCCCAGTTCTATCAGCTTGAGCCTCTCGACCAACTCTGCTGGCAGGGATAACTGGACTGCGCCAGAGTCTACCAGGGCCTGGCAAACAATATCCTCCCCCCGCTCCTTTTCAGGCAGAAAACGGTTCTGCCAATTTCGCACTTTAATCTCAACCTCAAAGACACCCATCCCAACGACCTCTTCCAGCCAATGATCTCACCCAAAACAGCCCCCGGCCCAACCACCAGTGGCAGGTTTGCTATTTTCCCCTTCCCGCAATCTCTACCTCAGGAACGGTGACCATCACCGTTTTAACTTGAGGCACTTTCTTCATCCTTACGTAAGCTGTGGGCCTATCTCCATCCGGATGTGCCTTTGCCATCTCAAGATTTATTTGACACAGTTCTGGATCATCTTCGGGCAAAAAAACCAGCCTTGCGCCATTCGGTATTTGGTCCAAAATGTCGGGATGCTCAAGCGCATACCGTGTGAATTCAGTATTCAGACTAACGTTTTTCTCAAAAGTCTTATCGTTGTTCATCCCTTCTTCCACGTTTTATACCTCTCCTCATACCACTTCCAATTCATCTTGATATCATGCTCAGCAAACGTTAAGGCATCATTGTAACTTGGGAAATACAGACGAGTCTTCGTCTCCGTCCCATCCGGGCGTAATTCATCCCTATGCGCAAATCCGTGAGCTGTGTCATACCTTACAATAGGTTGCCACTTTCCTTCCATCCACGCTTCAAATTGGACGATGAATTCCAGGATCTTGCCTTTGTGCTTTACAAACCGCTCCCTTACTCTGTTGCCGGGAGACAATTCAACAACATACTCGACTTCGCTTACCGGCTGCTCTGGAGTTCCTTTCATCTAGCTTTTCGCGTCCTGCCTCCAGTGGGCGGTACTGGACTCGAACCAGTGACCTCCACGATGTCAACGTGGCACTCTGGCCAACTGAGCTAACCGCCCCTTTGTGTTTATATTATAGGCACTTAGGGCTAAATGTCAAGTCAATCCGTTGACAGACAGTTTGCCTGTTTAGTTGGTCTGTGCTATAATTTTACCGGGTCGGGGAGGGTGCCGGAGTGGACGATCGGGACGGTCTCGAAAACCGTTGTGGGGGCAACTCCACCGTGGGTTCGAATCCCACCCCTCCCGCCAGAGACGTCCCGCTGAATCGGTTGGCGCGGAGAGGTAGCATAGTCTGGCCTAATGCGCACGCCTGGAGAGCGTGTGAGCAGAAATGCTCCGTGGGTTCAAATCCCACCCTCTCCGCCATTTGACTTTTCGCCGTTTATGGGGTACCATATCAACGGTCGTGCTAGACGGGGAGCTAGCGGTGCCCTGTACCCGCAAGCCGCTATAGCGGGGTCGAATTCCCCCTCGAGGATCAGCGCTTTCCAGGACTGCCGAGGCCAAGTGGCGTTGAAGGTCGGGTCCTGCGCGGCGGGAGCCTGCGAACCCCGTCAGGTCCGGAAGGAAGCAGCGGTAAGTAGTCACTCCTGGGTGCCGCAGGGTAGCCTGGCCGGAGCTGGCTGGCCCCGGTAAGCTGGGGGGCCCGATTCGACAGGGGGTGCACGACCATCGCTTCGACTAAAACGTGGGGCGGGGCTGGAACTCGCCCCTTGGTCGTATGGAGGGATAATCGGTCGGGAAGAGCTTCGACGGCTAAGTTTCAGGTTCTGAGATCGTGGAGGACGCTTGTTAGAAGAGAGCATCCAACCCAAACCTGAATCACTTGGATGGAACAACTTCATCGAGAATGTGGCAAGTTGGCGACCTCGAAAAGAGCTACTGGCTCTGGCTGTGATGTTGACCCTGGCCAGCATCCTCACAGCAGGGTATCTCCAGACGCAAACCCAAGTGACACTTCTGGTAGATGGCTACCCTGAGCCCTTCCGCACTCACCTGACCTCAGTGGAAGCCCTTCTGAAAGAGGCAGGCCTGGAGCTCCACCTGAAAGACATCGTCTCGCCAGAATTGGAGGCCCCCATCGCGAGTGGAGATGTTATTTCCATCCGCCGAGCCAGGCCAGTCACCGTCCAGGTTGATGACCGCACCATCGAGACACGGACTCACAACCGAACTTTGAGCGATCTGCTGCCGGGGTTAGGGGTAACTCTCCAGCCTCGTGACAGGGTCATCGTCAATGGCCAGGAAGCGGGTTTGACAGCCAGCCTGCCTGGTCACAATCCAGCCAGTCGGCTCGTCAGCAGTCGCGGCGGAAACAGGGATTGGCATGGTCAGGGTGAAGAAGCCTCTCTGTGTATCGTGATCCAGCGGGCAGTGTCCATCCATCTCGATAATGACGGCCATCTCGCCACTCTTTACACTACCGAATCTACAGTGGGCGAGGCCCTGCGCGCTGAGGGTATCAATCTCTACCTGGGTGACCGGATTGAGCCCGGCTTGAGTAGCCCTATCTCGTCGGACATGTGGGTTTACATCCAGCGCTCCAAGCCAGCAACTATTCAAGTAGATGGCCGCCTCATTAAGACACGCACTCTGGGGGAGACGGTGTCCGAGGCCCTGGCTCAGGAAGGGGTGGCCCTGCTGGGCAAAGACTACACAGAGCCAGGCGTAGACACCCCCATAGATGAAGACATGACCATTCGCGTGGTGAGGGTGAGGGAGGAAACGGTCATTGAGCAAGACCCCATCTCCTTCGAAACGACCTGGCAACCCGACCCGAATCTGGAGTTAGACCATCAGCGCCTGGATCAGGGGGGCGAGAACGGGGTGGCCAAGCGGCGGATCCGCGTGGCCTACGAAGACGGTCAGGAAGTAGAGCGAGCCCTGGAGGCCGAGTGGGTAGACCGCGAGCCAACGAACAAGGTCATCGCCTACGGCACCAAGATCGTCCTGCGGAAATTGGAGACGCCCAGTGGCACCCTCACGTACTGGCGTAAGATCCGGGCACTAGCCACGTCGTATACGGCGGCCACCTCGGGCAAGAGCCGTGACCATCCCCAGTACGGCATCACCCGCCTGGGTTGGGAGATGAGGGGAGGCATCGTGGCCGTTGACCCCAACGTGATTAACCTGAGGACAGAGATGTACGTGCCCGGCTACGGCGTGGGGGTGGCTGGCGATACGGGTGGCAAAGTCAGAGGTCGGCACGTTGATCTTGGCTACGAAGAGGGCGAGCTCAAGCTGTGGTACAAATGGGTTGACGTCTACCTCCTGGTCCCACCGCCGCCTGCCAACCAGATCCGTTGGGTGCTGCCCAGTTGGCCAAGGGAACGCTAAGGGGCCAGCCACTTCTAAAAAAGCCGCCTGCTCCAACACTGAGGACAATGGGGGAAACGCTTTCGCTGTGAAATCCTTGGGGAAAGCGCCTGGCACCTGAACGCTCACTTTTATCTAACCGCTGAGGTGGCAGGGTGATGGTGGATGTACGGAGGCTTTTGAAAGAGTTTGACATACGTCCGAAAAAAAGCCTGGGCCAGAATTTCTTGACTGATCAGCGGGCACTGGAGTGCATCGTTGAGGCAGCCGAACTGGGAGGTGAGGACGTCGTCCTGGAGATCGGGCCGGGGTTGGGCACACTGACCCGCGTCCTGGCCGAGAGGGCGGGGAAGGTGATCGCCGTTGAGCTGGACCAGCGCCTGGTCGGGATACTCTCTCAAACCCTGGCCGACCTGCCAAACGTGGAGATCGTGCACGGTGACATTTTGCAACTTGATCCTGCCGAGCTGATTAGAGGCGCGATGAGACCCTGCGGGCTGAGCCTCAGGGCGAAGCCTTGCTCCCCTGCTCCCCTGCTCGCCTGCTCCTCTGCTCCCTTGCCCCCCTATAAAGTCGTCGCCAACCTCCCTTATTATATCACCTCCGCCATCCTCCGGCACTTCCTCACGGGCAAGGCCAAGCCCAGGCTGATGGTGGTGACCGTCCAGTTGGAAGTAGCACGACGCATAACCGCTGAACCCGGTGATATGAGTCTGTTGGCGGTGAGCGTTCAATTCTACGGCCGACCTCGCATCGTGGCTCGTATCAAGGCCAGTGCCTTTTACCCTTCGCCCCAGGTTGATTCGGCGGTGATACGCATTGACGTGGACGGCCATCCCGTTGTCGAGGTGGACGACGCCGACAGCCCTTCGACAAGCCGTCGTGGTGAGCTTGTCGAACCATCAGGACACAGCTTCTTCGAGGTAGTGCGAGCGGGTTTTGCCCAAAGGCGTAAGCAGCTTCGCAATGCGCTAGCGGCCGAGTTGGCCCTTCCCGCCAGTGAGGTAGCCCAGGCCCTGAGCAAGGCCGGCGTCAACCCCGGGCGTCGAGCCCAGACTTTGAGCATCGCGGAGTGGGCCAGGGTTTGGTCCGCACTCCGGCGAGTTTCCCCACCTACTGATAACCCAAGCTGCCCAGGGCCTTTGGCCCTGGGCAGCTTCACCTTTCGTTAAGTGGCAGACGTTCTCCCCTATTTGCCGATGAGGGCATCTATCTTGTCGCTCACGATCTCCAGGGTAGCAATGGGAAAGGTACGGGCTTCAATGCCGTCCTTTAACTCGGTTATACTCGTTCTTATCTCCTGGAGAGCGATCCTGGCTTTGTCATCGGCCAGGGCTATCGCTGCTTCCAGGGCGGCATCACACTCCGCCAGATCTCGCTCAGCAAGCCCCGCCTCTTTCTCAGCCAGGTGGATCCGCGCTTTCAACGCTTTTGCCGAGGCTTTAAGGAGCAATACCTGAAGCCTGGTTCTGGTTGTCTCTTCCTCCAGTTGGTCGGCATTGGCGGCGATGTGCTCCATCAGGTCTTCCCTCAGGTCTTCCTTGAGTCGGTCACCCTTCGCGTCTACCTTCTCTATCTCCGCTTTGAGCCTGACGATCTCGGCTTTTGCCTGCCTCATCTCATCGTTGAGACTATCCAGCTCGGCGGCTAGCCTCTCCGTGCTCGCTCGGTTGGTGGAAATCCCCCCGTAGCTAAGGAGGCCCACTATCACCAGGGCGATCAGCAGGAGCAAGACCGCCCCGGCCATAAACCAGGGGAAGACCGCCTTTATCTTCTCTTCCATTTCTCATTCTCCTTTGGTGGGATGTGTTCTATCCATACTAAGAAATTCTGGAGCAGAGCGGGCTCCCACGCCCGCGAATCGGCGGCGTGGGAGCCGCCACTGCTAGTAATTTTCCATAACTGATACTTCGGACTATTCAGTGTTGGATGGTCACCTCCACTTCACAGGGCTCCGGGTAGTTTCCGTCTTTCATGACCACCACCAGGCGGAAGGTGTAAGCACCGGCAGGAAGGGCGGAGGTGTCCCAAACGCCCAAGACTCCGTCAACTACCGTGTTCTCGAAGTGCCGCACGAACGACCACTCCGGTGCCCCCTCGTGGCGAAACTCGAACTTATAGTAATCGAAATTGTCAATGTTCGCCGATCCCCTGACTTCCACAGGCCCCTTCAAAACGGCGTTGACCGTAGGATAGGTAAGTCGTGCTCCAGCAATGGGACAGTTAGGCAGCACAACGGGTTGGGGCGTGGGAGTGGGGGGGGGAGTAGCCTCAGCAGGTGTCGGCGTTAGGCGGGGTGTCCGCGTGGGAACGGGCGTGGGCGTGGGTGTCGGCGGCCCTGGAGTTAGAGTTGGTGTCGGCTGCAGCAAGACGGTCGGCGAAGGCTCACTCTCGGTCTGGAGCTCCAGATTGGGTTCCAGATAAGTAGCGGTGAAATAGAACATCGCGGCTAAGACAGAGAGGACGAAAACCATGCCTATAGAGCGAAGCCTGCCGCTGGCGGCCACTTCCCTCTCCAGGGTAAAAAGCGCCTGAGTCTTTTCCTGGTGGGCCATGACAGCCCTTCCGATGTAAAACAGAATGCCCAGGATACAAGCCCCAATCAGCCAAACGTAGTACTCAGATACCAGCTTCACCAGTGTCGTCATTTATCTAAAGCCCCCCATTAGCTAGCAGACTGACTACCCCTTTGAGCAAAGCAGTGAGCTTAGGCACGAGAAGTTTGCCGGCTTCCAAAACCTCCTCGTGAGTGGCCTTTCTCTCCTCCGTTGGTTCTATGATAGCCACATTGCTGATCCCGGAGATGCCCAACACCCGCATACCCGCGTGGCGGGCGACAGTGACCTCGGGCACGGTGGACATGCCCACGGCATCGGCGCCAATGATACGGAGAAACTTCAGGTCGGCTGGAGTCTCAAAGGAGGGGCCGGCCAGGCAAATATACACCCCTTGATGAAGAGGAAACCCCAGATCATCGGCCACCTGCAAGGCCATCTCCCGTAGCTCCAAATCGTAAGCCTGAGACATTTCAGGAAAGCGAGGCCCCAGTTCAGGATCATCGGGACCACGCAAGGGATTGAGGCCAGCCATGCCGATCAGATTTATGTGATCGGTGATGAGCATCAAGTCACCAGCTTTGAAGGCGGGGTTCAAGCCACCAGCGGCATTGGTTACTATAAGAATGTTAATGCCCAAAAGCTGCATCACCCGGATGGGCAGGCAGATGTGCTGGGGGGAATAACCCTCGTAATAGTGCGCGCGGCCCTGCATGATCAGGACCTCTTGGCCCTCCAACTCCCCGATGACCAATTGCCCAACGTGGCCTTCCACAGTGGAAACTGGAAAATGAGGGATGTCCCGATAGGGTATTACATTGGCTCTCTGCACCTCTTCGGCGAGAGGGTTTAGCCCGGTACCCAGAATCAGGCCGATGGTCGGTTCGTGTTCCGTGTGGCTACGGATGAAGTCGGCGGCCTCAGCGAACTCCTTACGGGTGAAGAATTCGATCATTACTACCTCCTCGTCCGATCGGCGAAAGCTACTTCGCTCTCGGGTGAGCCCTGTCGTAGACCTGGCGCTTGTGCTTGCTGGTTACGCGGGTGTAGATTTGGGTGGTCGAGATGTTGGCATGCCCCAGAAACTGCTGAACGTCCACCAAAGTGGCCTCTTTGCTCTCCAGCATGTGGGTGGCAAAGGAGTGGCGAAGCGTGTGAGGAGTGATGTCGGGGTCAAGGCCCGCTCGCTCGACGTAGTGCTTGATGATAAGCCAAAGGCCCTGGCGGGTTAACCGTTTGCCCCGGGGGTTCAAGAAAAGGGCTTTCTCGTCTGGGTCCTTAAGGAGTTCGAGCCGGCCCTTTCGTAGATAGGTCTCGATAGATTTGACGGCGCGGCCATGTATGGGGATGATTCTTTCCTTGTCGCCTTTGCCGATGACCCGCACACTGTTCGAAGGCAGATTCACATCGTCTATGTCCAGCTCCACCAACTCGGTGGCCCGCATGCCAGTGGCGTACATGAGTTCGAGCATGGCCTTGTCTCGCAGGGCCTTGGGAGTCGAGTGCCTGGCGGGTTCGGCCAGCAATAGCTCCACCTCCTCGCCAGAGATGGCCTTGGGCAATTGCTTCTTCACCTTGGGCGAGTCCAGGGTAGCCGTGGGGTCATCCTCGATCAACTCCTCAGTCACCAGGAAGTGAAAGAAGGATTTGGTGGCTGCCACCTTACGGGCCACGGTAGAGGTAGCATATTCCCTTTCTTTGAGATACAGGATGTAGGCCACGATTATATCTTTATTTACTTCGTCCCAAGATTTGACCTCGAATGTATGCTGCCTGTTCAGGTATCTTGCGAGCTGGGTCAAGTCGTTCCGGTAGGCAATCAGGGTGTTTCGCGGAGAGCCTTTTTCCAGAGATAACAGATTCAGAAAGTCCTCGATCTTTTCTAGCATGGTCAGCTCCTTCTGAGGGATAACACGGTAGAGAGACTGTGGCGTATATTATACCATAAGTTTGCATAAAATCAAATCGAGGTTGCCTGACCGCCACGAGTTATGTCCCCATCACGATACGCTCACAACGCTCACCAACGGTTCTTGTCACAACGCCGACAAAAGAGTATAATACTGGAGCGTGTTTGAGGTGGGCTGATGAAAAACTTGCGTCAATGCCTGATAGATTGCGATATGGCTATGCTGAGGGCTATCGCTGAGCAGCGAGGAATCGAGCTCACGACCAACCGCCAACGCGAGGTGGTGGAGCAGTTGGCCGAAGAGCTCGTCCAGCCTGAGTCCATAGCCGATATTTTGGAGATGTTAAAACCTCAGGAGCGAGAGGCTCTGGAGTCTCTGGTCTCTGAGGGAGGCAGGAACAAGTTCCACCTATTTGTCCGACAGTACGGCGAGATTCGAGCCTTTGGGCCTGGAAGCCTGGAACGCGAGCGACCCTGGGAGAACCCCGTCAGCGCTGCCGAAGGGCTCTGGTACTCAGGGCTCATCTACAGGGCCTTCGACGAAATGGAGGGCCAAACCAGCGAGTTCATCTTCGTACCTCAAGACTTGTTGCCCCTGCTGCCCGAGGCGGAGAAAAGACCGCCAGCCTTCGTCGTGGAGGCCGTGTCCACACCCTCAGTCGTTCGCCAGGGCGACCTGGCCCTGGTCCAAGACACTTGTGCTTTTCTCAGTTACCTGCAAAACGAGGACGTCAAACCCCGCAGAGATGGCAGCTTACCTCGCCACGACCTGGAGCGCATCACCGAAAGCTTTCTGGACAAAGGAGATGACACCGAACGCCTGGCCTTCATCCATCACCTCTGCCAACGGCTGGGACTGGTACACACATCCCAGGGCTTCCTGAAGCCCAACCCACCGGAGGCCAAGCGCTGGCTCAAGGCTCCACGGGCGGCGCAACTCCTGGCTCTGCAAGAGGCGTGGCGCGATGACCCCGCCTGGAACGAGCTGTGGCGGATTACATCCTTACGCTGCGAGCCCACCGGCTGGCGCAACGATCCCCTGCTGGCGCGAAAGAAGATCCTGGAGCATCTTGCCGGGTGCCCACCCGAACAGTGGCTCTCCCTGTCTTCTTTTACCAAGGCCATCAAAGAGAGCGATCCCGATTTTCAACGGCCCGACGGCGATTATACCTCCTGGTACATCCGCGAGGTGGCTACTGGACAGTACCTGATGGGCTTTCAGCATTGGGACCAGGTCGAAGGAGCCCTCATCGTCCACCTGGTGACCAGGCCCCTTCATTGGCTAGGAGTTACCTCGCTAGGCTACAACGCCGAGGGAGCCCTTAGCTCGTTTGTAACTACTCAGGCTGTCATTGCGAGCGAATCGAAGCAATCCCTGATTCGCGCTGCGGAGATTGCTTCGTCGCAAACACCGCTCCTCGCAATGACACGGGCTGAGCAATTACGCTCGTTTCTGATCACCCCCTGGGGCGCTGCCTTCCTGGGGCTGCCTGGCGAGGTACCAGCCGAGGCGGTCCCACCCCCCATGGTCGTCCAACCCGATTTCACCATCCTCGCTCCGGCCAGTGGCAGCCTCTACGACCGCTTCCAACTGGAGAGAGTTGCCGCCTGGCAGTCTTCTGGAGAGCCCTACCTGTATCGCATAACCCGGAACTCTCTAGCCAGTGGGTTGCGCCAGGGCATCAAAATCGAGATGGTCTTGGCCTTCCTGAAGCGAGTCAGCGGCGGCAAGGTTCCCAGGAACGTGGTTTCGGCCCTGCGAAATTGGGATAAGAGGCGGGGACAGAATGGCAAATTCCGGAATTCAAACGTGAAACGTGAAGCGTGAAACGTCGAGCATGAAACGTCAAACGTCAAACGTCAGAGCTCAGATGGACATCAGACAGAGGTTTGTGGATGTTTTTGGTGGGGAGCCGGCTACTGTCGTGCGAGCGCCGGGGCGGGTGAACCTTATCGGGGAGCACACCGATTACAACGATGGCTATGTGCTGCCGATAGCTATTGACCGAAGCGTTTTGGTGGCTGCGGCCCCGCGCGATGATCGGCGGGTTGTCCTCTTTGCTCTGGACTTCGGCGAAAGCGTCGAGTTCTCCCTGGACGACATCGAACACGATCAGGCCCGAACCTGGAGTAACTACCAGCGAGGGGTGGCCTACTTTCTGGAAGAACGGGGCATTGAATTGCCTGGCCTGAACGCCGTAGTCGTCGGCGACGTTCCCATCGGCTCGGGCCTGAGCTCCTCGGCGGCCGTCGAGGTTTCCATGGCCTACACCTGGCAGGTGCTCGCCGGCTTCAGATTGAGTCGAGTGGAACTGGCCCTCCTCTGCCAGCGGGCGGAGAACGAGTTCGTGGGCATGAATTGTGGCATCATGGATCAGTTCGTCTCCGCTCTGGGCCAGCGCGATCACGCCCTGCTCATTGACTGCCGGAGCCTCGAATACCAGCCAGTGCCCCTCCCGCCCCCCCTAGCCCCCCCAAAGCCTGCCCTGAGCAAGGTCGAAGGGTTGGGGGGAACGGGGGGAGCAGCCGTAGTCGTGGCCGATACCATGAAGCGGCGGGGGCTGTTGGATTCGGAGTACAACACCCGGCGGCGGGAGTGCGAGGAGGGGGTGCGCATCCTGCAGCGATACCTGCCGCAGGTCCAGGCCCTGCGCGACGTCTCCGTGGCCCAGTTTGAAGCTCAAAGCTCAAACCTCAAAGTCCAAAAGGTGCGCCAGCGTTGCCGCCACGTTATCCACGAAAACGAGCGGGTTCTCAAGGGCGTAGCCGCGCTGCGCGCGGGCGATCTAGACACCTTTGGCCAGTTGATGAATCAATCCCACGTCAGCCTGCGGGACGATTACCAGGTCAGTTGTGCGGAGCTGGACATCATGGTCGAGGCGGCGTGGAAGGTGGATGGGGTTTACGGTTCCCGCATGACGGGGGCTGGCTTCGGCGGCTGCACGGTGAGCCTGGTGGCCGAGGGTGCGATCGAGGATTTTCGGGCCCAGCTAGCAGCAGCCTACGAGGAGGCCACCGGCATCGTCCCCCAGATCTACGTCTGCCGAGCCGAGGATGGGGTTTCCAAACTCTAAACTCTAAACTTCAAACGATCAACCCTTTTCATGCCCTCACGTTTCACGTCTTCACGTTTCACGCCCCATCTGTGCTCCTGGAAACTACCTCTTCCCCGGCAGCCCTGGTTTCATGACCTACTAACTTCAGGTTGGGGATCACGTCCAGGTCCCAGCCGGAGCGGTAGCCGGCCTGGTAGCGGAAGTAAGCGGCGCCGGCGACCATGGCCGCGTTGTCGGTACACAGGGATATAGGCGGATAGAGAACGGGCAAATCGGACCTCTGGGCCATCTCCTGGCGCAGTAACTTGTTGGCGGCCACTCCTCCAGATAAGAGAATCTGTTCCACACGATATTCCTCAGCCGCTCGTTTGGTCTTCTCCACCAACACGTCCACTACCGCTGCCTGGAAACTGGCCGCCAGATCAACTACGGGCAATGGGCGCTTTTTGTACGCCTTCACCATACGCAACACCGCCGTCTTGAGCCCGCTGAAGCTGAAATCATGGCTATCTCCCAGCCAGGCTCGGGGCAGATCGAAAGCAGCAGGATCGCCGAATTGAGCGGCCTGCTCAATGGCCGGCCCGCCGGGATAGCCAAGCTCCAACAACCGTCCCACCTTGTCGAAGGCCTCACCTGCTGCGTCATCGAGGGTGCTTCCCAATCGTTGGTATCGGCCATGGCCGCTCATGAGGATCAACTCCGTGTGGCCACCAGAGACTACCAGGCAGAGCACAGGGAAAACAAAGAAAGCCCACCCCTCTTTCCCCCCCGCAGGCGGCTCCCCCCCTCCTCCCCCCCCTGGCAGGGGGGGGGTAAGCCAGTTGGCATAGATGTGGGCCTCGATGTGATTGATCCCCAGCAGAGGCAGTCCGCAGCCCAGAGCGATCCCCTTGGCGGCGTTGACGCCGACCAGGAGGGAACCGGCCAGGCCTGGCCCATAGGTCACCGCCACCGCCTCCAGGTCGTCCCAGGATACCCTGGCCTCTTCCATAGCCTCCTTGATGATGGGGGTAATGGAGAGGATGTGCTGGCGGGAGGCTACCTCTGGGAAGACGCCACCATAGCGGCGATGAATATCTATCTGGGAGGCGACAACGTTGGAGAAGATCCTCTGTCCATCCTCCACCACCGCTGCCGCCGTCTCGTCACACGATGTCTCGATGCCTAGGATAAGGGTCATAAGCTATTTTGCCTTACCGCCTCAATCAGCACCTCGTCCTCTTCGGCTAAAACCGTGCGCGGGTCGAGGAGGAAGAGGTCATCCTCAATGCGGCCGATGATAGGGAGATCGCCAGCCCGCAGGTGGCGCGCTAGCTCGTCGGGGGAGTCCACCTGGATGGCCACCAGCCTGGTGGGCAGGGTCTCACCGGGGAGGCTGCCGCCACCCACCGTGGACTGGCCATCCACTACCCTGGCGGCGACACCTGCCTCCGCCAGCTTCTTCGACCAGGCCATCGCTCTACCCTCGATGGCCGCGAGGGGTGTGGCGATCATGCGCCAGATGGGAACCTTCTCCTCGGCCTCCCCCTTCAGGTAGTGGAGCAGGGTGGCCTGCAGGCCAGCGATGGTGGTCTTGTCCACTCTCAGGGCTCTGGTCAGAGGGTGGCGCTTCAGCCTGGCGATGAGATCCCCTCGTCCGAGGATGACGCCCGCCTGAGGCCCTCCCAGGAGCTTGTCGCCGCTGGCCGAGACCAGGGCCACGCCCTGAGCGATGCTCTCCTGAAGCATGGGCTCGTGGGCCAACCCATAGGCCGAGGTATCGAGGAGGGCCCCGCTTCCCAGGTCGTCTACCACTGGCAAGCTCTTTTTCTCTCCAAGCTCCACCAGCTCGCCCAGCTCTGGCTCATGGACGAAGCCGGTCAGGCGGAAGTTGCTGCGGTGGACGCGCATCAGGAGGGCCGTTTCTTCGGTGATGGCCTCCTCGTAGTCGTGGATGTAGGTGCGGTTGGTGGTACCCACTTCCACCAGCCGCGCCCCGCTCTGGCGCATCACCTCCGGCAGGCGAAAGCCCCCGCCGATCTCCACCAGATGTCCTCGCGAGACAATCACCTCTTTGCCTCGGGCCAAGGCTGTGAGCATCAGCAGAACCGCGCCGGCGTTGTTATTGACCACCAGGGCGGCCTCCGCTCCCGTCAGCCAGCAGAGAAGCTCCTCGGCGTGGACGTAGCGAGAGCCACGCCCTCCGGCTTCGAGATCATACTCCAGGTTGGTATAACCTCGCGCTGCCAGCTCCATCGCGGCCCGTGCTTCAGCACTCAGCGGAGCTCGGCCCAGGTTGGTGTGGATGATTACCCCGCTGGCGTTGATCACCGGGCACAGAGTGGGACGCGATCGAGCCTCCAGGTTGGCCCTCGTCACCTCGACCAGCTCATCCGTCGAAGGGCAATCCTGGCCGGCCATGATAGCCTGCCGAGTGAGATCCAGAGCCTGGCGGATGGCCTCCACCGTCAGGTCGTGCCCGTATTTTTCGGTAAGAGTCCGCATGTCCTCTTCTTGCAACAATCTGTCTACGCCAGGTAGTTTTCTCAGTTCTTCTCGCATCTTGTCCCTCCCCTCTGCCCGCCAGCGATATGTCTCCAGGTCCAGGCAGCCTTCCTCGTTGAAGACAATCCCCTCGTCCTCCAACAGCTTGCGCTGAGTATTCAACCCGCCAATGGTGTGGCGAGTGCTAATCCCACCGGAGCCATTAACCACGCGATGCCAGGGTATGTCCAGCCACTGCGGAGTGTTGCGCATGGCCCAGCCGACGGTGCGGGCTTGCCGGGGGTCTCCCAGGGCGGCGGCGATCTGGCCATAGGTAACGACCTTGCCCCTGGGTATGCGGGCCACTATTTCGTAGACTCGCTGGAAGAATTCATTCATCTCTGCACACTATTATACCCCAAAACGCTTTTTCTGGCTAGAGTGCGTATTGCCGTTTTAGAATGAGCTCTTGCATAATCGCCACTTTGCACTATAATCAGGACTTGAGAATCCGAGTTCGGGAGTGCAGGCGCAAACCTGCGGACTTGCGTCCGCACTCCCGCATAAAGAGGTGAAGCGAGATGAAACAGGGAATAACTATCGTCGGCCTGGGGCCGGGCAACCCAAATCAATTGACCTTGGAGGCGCAGCAAGTCCTGCAAAAGGCGATAGAAGTCTATTTGCGCACCTGCCACCATCCCACGGTGGCTTCCTTGCCCCCGGGGCCCTCTCTCCACTCCTTTGATCACCTTTACGAGGAAAAAGAAACCTTCGCCGAAGTTTACGACGAGATCGCTCGCCAGATCGTGGAGCTGGGACGGCAACCCGAAGGTGTGGTCTACGCCGTGCCCGGCCATCCTCTGGTGGGCGAAGCTTCGGTGCAGCGCATCCTGGCCCTGGCCAGGCAACAGGGGATAGGCGTGCGCGTGGTGGAGGGCCTGAGCTTTATCGAACCGGTCCTCACCTGCCTGGGCCTGGACGCCCTTGCTGGATTGCAGCTAGTGGATGCCACTGAATTGGCTGCTCTTCACCACCCGTGCTTGAACCCTGATCTGCCGGCTCTGGTCGGTCAGTTGTACGACCAGCCACTGGCCAGCGAGGTCAAGCTCACCCTGATGAACCTCTATCCCGATGAGCATCCGGTCACGGTGGTGCGCGGAGCAGGCATGGACCAGGCGCAGATTTTGACCATGCCCCTCTATGAACTGGATCGCCAGCCTAACGTAGATCATCTTACCTCCCTGTATGTGCCGCCTCTGCCTCAACCCAGCTCGCTGGAAACTTTTCAGGATACCATCGCTCGCTTGCGGGCCCCTGGGGGCTGTCCCTGGGATCGGGAGCAGACTCATCGGTCATTACGGCCTCATCTGCTAGAAGAGTCCTACGAGGCGCTGGCGGCTCTGGATGCCGACGATACAGACGCTCTTCGGGAGGAACTGGGAGACCTGCTTTTGCAGATCGTTCTGCAGGTTCAGATCGCGGTCGAGGCGGGGGAGTTTAGCCTGGCCCAGGTCATCGAGGAGATTGACGCCAAGATCAAACGCCGTCACCCGCACGTCTTCGGCGATGTTATCGTGGCTGACGTGGCTGAGGTGTTGCACAACTGGGAGGAAATCAAAAGGGGGGAGGGGAAGCGCTCTGTGCTGGATGGAGTGTCGAGCGCGCTGCCGGCCCTGGCCCGGGCTCAGGCTGTACAGGAGCGAGCGGCGCGGGTGGGCTTCGACTGGCCGGATGCCGCGGGAGTGGTAGCCAAGATAGCTGAGGAGGCAGCAGAGCTGAGGCAGGCCCAGGGGGGCGAGGAGCGAGAGGAGGAGTTGGGCGACCTCCTCTTCTCAGTAGTCAACCTGGCCCGCTGGTTGAGCGTTGACGCTGAAAGCGCGCTCCGGGAAGCCTGTGAGCGATTCATCCGACGCTTCTGCGGGATGGAAGACCTCTGTCGGGAGCGGGGGCTCGACCTGAGCGAGCTAAGTTTAGCCAACCAAGATGATCTGTGGGAGCAGGTGAAAGCCCGAGGTCCAAAGTCCTAGCCACAGTCCTAAGTCGAAAACAAAAGCCCAAGGCCGTTCGACCTTGGACTTTGGACTGCCTGGTCGGGGCGGGCGGATTTGAACCGCCGACCTCACGGACCCGAACCGTGCGCGCTGGCCTGTCTGCGCTACGCCCCGTCTGTAGCTATATTATAGCCTTTTTTGCCATATTGACAAGTAGAGGTTATCGTGCCCATTTCGGCTCTCGGCCTGCTCTTCTTGGCCGCCATCCTGCACGCATCCTACCACCTGTTCTACAAACGAAGCCTGGACAAGCAAGTTTTCGTCTGGTGGCTGCTCCTGGTGACTATCGTGGCTTATTTCCCCCTCTTCGTCGCCAGGCCGCTGTCTCTTCCTCCTCTGGGCTGGGCCTGCGTGTTGGCCAGCGGCCTGGCCGAAGCGGCCTATTTTGTATCCATGGGCAAAACGTATCAAACGGGAGACCTGTCGGTGGCCTATCCCCTGGCCCGGGGCTCGGCTCCTCTCTTCATCGTCCTTTGGGCCACGCTGTTTCTCAGGGAACAGCTGACGACCCTGGGACTGATGGGCATCCTCTTGATAGCAGCAGGACTCTATTTCATCAACGCGCCCTCGTCGCGGGATCTATGGAAACCCTTGCTACAACTGGGGAATCCCGTATCTCGTTGGGCTCTCTTGACCGGCTTCTGCATCTCTGTCTATTCGACCATTGACAAGGTGGGAACAAAGCACGTGCCCACCTTCACCTATATTTACCTTGTCCTCCTGGTGGCTTTTCTCGCTTTCACCCCTGGCATATTGCTCAGCGGCAAGAAGGCCAGCCTCGCCACAGAATGGCGAGTCAACAAAGCAGGCATCCTGATCTCAGGAGTAGCCGACCTCCTGACTTATTATCTGGTGCTGCTGGCCATGCGAGTCAGTTACGTGAGCTACGTCGGTTCGGTGCGGGAGATGAGCGTCGTGTTCGGTGCGTTCCTGGGGAGCATCCTGCTGCGCGAGGGTCATGGACGGGTCAGGGTCCTGGCCTCGGTCCTGGTCTTCCTGGGCATCCTGCTGATCGGAGTGGCGGGTTAGGTGGGGGGTCTCTTCCCATTTGTCCGAGGCTGTAGTATAATATGCCCGTCAAATTCACAAACGAGGAGGTTGGCAATGGATCTGCGGCTGACTGAAGAGCACGGAATGATCCGTAAGATGGTCCGCGAGTTCGCCGAGAAAGAGGTGGCTCCCCTTGCGGCAGAGATAGACGAGAAGGGGGAGGTGCCCTTCGAGAACATCAGGAAGATGGGAGAGCTAGGGCTCATGGGATTGACGGTGTCTGAGGAGTACGGTGGCGCTGGCATGGACACGGTGAGCTATTGTATAGCCATCGAGGAACTCTCCAAGGCTTGCGCCTCTACCGCGATAGTGATGGGAGTGCAGAATTCCCTCGTCTGCCACGGCATCGAGAAGTTCGGGACAGAGGACCAGAAACAGCGGTTTCTGGTGCCGCTGGCCGAGGGCAGGTTCATCGGCGCCTTTGCCCTGACTGAGCCTGAGGCCGGCTCTGACGCGGCAGCCCAAAAAACGACCGTGGTGCGAGATGGCGATGAGTACATGGTCAACGGCACCAAGAACTTCATCACCAACGGTGGCTTCGCCGATGTCATCCTTCTCTTTGGCATGACGGACAAGAGCCAGGGGCACCGAGGCATCAGTGCGCTGCTGGTAGAGAAGGGCACGCCTGGATTCTCGGTGGGCAAGGAAGAGGACAAGTTGGGCATCCGGGGCTCAAGCACCTGCGAGGCGGTGTTTGAGGATTGTCGCGTGCCTGTCGCCAACCGACTGGGGGCAGAGGGCCAGGGCTTCAAGATCGCCATGTCCAATCTGGACGCCGGACGCATCAGCGTGGCCGCGCAGGCGCTGGGCATCGCCGAGGCCGCATACCAGGCAGCGCTGGAGTACGCCAAAACACGCCAGCAGTTTGGCCAGCCCATCGCTGAGTTCCAGGGCATCCAGTGGATGCTGGCCGACATGGCCACTCGTATCGAGGCGTCACGACTCCTGATCTACCACGCGGCCCTGGCCAAGGATAGGGCCGAGAAAACGGGCGAGCGCTACAGCAAGGAGGCGGCTATGGCCAAGCTCTACGCCTCGGAGACGGCCAGTTGGGTGACCGACCTGGCCATCCAGATCCATGGCGGCTACGGCTACGTCAAAGAATACCCCGTGGAGCGCTATTACCGCGATGCCCGCATCACCCGCATCTACGAGGGCACCAGCGAGGTACAGCGCATGGTGATCGCCGACCAGATCTTGCGGTAGATAGAGGGGCAACCCTCGCGGTTGCCCCGGTCGGGTAAGGGCAAGTCACCCCGCCCGAGGCTGAAGCCATCGGGCTCAGCTTACGAAGGCCTATCGGCCTGTCCAATCCAGCCCCAACGGGGCTTCGTAGATTGAGCCAGGGGCTTGAGCGGAGCGGAGCCCCTGGCGGACGCCGCCTGAAGAGTCAAGGTCTGTTTTGTGAAAGAGCACTAGCTAGTTTCTGTCTGGAAACCCCAATCCTGGGGTTGTCTTGAGCCTCCAGAAGTGGTATGATTACAGCACAAAAACCCGCACTTCTGGAGGTCAAGATGCTCATATTGTGTTATCCGCGTGTGGATGTG
>Ga0194111_10001661_pt1 | contig 27328 bp, 22 predicted proteins | sample TA2KigC300mmetaG_FD_146194 | JGI IMG/M metagenome (GOLD analysis project Ga0194111, IMG submission 146194) | Freshwater microbial communities from Lake Tanganyika, Tanzania - TA2015033 Kigoma Deep Cast 300m | ecosystem: Environmental > Aquatic > Freshwater > Lake | place: Tanzania: Lake... | reverse complement strand
GGATACTCGGTAGAGAGAGGCGAAAGCGTTGCGCGTGAGAACGGCTACCAGTTAGTTGAGTGACTATCTTAGAATCTTAAGGGCGTCCCTGTTTCCTCCTGTTTCCTCTGCATAGCGATCTTTGGCGCCCTTTCCACGGTGGACATGGATCATCATGCGGGTGGAGTCGATATCGGAGACTTCGAGATGGAGTCCTTCGTGAAGCCGCAGGCCGCAGGAGAGGAGTATACGGTGGAAAGGTAGGCATGGTTCTGGCAGGTTTTGATGCAGGCCAGAATGTTTCGGACTTCTTCCACGCTGAGAACGGCCGGGAGTCGTCGTTCAGTTTGGGCTCGGAGGATTCCGAGAATGTGCCAGTTGCGTTGGAGGACGTGCTCGTAGAAGAAGCGTATCCCGCAATAGCAGATACGCATGGGATTGGGCGACCACTTATCAGCGTTTTTCCGTTAGAGGAAATAGTCCTGAAGCTCCTCCTCGCTAATGAGATCGGGAGACTTGCCGTAGAACTCGACGAGCATACGCAAGGCCCGGGCATAGGCCTCTTGCGTGCTCTCCCCTTTGCCGTTTAGCTGAAGGGTTTTAATCATGCTGTCATACCACTCTGTTTTCATGATCCTTCTCCTTTCTCTAAGAGGATGGGTTCCCTTTTCCAATGAGAAAAGGTTGTGAAGTATCATACTTGGCAGAGCGGTATATGGCCCGTCAAATGGGCTTCTGAGGAGAATTTTCAGGAGGGATTACAAAAAGAGGAATCTGCCGCGTAGCGGCTTACTTGAACAGATATTGGGTTTCAAATAATCCATTTCTATCACTATTACTGCAAGCTGGATTGGTCGCAGGTTACGGGAGATGCCGTTAGACTAAAAAGGTTATATGAAAATCTTTTGTTCGAGGAGTGAAATTGAGGCTTCTTTGGCTGCCAAGGGGTTTATCAAAGAAGACTCCCATCATCGTTACTTTTATCATGAGGTAGAGGGAAAAAGGTCAGGCGTCTTTACATATACCTCCCATGGCAGCCACTACAGGACCATCGGAGATAATCTGCTGAAACATATGAAGAAACAATTGAGATTGGATACAAGTGCCCAAATAGCCGACTTATTTAAATGCCCCATGACTGGCGATGGTTATAACGAGCTTCTCAGGAAGAAAGGAATGCTATAAAATCTGTAGTTGGTCAAGAACAATTGGCCAATTCTTCACCCCCTGTTTATTATTGCTTCCCGCTTCAACCAAGCAGGCACCTTGTTGGGTAGGTCTTTTATCAGCAAAGCAGCCATACCGCATCTCCACTACCATTATGCTATAAAAATAATGTTATTTGGCTGTGTTGTCAATTTATCGCCTCTAACCTCTTGTCTCTATCCTAAATTCTATTACCTATCGCCTATTGCCTATAGCCTATGCTGTATGTCATACTCTAATCATGTCTGAAAAGAAACCTCGCTTGTTTTTAATCGACGGTAGTTCGTATATCTACCGGGCATTTTTTGCCATCCCGTCCCTAACCAATTCAAAAGGATTCCCCACGAATGCCACCTACGGGTTTACCAACATGCTGCTCAAAGTTCTGCGGGAACAGGAGCCGGAGTATGTGGCCGTTGTCTTTGATGCTCCCGGCCCAACCTTTCGCCACGAAGTTTTCGGCGGCTACAAGGCCCATCGCCCGGCCATGCCCGAGAACCTGAGGACGCAGATTCCTCACATAAAAGAGATCGTGCGCGCCTTGCAGATTCCCACCCTGGAAAAAGAGGGATACGAGGCCGATGACCTGATCGGAACTATGGTTAAAAAAATGGAAGCTGAAGGGATCGATACAGTCATCATCTCCGGGGACAAGGACCTGATGCAGCTCATTACTCCCCGTGTAACCATGTATGATCCCATGAAAGAGAAAACCTTTCAGATCCCCGAGGTGACGGAATATTTTGGCGTAACTCCCGACAAGGTGGTTGAAGTTATGGGGCTAAGCGGGGATTCTTCTGACAACATTCCCGGGGTTCCGGGTATAGGGAAAAAAACCGCCGTTCAGCTCATCGAGGAGTTCGGCTCCATTGAAGAGCTTTTAAAGAATGCCGAGAGTATCAAGAATCCCAGAATACGGGCAAGCATCGTCCATTATGCCGAACAGGCGCGTTTAAGCCGGGAATTAGCCACTTTGGATACTCGTGTGCCCGTGGACCACCATGACCTGCAGAGCTTAAAGTTAGGAAACCCGGACCGGGAGAAGCTGCAAATAATTTTCAAAGAGATGGAATTTTCCAAATTACTCAAAGAGTTCGCCTCTCCTATGGAAACAAAGGAAGGGGAGTACCTCCTGATTACGGAAAAGGAGGAACTCAACCTCCTCGTTGAAAATTTGCGGGAAGCCGTTATTTTTTCTCTGGATTTGGAATCTACTTCCATAGAGCCGATGCAAGCGGAAATTGTCGGGATCTCTTTTTCCTACAAACCCCACCAGGCTTTTTATATCCCCGTAGGGCATACTTATCCGGGAGCTCCCAAGCAATTGGAGAAGAACCACGTTTTAGAAATTCTCCGGCCTTTGTTGGAAGACCCGGCATTGAAAAAATACGGACAGAACATCAAATATGATTACATCTTGCTTATGAAATCGGGGATCCATCTTCAGGGCATTGTCGGAGATACCATGATCGCTTCTTATCTCCTGAATCCTGCGAAACACAAACACAGTCTGGAAGAACTGGCCCGCGAGCACCTGGACCGGCAGGTGATAACTTATGCCGAAGTGGTTGGCAATGGAGCGAAAGCCATTCCTTTTAGCCAGGTGGAAGTGCAGAAAGCCTGCCGTTATTCCGGAGAGGATGCCGACCTGACCCTGATGTTGGCTAACCTGCTCATACCCAAAATTGAGAAAGAAGGGTTTGCGGAACTTTTTCACCAGGTGGAGCTGCCGCTCGTTGAAGTCCTGGCGATTATGGAAATGCATGGCGTTAAAATAAACCTGCCTCTTCTCGGCTCTTTATCGGAAGAATTTGCCGGTCACCTGGAGAGGATCTCCCGGGAAATTTTTGACCTGGCCGGAGAGGAATTTAACATCAATTCGCCTCAGCAACTTGGGAAAATTCTATTCGAGAAACTCAAACTTCCCGGAGGGAAACGCACCAAGACAGGTTACTCCACGGACATGGAAGTGCTCAACCAGCTTTCCCACGAATATTCCCTTCCGGCCAAAGTCCTGGAGTACCGCAGCCTTTCCAAGCTAAAGTCAACTTACGTGGACGCTTTGCCCCAGCTCATCAACCCGACAACCGGTCGAATCCACACTTCTTTCAACCAGACCGTTACCGCCACAGGGAGGCTTTCCAGCAGCGATCCCAACCTGCAGAACATTCCCATCCGCACTCCGGAAGGGAGGAGGATACGGGAAGCCTTCATTCCCGAAGATGGGCATTTGATCCTATCAGCCGATTACTCCCAGATTGAGCTGCGCATCCTGGCCCACCTCTCCAGTGATCCATCGCTGACCGCTACTTTCCAGCGGGATGAAGACGTTCATACGGCCACGGCCGCAGAAATATTCCATGTTCAGGCCGAGCAGGTGAACCCGGAGATGCGCCGGCTGGCCAAGGTCATCAATTTCGGAATTATCTATGGGATGAGCGCTTTTGGCCTTTCCAAGGAGATGGCCGTTCCTCCCGGGGTGGCCCAGGCCTACATCGACAACTACTTTCAGAAATACCACGGGGTAAGGGATTACATCGATAAATCCCTGGAGCTGGCCAGGGAGCGGGGATATGTAACTACCCTGATGAACCGGCGGCGATACCTCCCGGACATCGGCAGCAGCAACCGCAGCGTGCGGCAATTTGCCGAACGCATCGCCATCAATGCCCCCATCCAGGGAACGGCCGCGGACTTGATCAAGGCGGCCATGATCAATATTCACAGGCGCATGATTCAGGAAGAGCGCCGCGCCAAGCTCATTTTGCAGATCCACGACGAGCTGGTTTTGGAAACGCCTGAAGAAGAAATGCCAGCCATCAAAGCCCTGGTTAAGGAGGAGATGGAAGGAGTGATGAAATTGTCCATCCCCCTGAAAGTGGACATCGGGCTGGGGAAAAACTGGGCGGAAGCGCATTAAATACCGCAAGGCGCGAGAGGGTAAAGAGCGCTCACGACTTACGCCTTACGATTCAATAGGAGGCTATGTTGCAAGTTGATTTAGCTTTTTCACCTTATGAACTGGAGAAGAAAGACCTTCAGGATAAAACCGTAGTGGTCATAGATGCGCTCAGGGCCACGTCCACCATGATCGTGGCTTTTGAAAACGGATGTTCAGCCTTTATTCCGGTGGCTACCGTCGAAGAGGCCAAAAAATTGGCTGCCTGGCGCAATGACCCTCAGCTTCTTCTGGGAGGCGAACGCCGGGCCTTGCCCGTAGAAGGATTTCAATTAGGGAATTCCCCGCGCGACTACCGCCCGGAAAAGGTCAAAGGAAAGGTCGTGGTCATGACCACCACCAACGGAACCCGCGCTCTACTGGCTGCCGGCAAGGCTAAAGAAGTTTTTATCGGGGCTTTCCTGAACCTGTCAGCCCTGTGCCGGCGCCTAAGAGAGGCAGGACGGGAAGTCCTTATTGCCTGTTCCGGGGAAAAAGATCTGTTTTGCCTGGAGGATGTTGTTTGCGGCGGGGCAATTGTTAGCTTAATGGAAAAGGACGGCCTGGCAGTTTTAAAAAGCGACTCCGCTCTGGCGGCCAAGATTTTGTACGAGTATTTTGCCGAGGACATTTACGGAATGCTTGCGGCCTGCGAATGGGGCCAGTATTTGGAGAGAATGGGGTTGGGGAAAGACGTGCGCATCTGCGCTCAGATCGATTCCTCAAAGCTTGTGCCCATCTACCGCGAAGGAAAGGTTTATCTTGACCGCTGATTACACGAGATCCTGGAAGATCGGATCTCTTAAACTTTCCAATCCTCTCCTTTTGGCTCCCCTTTCAGGGATATCCGATTTACCTTTCCGCCTTCTGGCCAAAGAGCAGGGATGCGCTTTGGTCTTCACCGGGATGGTCAGCGCCGAAGGCCTCATCAGGAACCGGAAAAAAAGCGAGAAGCTTTTACAAACCTGCCCGGAAGAAAGCCCGCTGGCTGTTCAGATATTTGGGGCGCGGCCAGAGACCATGGCCGAAGCAGCCAGAGTCGTCGAGGATATGGGGGCCGATGTTCTGGACATCAATATGGGGTGCCCGGTCAGAAAAGTGGTGCAGGGAGGATCGGGGGCAGCTTTGCTCAAAGACCTGGAGAGGGCCAGAGCGATCATCCAATTGGTTCGGAAAGCCGTCTCTATTCCCCTCACGTTAAAAGTGCGAACGGGATGGGATGAAAAAAACCTGAATATTCTGGAAACGGGCAGGATGGCCGAAGAATGCGGGGTAGATGCCTTAACCATCCACGGGCGCACCCGGGCCCAGGGGTACGGGGGCAAGGCAGATTGGAATATCATAGCCCGGGCAAAGGAACATTTGAAAATTCCGGTCATAGGCAATGGAGATTTGACATCCCTTCAGGCTGTCATGGATTTTTTCGCCCAGACAAACTGTGACGGAGCCATGATCGGTCGCGGCGCATTGGGCAACCCCTGGATTTTCCGGCAGGCCTTGGAGATTCTCCGGGGAGAACTGCCCCGGGCGCCGACCCTGAAGGAAAAAGAAGCTATGATTCTCCGCCATCTGGGAATGGTTGTGGATATGCGGGGGGAAACGCATGGACTGAAGGAATTCCGCAAAAATATCATATGGTACACCCGCGGGTTGAGGGACAACGCACATTTTCGCTCCCGGATTCCCTTTTGGAAGATGGTCTCTGAGGTGTCCGAGCAAATTAAGGAGTATTTCCAAAAAATAGATTCCCCTCTTTTTTTTACTTGACTTTCCCCTCTGGCATGACTTAAATTTCAAACTTGGTTAGGAAGGCTTGCCAGGCGCGTTAGAGGAAAACGTTTAATTTCTTCTCTAAACTCTCGGAGCGATTTTTGACGCTGTGTTTGCCGGATAATTTAGTTGTACAGGAAATTCCTTTTTTAACTTTAAGGTAACAGTTTAGCGTTTTGAAAAAATGGTATTAAAGTTTTTGTTGAGGGCCGGGGGTTAGAGCGGAACGCGCCGGAAGCATCGGTTGGGGTTCCGCTTGGCGACGAGGACAGAAGATCTTTTCCTCCGGAGGAGGCGGGGCTTCTTGCCCGCCCCATATGCGGAGAAATAAGCGCCTTATGATTCCAAACGTTCCGCTCTGGCCCCCGGCCCCTGGAATCCCTTGGCCTTTACAGCACACCTTTTTTCAAAGAGCTAAAGTGTTACACTTTAGTCACTTAACTGGTTTTTTACCTGTTAGCTGGCGGGTTGAAGGAAGAAAGGAGAAACTATGAGTGCGGAATTTAAAATCGTATGGACGGAACCACTGACCTCTTTCTGTCAGAAGGTTTTTGAGAAAATGGGCGTACCTTCCCATGATGCTTTTATCACTTCAGAAGTCCTGGTAATGGCGGACTTGCGGGGCATAGAATCTCATGGTGTGGCCAGGCTGAGACGATATTACACGGGCCTGAAAAATGGCGTAATGGTCCCCCGGCCGGAGATGAAAGTAGTGAGGGAGACTCCCATCACGGCTCTTCTCGATGGAGGCGCAGCCCTGGGACAGGTAGCCGGGCATAAAGGGATGCAGATGGCCATTGAAAAAGCCCTGAAGAGCGGAATTGGGATTGTTTCGGTGGGGAACAGCAATCATTATGGGATTGCCGGGTATTACTCCCTCATGGCTCTGAAGCATGATCTTATCGGCATCTCCTTAACCAACTCGGATGTGTACGTCGTCCCCACCTTTGGCCGCGAGGTATTGCTGGGAACAAACCCCATCAGCGTGACCATACCCGCTCTTAAGGAGAGGCCATACGTTCTGGACATGTCCACTGCCGTGGCCACCTTGGGAAAACTGGAAGTCTATAACCGCATGGGCAAGAAGTTACCTTTGGGGTGGGCCACGGATGAAAAGGGACAGTCTTGCGACGACCCGGGCCGCGTCCTCAGCAACATCCGCAGCAAAGCCGGCGGAGGGATTTTACCCCTGGGAGGCGAGGGGGAAGAGTTCGGGGGACACAAGGGATACGGGCTGGACCTCTTGGTGGACATCCTGAGCGGAGTCCTTTCCGGGTCAGGGAACACCAACCTGCTATATCCTAAAACTCCTGACGGCAAGCCTTTGCCTTCACTGGTGGGCCATTTCTTCGCCGCCCTGCGGGTTGACTTCTTCCGTCCTCTGGAAGAATTTAAAAGAGACATGGACGACCTTATCCGCCGGCTGAAAAACTCGGCTAAGGCGGAAGGGCAGGAGCGCATCTACATTCACGGCGAGAAGGAATTTGAGCTCGAAGAAAAATATCGCCGGGAAGGGATTCCTCTCTATTTCAAGGTTTACGAGGACCTAAAAGCAATCGCTGATGGAGTCGGCGTTCCTTTTTCTTTATGATTTATATTTCCCACTGGAGGGGTCAGGTAATTCACTTGATCCTCTCTGCGGTTTCATGTAATCTAAGATGATGTATCGGCACGCTCGGGAAATTTGCCGGTCGCCAAAAAAAGTTATTAAGGAAGCGTAAACTATGCTCAATACTTTTATCTACCTGAAAAACTTCATTACGGACAAGTACGTGGCCTCCATCACCCCCACCTCCAGGTATGCGGTGGAAAAAGTTTGCGGAAAAATAGATTTCAATGGACGGCAAGTGATCGTTGAATACGGTCCGGGAACCGGGGTTTTTACCGAAAATCTTTTGCGGAACATGTCGGCAAAATCCCGGTTGATCGCTATTGAACGAAACCCGAGCTTTTACCAGATTCTGCAGAGAGAATTCGTGGACTCGCGCCTGAAGGTTGTTCATGATTGCGCCAGCAACGTAAAGAATGTTCTGCAGGCTTGCGGGGAAAAAGAAGTGGATTATATTGTTTCAGGGATTCCCTTTTCCCTGCTTTCCATGGAAATGAAGTTGATCATTTTAAAGAACGCCTATTCAGTCCTGAAGGAAGGGGGTCGGTTTCTGGCCTACCAAAATTTCTTCCAGCTTCCAGAGTTTCTCAAAAATCATATGGAAAGGACCTTTCAAAACATTCGGACTCAGTATGTTTTACAGTCCCTTCCCCCCCTGGTTGTCTTAGAAGCGGTCAAAGCGAATGGGTCCTCTGGTATTTTCCAGCCGCACCAGGGCTCGGCGATTTGAAGAAACCCCCAACCTATTTTACAGAAGTCCACGGCAACATTAACTTCTTCCTGAAGATTTCCCCTGTAAAAGTCTAAAGATGCAGTAAATTACAGGCCATAATTTTGCGTTTTGCATTGAGGTTTCGCCAATTCTTCAGACGGCTTAACTGTTACGGCTTTTGAAGCAAACCGGGCCCCAATGGGTCAGCATGCTTAAGTTAAAGGGGACGTAGTGGAAAACTTACTCCTTTCCGTCTTGGCTATTTCATAGGGATTTCTAAAGAAGCTTCCTTTGGGATCGAATTTATAGCCAAACTATTTTCCATTCGGGCTCCAGAGCTCTGAACTCAGGATCCCCAGTATAGATTTCTCCATCCTGTTGTTTGGCTAAAGCGGCCACAAAACAGTCGGCCAGTGACATCTTCCTGGAAACCTTCATCTCTCCGGCCAACTCAGCCATGGTTTGATCTACCGGGACAATCTCAATGGGGAGACTCAGAATTTTGGGGCGGGTTTTCTTCCAGGCTTCCGGCCCGGATTTTCGCTCGATTATATACCGAATTTCCGCCCAGTTAACGGCGGATATCAAGAGAAGCCGGTCTGTTTCTAATGACTTTTCCAGTAAGTCTCCTATTTCCTTGTGTCCCTTTTCTTGATACAAAAAAGCCAGCAGGGCGTAACTATCGAGCACCGCGCTTGACAAACTTACCCTCCTCTCGTTCTTTATCCTTGGCCCTCTCTTTGAGCAGCATTTGAGTTGCGGAGGTCTCACTTTTGAGCAAACCGCAGACGCTCTGAATGTATTCCTTGGTTACTGGCTGAATGAAGATTTCATTATCCCGTTCTATGAACCGAACCTTGGTCCCGGGTTTGATTCCGTACCTCCGCCGGAGTCGGGCAGGGATAACAAGTTGTCCCTTGCTGGTCACATGCGCCGTTTCCATTATTGTCCCCTCCTATATAAAATATCTTACAGGCTGAATAAAAGTAAGTCAATATAATAAAGTAAGAATAGTAGGGAATTTCCTGAATACTTGTTGGCAACCGGCGCAAAAGGTGGCGGGCAAAGACCTTCTCTGTATGAGGATTCCCGAAAAACTTAACCACAAACCCAGCGTGTAACGCACAACGCTGAAGGTCAAGTGTCATAGGGTAACAGCCAGAAATTACACGATTGGCGACACAATCCGCAATCCGCAATCTATTTTCCGCAATTAAAATTATAATCCTCTCCGATTTGCATCTCCCTAAGCAAAGTCAGTTGTCCATCAATCCCATTGACAGGTTCCAGCCCGGCCCACTGGAATAGCGGGGGGAGTGTTTTATCAGGTTCCAAGCGGGGGAGGGGGCCAACAGATAGATGGCGCATAAGCTTCATGGTCTTCAGGCCGTCAAACCACGAGTGAAACCCGGTCAATAAAGTCGCTTGATCAAGAAAGTTTTTCCGCAATTTATCCCATACCTCCGAAAAATGGATATTATCCAAATGATCCCCCAAATCTTTGGAGATTCGTTCCGCCTTTAACCGGATTTCTTCGCCGGAAGCATTTATATTCTGGGCAATTAGGGCCAGCCATTCCTCAAGGATTTGAAAACAAGCGGTTTGATAGAACATGACTGCTTCTTTGTCTCCTGCGAGCAATCTGGTGATGCTGCGCCCGGTTCCGAATGGGACGCGATGGGAAGCCCTGGGCGATGGGTAAACCACCGTTCCTTTAACCTGAGAGATACCGGCGGTTTTGGCCAGGTGTTGTAAAAAATAGAAGTCCTCTCCGGCCATGCGGGTGTTCATACCCCCCGCGCGGACATAAGCTTCGGCAGAGCAGGCCATGGCGCTTCCCACGGTATGAAAGGCATAAGGGGAGCCGGCCCGGGAAAGCCCCAGCACGTAGGCGCGCAGAAAAAGTTCATATCGTTTAATGGCCCGGTCTTCTTCCGTAGTTGAGCCAGGCTGATGGCAAAAAGGAATGACCGCTCCGGATGCTTCCGCACCCCGGAAATGGCGGATTAACGCTTTTAAATAATCAGGCCGGACAAGGGTATCGGCATCCAAGGAAATGAACAACGGGCCAACCTTCTGATAGCCGAGCCGGGGCAGAGCCAAATCAAAGCCAATCTTGCGAGCTAATCCCACTCCGCCTGTTTTTACGGGCAACTCCCGTCCAGAAGAAGCGGCATTTACCCAGGCTAAGTTGAGATGTTCCAGGGAAGCCTCTCTATATGCAATCCTTCGCAGAGTTTGAACATTATCCATTTTGTCGGAGAGGGAAGCATCCTCACGATGGTTCACAACCACCACGATTAAAAAACGCTGCAGAAGTTCTGGCGGATTTTGGGCCAGACTCTGCAGCGTTGTAAAAAGGTAATCTGTTTCCGCCAGAGCAGGAATCACCACCGCTCCGGCATAACCGTCCTGCCCTATCCCGGAAATCTTCCAGGGGCCTGAGATGCCGCGGGATTTCAGGTATTTTTCGACGTAAGAAAAGATCATAGAGGAATCTGCAATTTTGCTCGGTCTCCGCAGGGACCGGTTGAAGAGGCGAAGTGGTTATTTTGAAGCTTTTGAAGAATGGACCCTGCCGGGTCTTTGCCGCCCTCTAACCAGTGGATTATAATTCCCTGACGCTCCATGCGGCGGAACCAGGTTTCCTGGCGCTTGGCGAACTGGAGGATGGCGCTGTTTAGCTTCTGGAACATGTCATTTTTATTCAAAGCGCCTTTTAAGTATTGAGCTACATAGCGGTATTCCAGCCCGTAAAATTCCAGAGTATCCCAGGGTATTCCGGTCTGGTGAAGCCGGTCTACTTCTTCGATCAAGCCATGACTCAGCCGCCCTTTGAGTCGATTAGTAATCCTAAGGCGTAAAATCTCCCGTTCCCATTTTATACCAAAAACGATTGGCGAAAGTTCAGGAAGTTGAAGTTCGTTCTGAGCTTCTCTCTGGAACTCAGCGATTTCAATGGCTCTGATAAGGCGATTTCGGTCCATAAGATCGGTGGTGTTGTGCAGCCTGGGGTTAATCTGTTTGAGACGGGCGGCTAAATCGTCATTGCCAAGAGCGGCAAGCTCATTGCGTAAACTGATATTTTCAGGGACCTCCATTAGCTGGTATCCCCGCAGGACAGAATCGAGGTACATTCCAGTCCCCCCGGCCAAGAGGGGAAGGTGACCACGGGCCTGGATTTCCCTGAAAACTTCGCCAAAACGGCGCTGGAATTCAAACACATTGAATTCATATCCCGGGTCAACGATATCGATGAGATGGTAAGGGACAGAACCATACTCTCCCAGGTCCTTCCCTGTGCCGATGTCCATCCCCCGGTAGACCTGCCTGGAATCTGCGGATATAATTTCTCCCGTGAGAGCGCGAGCGACTTGAACGGCCACCCTCGTTTTACCCGAAGCAGTGGCGCCCAGGATCACCAGAAGATTATAAGGCATTATTCTCTCAATATTCGTTAAATTTATTGTATAGGAATTTGCTTTTTTATCCCCCTCCCCCCATCCCCCTCCCGCCAGGGGAGGGGAGATACTGGGGGATCCAAAATTCCCTCCCCCTGGATGGGGGAGGGTTAGGGTGGGGGTGTTAATAACTTGATTGTATAGGAATTTCCTTTTCTATCCCCCTCCCCCCATCCCCCTCCCGCCAGGGGAGGGGAGATACTGGGGGATCCAAAATTCCCTCCCCCTCGATGGGGGAGGGTTGGGGTGGGGGTGTTAATAACTTGATTGTATAGGAAATTCCTTTTGTCAACTTTAGTATAGCCTTAAGCTGGATCACTTTAGGCAATGAACATGAAATGGTCAATAGTCAATTATCAATGTTCAATGTTCAATGATCATTGCTAATTGATAACTTGATTGTATAGGAATTTGCTTTTTTATCCCCCTCCCGCCAGGGGAGGGGAGATACTGGGGGATCCAAAATTCCCTCCCCCTGGATGGGGGAGGGTTAGGGTGGGGGTGTTAATAACTTGATTGTATAGGAATTTCCTTTTGTCAACTTTAGTATAGCCTTAAGCTGGATCACTTTAGGCAATGAACATGAAATGGTCAATAGTTGTCTGACGTCAATTATTTTTTCCCCTTAACGACAATTAAAATTCCCGGTTCTCCCTTGCCTCCAAAGCCAGATCCTTATCCGAAGCGGGTGAAACGGAGGGAGCCCGTAGGGCGACCGGAGTTTCACCCGCCGGCCACGGTATCTCACACTGTCTTGGTTCAACGGGAAATGGAGTAACGCCGGTTTTTCTTAGTGGGTAAGATGTTCATCCTTATCGACCTTGGGTTATCCACAGGGGGCTACGAGAGCTCCAAGATTTTGCCCCGCCAAGGCGGGGCCGCCGACCTCTTTTTGGGGGTCGGCTAAAATCTCTCCGCTCTCTACCCCCCTATGGATAACCTCTGAAATTGGGAAGCAGACCCTGCCTAATTTACCACTGCCGCCAGGGATGTGCAACCCGTTTGATTCAAACGCTCATTCCTATTCTGGCGGCGCTGCTGACGCACCTTCCGTGCGGCCTCCAGTTTCCAGTCCCGCTCCGCAAAGATCCCTTTCTCCCGACCTTCCAACTTATCCTGGGGTGTCACATACCCAAGGGCACTATGTAAACGAACCCGGTTGTAATGGTCGATATAGCCTTCGATCAAACGACGGGCATCCTCCAGGGATAACGGAACCCCCGGGCGAAGGCCTTCTCGCTTCAAAGACTGATGCCAACGCTCAATCTTCCCATTGCTCTGCGGGTAAAAAAGCGAGGTCTTCACATGGGTCATGCCACTGATCCGGATAAACTCCTTAAAATCCCGGGCGATAAATTGCGGACCATTGTCGGAAATGATCCGGGGTTTGGCCTCCGGAAACTTCTCTTTGGCACCCTGCAGAATCAACTCCACCTCGCCTTCGGTCATCGACTCCTGAATATCCCAATGGACAATGGAACGGCTATAGCCGTCCAGGATGCTGCAAAGATAGTAAAACGTCCCACTCAGATTAATATAGGAAACGTCTACATGCCAATGATCATGCCGGCGCAGGGGTTGGGCAAACCCCGTCCCTTTCTTGGATGGCTTGATGTCAGTAATAAGGGGACGCCCTTAAGATTCTAAGTTGACAAACCTACTTGGATGTGGTAATTGAAAATGCATGCCAAGATTAGCCCGACTCGACGCCCCCGGCGTCTTGCATCACCTCATGATCAGGGGGATCGAACGCCGAAAGATATTCTGGAACGAGCAGGATCGTGAGGACTTTCTGGATCGTCTCTCAAGGCTACTGCCTGAGACTGATACAGCCTGCTATGCTTGGGTTTTTATTTCGAATCATGCCCATTTTCTTTTCAGGAGTGGGCAAGTTTCACTGGCTACAGTGATGCGAAGACTTCTAACAGGATATGCGGTCAGTTTTAATCGCCGGCATAAGCGCAGGGGACACCTCTTTCAAAACCGATATAAATCGATAGTATGTCAAGAAGACACATATCTGCGGGAACTTGTGCGGTATATTCACCTGAATCCAATCCGGGCGGGAATCGTCGCTACCCTTTCAGACTTGAACGATTATGCTTACTGCGGGCATAGCGCTTTGATGGGCAGAAGAAACCGTGCGTGGCAGGATGTGGATTACGTGCTGAGTTATTTCGGGGAAACACGTAGGCGAGCAAAAAAGGAGTACTGGTCTTACATGGAGGCTGCTTTTAATCAGGGTCGCCGGAATAAGTTGAGGGGGGGCGGGTTGATACGAGGCCTTGGAGGATGGTCAGAGGTACGTAAGCATACTTTGAAAGGACTGGAACACATAAAGAGTGGTGAAAGGATATTGGGCGATTCCGACTTCGTAGCAGGTGTAATTGCAAAGGCCAAGGAGAAATTCGATCGGGAATACGAGCTAAAGCGACTCGGTTATGATCTGGGCCGCGTCGCAGCAAGGGTGGATAAGGGGACGCCCTTAAGATTCTAAGTTGACAAACCTACTTGGATGGGGATTGGATACTCGGTAGAGAGAGGCGAAAGCGTTGCGCGTGAGAACGGCTACCAGTTAGTTGAGTGACTATCTTAGAATCTTAAGGACGTCCCTGCTTCCTGCTTCCCAGGGTCGGTATAAGGCCCAGCTAATCGATGGAGAGGAACCCGGCCATTTTTTGCAGGCGAGCAGCTATATCCACCTCAATCCGGTCAGAGCAGGGCTGGTCAAGCTCAATCAACCTTTGAAAATCTACCCCTGGAGTAGTTTCCCGTCCTACGTGGCTTCGCCGAGGAAACGGATCGAATGGGTGTATGTGGATCGGGTACTGGGAGAATTAGGCCATCAAAAGGACAGTCGGGGAAGCAGACAGAAATATGGAAGATACAAGGAAGAGTTGGCCAAGAAATGCCGGGAGGTGGATGGAAAGAGGGAGATGGAGGAGAAATGGAAGCCCTTGCGGAGAGGGTGGTATCTGGGGGACGAGGGGTTTTTGAGCCGGTTATTGGAACTTATGGGGAAGAAGTTAGAGGGGAAAGCGAGAGAATCCTATTGGGGTGATGAACTTCGGGACCATGACGAGCGGCAGGCATTGAAGATGTTGAAGAAGGGACTGGATGTGCTCGGGATAAACGAATCCGAATTGGAGGCCAAAGCGAAAGGTGCGGTGGAAAAGCAGGTATTGGCTTGGTGGTTGAGGAAGAAGACGGTTGTAAGCCGGAGATGGATTAGTGAGGAATTGGGGATGGGGGATTTATCCAGAGTTACCAGTGCGGTGAGGAAAGTGAATATGGGGGAGGAGAGGGAGATTCGAAGATGCAAGATGCAACTGGAGGCAATTTCCTAAATTCCTGGACTGACCCCTTTTTCGACCCCTTTTTCGGAATGAATATGTTTCTCATATAGGTCCTTCTCTAATGGGTTCTGAGGGCTTGAAATGTACGTTCGTGTTTTAATGAGAGATTTATCGCTACGAAGTTTTCTGAATCTTTGCAGCCTTTGCTCTAACTCGTCCCCGATATGAGTAACTCCTTTCTCAAATCCCTCAACGCTCACTTAAATTGACCCACTTATGCTCAATAGAATTGACCCACCCTAAAAGTGTATTATTGCGCGCGCAATATGAGAATATTTTCACTCAACTATCTGATTTTTAAGCATTGTGGCTATACCTATGCTTATATAACCTGAAGTACTCCTGCCTGGGTTATTTTTCCTTAGCATAAGTGGGTCAATTCCTATGAGTGTCAAAGGGGACAACTTAACTTGCAGGTTTATGATATCTGGGGGTAGAAAATGAGCGAAGACGATAAAAAAACAGCAGTTGGAATTTCAGTAACCTTGAGCGGCCAGCTGATTACAGCAGCTTTGGCAATGGTTGCTGTAGAAGGGGCATTTGTGGCATTCGCCTTAGGCAACAGAAACGTGTTTAGGGGATTCGAGTGGCTTTCAGGTCTAACTGCAATTCTCTTTATTCTTAGCATTTTTGTGGCTGGGAAGGGAATTACAAAGGCCAGAAACGACGGATTTAATGGAGCATGGAACTTGCAGACTACTAAGAATCATTTCAATTGGCAAGCGATTCTATGTGTTTTAGGGCTCGTATCTTTCTTCGTTACACTGTTACTAAGTGGGGGACCAAAAAAGAGAGATAGAGGACAGGCTCGAAAAATTTGGAAAGCAGATATCAACTGTCGAGTCACAGATACAGACCATTTCCAAAGACACAACTTCAATAAAAAAAAGTGGGGACGACTTAGGTTCAAAGATCGATCAAATACAGCTTGAGTTTAATCGGCATATTAAAGATAGAAAGTTACATCCAAGTAAATAGGAATTCACTACTGTCCAAATAAAAATTTTAACATAACATAAAACACTATGACTTCATTGGATAATTGCAATATTTTGTACGGGAACGATTTGAATTTTGAAAAAGGCTATACTCCCCTAAAAAAGGAGGTGGCCAATGAATCGAGGTCGTACAATCTTCGCACAAGCCATGCAATTTATCCCGCACAAGGAGTTTACCCGTTGCGTAGAAAGGTACAATGGCGAGCGATACGTCAAGTCCTTCTCTTGCATGGATCAGTACCTCTGCATGGCCTTTGCCCAACTTACTTACCGGGAAGGCTTGCGAGATATCGAATGCTGTCTGCGGGCGCATCAGGCCAAGCTCTATCACATGGGCATGCGCGCTACGATCGCACGCAGTACGCTGGCCTATGCCAACGAGCACCGCGACTGGCGAATCTGGGCGGACTTTGCACAAGCGTTGATCCGCGAGGCCAGAGAACTCTACCTCAACGACAGCTTCGGAGTAGATTTGGCGCAAACGGCTTATGCTTTCGACTCTACCACCATCAGCCTCTGTCTGTCGCTCTTCCCATGGGCGCGATTCCGAAAGAATACTGGAGCAATCAAGGCACATACGCTGCTCGATTTGCGGGGGAGTATCCCCTGCTGGGTGCACGTCACCTCGGGAGAAGTTCACGACGTGAATGCACTGGATCTGCTTCCCATCGAGGCCGGCTCGTTCTACATCATCGACCGGGGCTATCTCGACTTCAAACGTCTGCACCGCATCGCCAATCAATCCGCTTTTTTCATCACCAGAGCAAAGAGCAACACCCGCTATCGGAGGCTCTATTCCCGACCCGTCGATCGCAACACCGGACTGCGTTGCGATCAGACCATCATCCTTACCAACTTTTATGCCCATCGGGACTATCCGGACAAACTGCGTCTGGTCAAGTTCCTCGACCGGGAAACAGGGAAGCGCTTTGCCTTCCTTACCAACAACTTCATGATACCGGCAATTACTGTGGCAGACCTGTATCACTGCCGATGGCACGTAGAACTCTTCTTCCGTTGGCTCAAGCAGCATCTGCGAATCAAGGCCTTCTACGGCACCTCCGAGAATGCCGTCCTGACCCAAATCTGGATTGCACTGTCGGTGTATGTGCTGGTCGCCATCATGAAGAAAAAACTCTATCTGCAAAACCTTTCCCTCTACACAATTTTACAGATTTTGAGTGTCTCACTTTTCGAGAAAAAGCCCATTTTATCGGCACTCGTACCACCAAAATGCACAAAACTGATCACCATGCCAGACAACCAATTGACTTTATTCGATTATTAATTGGACACCCGTGATAATGGATGTAGATAATTTATTTGTATAGGAAATTGCTTTTTGGACACGGATGAACACAGATTATCAGGATAAATCAAAAAGAAAATAATTATCTGTGGTTATCTGCGAAAATCTGTGTCCCCATTAATTTAATTGTATAGGAATTTCCTTTTTTCAACTTTAGTCCGCCTGCGGCGGAATCAATTTAGAAGTTTGACACTTCTCCTTTACTTTTTCTTAATCGAGGTTTTAAAAACTCCGTGATCTCTGTGTCCTCTGTGGCTAATTTAATTGTATAGGAATTTGCTTTTCTATCCCCCTCCCCCCAACCCCCTCCCGCCAGGGGAGGGGAGATACTGGGGGATCCAAAATTCCCTCCCCCTGGATGGGGGAGGGTTAGGGTGGGGGTGTTAATAACTTGAATAGCATTGAGGATAATGGATGACTGAAACATCCGCAAAACCAACCGGCGATATGTCCGGGAAGATTGCCGAAGAAAAGAATTCATTTCTACTAAGCCGGAGAGGGCTGCTGCAAGGGCTCTACGTTTTTTTTGCAGCCGTCGGCCTGGGAAGTTTATTCTATGGATTGTATAGATTCCTCGCCCCTGGAGGGGGAGATCTATCTCCGGTAGAGATTCCTTTGCATAAAATCTCCGAAGGAGGTTCGTATACCTTTCAATACGGGGGTTTGCCGGGAATTTTGATTCAGGATGAAGATGGCAGCTTGCGGGCCTTTTCCCTCGTCTGCACCCATCTGGCCTGCACCGTGGCCTGGAGACCAGAAAAAAGGGAATTCTTCTGTCCCTGTCATGATGCCTTGTTCGATGCCCGGGGCAATGTGCTGAGCGGCCCTCCGCCGGCGCCCCTGGAAAGATGGAATGTTCAGGTAAAAGACGGCCGGGTTTTGGTGGGAACTGTTTAAGATGAACAAAGAAGCAGCCAACGTCGAAAGCAGAATGCAAACTTCTAATTCAGGGTTCGATTTCCGTTACGCCATCTGGACTGTTTTTAGTCTGACCATCCTCTCCGGCTTGTTTCTGATGGTTTATTATATCCCCCAATTCGGACAGGCCTTTTCTTCCGTAGAGCGTCTGAATGAACAGGTTCCTTTCGGGTGGATGATCCGCCGGATTCATGGCGCTGGAGGAAATATTTTACTGATTCTCTTACTCCTTCATCTCCTCCAGATATTTTACCTGGGGGACTACAAGGCCAGCCGGCCAGCGGCCTGGATGATAGGGATTCTTGCACTCATCTGCACAGTTTGGGTGAATTTCAGCGGATTTTTCCTGCCTCTTTCCCAATCATCTTTCTGGGGAACGGCGACAGTCTTATCGAGCCTTTCGGCTCTCCCCTGGGCCGGAAGCTTTGTAGTTGATTTTATTCGCGGGGGAAAAGAGCTGGGAGGAGCGGCCCTGCTGCGTTTCTACAGTATGCATGTCGGTTTTTCAGCCATGATAGCCTTTCTTCTATTATGGCGCCATCGGGTGGAATCTGCAGGGGAATTGAATGTAAAAACCGATCGGCAACGATCCCCGGGAATCCTTATCGCTTCAATCTTTGTCGGGCTTCTTCTGGCTGCGATAACCTTTGCGCCGGATTGGTTTACTGATTCCCTTAAAGAAACAGCCAATCCCCTGGCCAACCCGGAGCGCATTTTTCTCCCCTGGTATTTCTTATTTCTGGAAGAGACCCTGAAGTTCCTTGTCGGAGCCTATCCTTTTTGGAGCATGGCGGCCATCGTTATTTTTAGTCTATCGATATTTTTCTTGCCTTTCATTGACCGGAATCCTGAACGTACCTTATTGCTCCGTCCTTTTCCAATGGGGCTGGGGGCGGCTTTTTTAGTGCTGGTAGTTTATTTCAGCCTGTTAGGGGCAGCGAATGCCCGCTATGGAGAAAAGATTATTATTCTCGACCGGCCCCTTTCGACTTTTGAAATTCGCGGAGCTAAGGTTTACGCCGAAAAAAATTGCGCCTACTGTCATCAGGTATTTGGCCAGGAAGGAAGGCGGGAAGGGCCGGATATGGCCGTGATCAAAGAGCGGCGGCGGTCGCCGGAATGGGTGAAGCGCTTTACTCTAAATGCCCGGCTTTTCCAGCCGGGAACGACCATGCCCCGCTATGAAATTCCCATAGATGACCTGGAAGCCCTGGCTGCTTACCTTTTGTCCCTGGATTCATCAAAGGAAAGATTCAAGGCTGTGGAGCGGAAGCAATTTATGGATTAATGAAGGGAAGAATGAATAAATTATCCATTCCTATCATCCAGACTGATGTTCTGATCCTCGGTGCGGGAGGGGCGGGGCTGTGCGCGGCGCTTCACGCGGCCGATGCGGGAAAGAAGATAAAGATCCTGCTGGTCACCAAAGCCATTATCGGCAAGGGCGGATGCTCGCGCATGGTTCAGGGGGGATACAACGTTGTCTTAAATCCAGCCGATTCTTTCGACAAGCATTTTCAGGATACCCTTAAAGGAGGACAGTTTATCAACAACCAGGAACTGGCCTGGGAGTTGGTCACTGTAGCTCCCCAGCGGATCAAAGAAATGGAGACCAAGTACGGGTGTTTCTTCGACCGCAACCCCGACGGCACTATTCACCAGAAGCCTTTCGCCGGACAAAGTTTCGACCGGACGGTGCATAAGGGCGATCTTACGGGGATCGAGATTGTCTCCCGCCTTTCCGAACAGGTATTCCGGAGAGAAATCGATTACCTGGATGAACACCGGGCTCTGGAGCTTTTGTGGGATAAAGCGGGCACGCGGATCGTAGGGGCTTTGCTCCTGGATATATCACGGGGGGAGTTTCTCGTTGCCCATGCCCGGACAACGCTTGTATGCACAGGCGGGGGCCCTACTATGTACAAGCTTTTCGCCCCTTCTCTGGATAAATCCGCAGACGGAATTGCTCTTTGTTACCGGGCTGGCGCTGAGATGGTGGATATGGAGATGGTTCAGTTCCATCCGACCGGCCTGATCGTCAAAGGTTCGAACACGTCAGGCACCCTCCTGGAGGAGGGGTTGAGGGGAGCCGGCGCTCAGCTTTTCAATGCCCTGGGAGAACGCTTCATGGAGCGTTATGCCCCTGATGTAAAGGAACGGGCTACCCGCGACGTGGTTTCCCGTTCCAGCTTTATGGAGATCATAGCCGGGAGAGGATCATCCAATGGGGCGGTTTTCATCGATGCCTCGGTGATGGGGCCTGAATTTGTCGAAAAAAATTTTCCGGGAATGGTGGAACGTTGCCGGGATTACGGATTTGACCTGGCCCATAAACGCGTCGAAGTGTCGCCCACGGCTCATTTCTTCATGGGAGGGGCCATGATTGATACCCGGTGCCTGACTGACCTGGACGGGTTGTATGCCGCGGGGGAAGATGCCGGGAGCATTCATGGAGCCAACCGTTTGGGGGGAAACGGCATTGCTGATTCCACAGTTTTTGGAGGAATTGCCGGGGATTCGATGGCCCATGATGCAATCAACCGGGAGCTGGCGCCTTTTGATGAAAAACAGGTGGAAGAAGTTATCAAACAGGTTGAGGCTCCGCTCGGGCGCGAAGGAATAGATCTTTATTCCTTGCGGGAGATACTGCAGATGAATAACTGGGAAAAATTGGGAATCATCCGCGATGAAAAAGGCCTTTTGGAAAGCCGGCAAACTATTCAGGACCTGAAAGAAAAAATGGATCAGGTAGGAATAACCGTAGAAAAGGCTTACAACATACCCTGGAATGATTGGTTGAACCTGCGCAATCTGCTGGATGTATCCGAAATAGTTGGACGGTCTGCTTTGGAACGCAAGGAATCCCGGGGAGCCCATTACCGCAGTGATTTCCCAAAGAAAAACAACCGGGAATACCTGAAAAATTTTTTTATCAAGCAGGAAAAAGGGGAGATAAGAACTTACGACCGTCCGGTCATTATGAATCGGCTGAAACCAGAGGACATCGGGTTTGAATAAAAAGAGATATTCACCGCCGAGAGCGCAGAGAACGCGGAGTAATAAATAATTTAATACCAACGCCTTAAATAACCTGTCATTGCGAGGAGTGGAACGACGAAGCAATCCCATGAAGAATGAGATTGCCGCGCCCCTTGGGCTCGCAATGACTTGTAAAGACATTTATTACGCTCGTATTAGTTGTATAAGAATTTCCTTTTTGGACACAGATGTACACAGATTATCAGAATAAACTAAAAAGAAAATATTTATCTGCGGTTATCTGCGTAAATCTGCGTCCTATCAAATTTAAAAAAAGGCAATAGGAAATAGGTTAAAGGCGGCAAGAAATTAAGGAGAAGAAGAATGGCCAATGAGAGCGAATTGATTTTAAAGAGAGATGTAAGGGATGGCCGGGTCTTAAGGAGTACCTTGCCCGGCATGTGGGCCTGGCTGTTGCAAAGGGTTTCAGCAATCCTCATTCTCCTTTTTTTGACTCTTCATTTATTTTTGCCCTACCGGAGGCCTCTGCAATTCCTGCTGCTCCTGGTGGTGGCTTTTCACGCTGCCCTGGGATTTAGGGTTTTGCTGATCGACCTGGGAGCCAGCGTGAAAACCCAGAAATTTCTCTTTATCGTTTTGCTTCTTCTGGCCGTATTCGCTCTTTTTTATCTTTGGAATTATCTGCCCCTGGGGGGATGAAAAACTATTTACCGCAGAGATGGAATACAAAAAATAAAAATAAGAGAATATAAGGTTGAATTTATTTCTCTGCGTTCTCCGCGCTCTCGGCGGTGAAATAAAATGAAACGAATAAAAAAATGATTTACACATTTAAAATCTTCCGCTTCGATCCCAAGAAAGACCGGGAACCCTGCCAACAGGAGTTCTCCGTGGATCTGGGAGATGCGGAAAAGGTTACAGTGCTGGATGCCCTTTTTAAAATCCAACAGACCAAAGACAAGACTCTTTCTTTCCGTTATTCCTGCCGGCTGGCCATGTGCGGCTCTTGCGCATTGGTGATCAACGGCAAGGAAGGGCTGGCCTGCAAGACTCTAATTAAAGACCTGGGATCCGGGACAATTTCCCTCGGGCCTTTACGCCACATTCCCATTGTCAAGGATTTGACCGTTGACTTAAAATCCTTGATCAACCGACTAAAAAAAATGGAGCCGTACTTCATCCCCAGAAGTCCGGCCGCCACTGAACCGGCCATAATTAAACCCACTTCGCGGGAACGGAAGATCATCGGATTGAACACGGAATGCATTGCCTGCGGCTCCTGCGTTTCAGCCTGCACGATGATGCACTGGGCGCCCGAATCCATCGGCCCGATGGGGCTAAACCGGGCTTTTTGCCTGATCGCCGATTCCCGGGACCTGCCCGGCAGGCGCCTCATGGGCATCGCCGATGAAAATGGAGTTTACCGCTGCCATATGGAATTCAATTGCACGGATGTCTGCCCCAAGCATATCAGCCCCACCCGGGGTATCCATTATTTAAAGCGCCAGATATTCTGGCAGGGCCTGAAAAACCTGAATCCTTTTCGCAGAGGCAGGAACGAATGAGGACGTGGCCCAAAATTCTACTGATCTGTATTTTTTTATTTTGCGGTCCGGCTGCCTCTTCCGTATCTGCCAGGACCGCGGGTTACTGCCTGGAATGCCATTCGCAAAAGTTCCAGAAAGAGCACTCTCAAAAATTTAAACCATCCTTCATCGCTGAATCACGGAGCGTCTATCAGGCCAGGCTGGACCCCTGTCCCGGGATACGTTCTTTTTCCGAAGAAGCATTCTTTACCGAGAGCCGAATCATCAGTCTGAATAAAAATTTTAATACCATGGACGGGGAAGGGTGGAATAGCGCCTCACTGAGGAAAAAAGTTGCCGAAACTGCGGAATCCTTCGTCGAACTCAAAGGTCAGCAAAAAACTTCTGTTGGTCAGCTCATCCAGGAGTCTAATGGACAGCGGGCTGCCCTGCAAAAAATTTACGACCGCACCTGGCAAAGAAGGGGCGAATCATCTCGCCGGTGGCTGATTGGCCTTAGCAGCCTTATTTTACTCGGGCTTCTGTTTCTCTTAGGAGTAGGATACCGAAAGCTTCAGCGCATGGGAAAAAATATCCTGCTGAAACTTATTATCGTCGGGAGCCTTGGAGCCTCGGCCTGCTCTTATGCTCCGCCTGAACCTGCGAAAAAAAGCCCGGCCCAGGAACAGTTAGAACAGTCTTTGACAGTGGCCCGGCTGTGGTCCAGTAAGATGGAGGAAACATTCTATGCAACCATCATTCTTTCGGGTATGGCCGGGGAGTGGGCAAAAATAGAACCGGAGGCCGCTGAAAAAGCTTTCCAGTTGGCCTGGCAGATGGCTTTAGATACCCGGAAAAAATCGGACCGGGTAAAAGATTTAAAAGAGATTGCGGACAGATGGCCGGATGAAACGATGGCTGTAAGAGATGGAGTGGATTTCGAAAAAGTACAGGACTTGCGCGAGGAAATCCGTAAAGCCGAGGGGGGAATTTGGGCCCATAGGGCCGTAGCCGAAGAGTGGAGCCAGGTTAATCCTCGCCAAGGGCTTGAGGCCATGGCCTTTGTATTGCTGGAAGTTCAAAAAATAAAAGATACATCGCTAAGAGACCGGGAATTAAAAACCCTCGCCGAAGCCTTGGCGGGGATTGATGGAAATCGCGCCGTAGAAATTTCCTCTTTTCTTCATGATCCATTTTTAAAGTCGCTAACCCTGACCAATTTGGCCCTTTCCCTTGGCCACCCGGGCAAAAACGGAAGTCTCTTACAGGAAGCCTGGAGGGTAGCAGAATCCATCCCCCCTTCTTCCTTTTACCAGGCAAAAGCTTTTATCCTGATTTCGGCTGCGGCTGTTCGAGTTAATTCGCCGGAGAAGAAAGAATGGGCGGAAAGAGCAATGGCCCGCCTTAAAAACTTTAACCCTCCTTTGCTCCGTTCCCTGGCTGCGCAGGAGATGGTTGTTCATTGGGCGGCCCTGGACTGGGAACAGGCGGAGCTCTTTGCTGAAGAAATTACCCCGGAATTCCCCGAAGCCCGGGCCTATGCTTTGGTCAACCTGGCCAGGAGTCCAGCAATTCCCAGGGACAAAGCCCTGACGCATATTAAAAACGCCCTGACTGAAACATCCCGGATTATTGACTCCTTCGAGGCTCAAAAAATAAAGAGCCTGGTCGTGAAGGGCATGTCCGAGCTTGAAGTAGCCGGGGCGCTAAAAATAATTCCGCAGGTAGATGATCCTTATCAGCGATCTGAGATTTTAGGGCAGGTAATTAGGCGGCTTGCCGCGCTGGACAAAAGAAAGGCCCTGGAGCTATCCGAAAGCATTCCGCTGGAAGTATTTCGCGCCAGAGCCAGCACAGAAATCATCAGCCAGTGGATGGCCCGGGATGTAAAAAAAGTAAACCTGATATACGAACAAGCTTATCAGGCGGCCTCTTCCATTTCCGACCCTTATTTCAGGGCTTCCACCCTGATTGAGCTGGATAAGAAATGGGGCCATGCCGGACAGGGAAGAAGAGCCGCTTTGCTGGAATTAGCCGAAAAATCAGCCGGTGAAATTACCTTACCGCCGCTGAAAGCCGGGATTATCGAAAAAATTGCCGACTCCTGGAAATTTTTCGATGAAGTCAGGGCCCGGCATATTTTGGAAAAAATTGACCCGTCGGTAATCCGGATGCGGAAGAAAGTGGAAGGGATTAGCCTGTGGGCCAAGATCGAGCCGCTAAAAGCTCTCGAATGGGCCGAAGCCATTCCCGCGAATTTCCCGCTGGAGAAGGCCGGCGCTTTGAAAGAAATAGCGGCCAGCCTGAAAAAAGAACAACCGGCCCAGGCTCTGGATATATTGGAAAAAGCCGTAGTTCAGGTTATGGGCCTGCCTGACCAGCCCCAAAACCGAAAACTTTTATTGCAATTAATCAGGGAGGCTGCCGCGCTGGACAAAAATAAAACTCTGAGCCGGCTGCGTGAAGCCTCCAGCCGGGAAACCCGGGACTTGCTCCTCAAAGAGGCCGCAAGTGTATGGGCCATGGAAGATACCCCTTCTGGCCTGATTGAAGCCGCTAAAGGAGTTTTAGAGATATCTGATGATTCTTTGCGCCTGGATCTGTACCGGAAGATTGCCGAACAAGCAATTAAGAAATTTTCTCCGGCAACAATCGGGCAACTGAAACAACCTGCTCTGATGGCCGTCTATCATTTGGGGAAGGGGAGGGAAAAAGCGAGGAGTGAAGAAGCCCGGGCTGTTCCGTTCTTCACCAAAGCTTTGCAGGAGGTCGAGAAGATTAATGACCCGCGGGAACGCTCTTATCTTTTAAGCGCCCTGGCATCTGTTTGGGCTGCCATCGATGAAGAAAACGCCTTGCGGGTGGCGGAAAAAATTTCCGCGGAATTTCCAGAGCCGCATTCTTTCGCCCTTTTGCAGGTGGGGGCGCAATTTGGCAAATGGAATCGGAAAGCAGGCCAGGAGGTTTTTCAGAAAACCCTTGCAGCGGCATCCCGCATTCAGGATCGTTTGCTTCGAGCCCAGAGGCTTCTCCAGTTGGCGCGGCAATGGCAGTTTATCGACCGGGCCAAAGGAAAAGAGGTATTGGAAAAGGTGGAAAGCGAATTAATGAGCCGCCTTCCGGGTTATTTTTCAGGAGAAAAAATACTGGCCGATATCATCATGAATCAGCCAGACTGGGAAATTTCGGAAGTTCTGAATATGTTGCCGCGATTTAGAGAGTCTATCTTTAATGTTAGGGTATTACTGGAGATGGCCGAAGCGATGAGCAGGAAAGACCTTGCTGAAAACATCAAAGCTCTGGAAAATACCTTACAATTTGCTAAGCGAGAAAAATCCCCCCGACTTTTAGGGGAAATTGCCATGGCCTGGTTTGCTTATGATCCTCAAAAAAGCGCAGAAGTTCTGGCCCAGGTGGATTCTAAAGAAATAAAGATTAAGGCCCTCTTGCAAATGGCCCGGGCAAGCGTCTCCTCGCGGCCGGAAGAAACGAAACGACTGCTGGATCAGGCCATCCGGGATGCATTAAGCATCGAGGGGCCAGGCGAAAAGATAAAAACCTTAAGAGAAATCTCTAACGCCTGGGCTGACATAGATAAAGAGAAGGCCAAAGAAATTTACCGCCAAACCTATCAAATCGCCGCAAAATCTTTTCCTTAATCCGGACTTTCGCCAGTTATTTAGAATCCATTGATTTTATTGATAAATAGAGTTCATTATGTATAGCCTAATTTATAGAATAGGACATGGGGACGTTCGTGCAGAACGTGTTTTGGGCTTTGCATTTTTAAAACAATAATCTTCCCGCTATCGCCAGGCAATTTCAGCACGAACCTCCTCAATTCCTACAAGGATAAGTACGCTTTGCAGCTCCCCAAAAAAGCCGGATCACCTCTTTGGCAACCCGGCTTTCTATGAAGTCCACCGCCACAAATTACCCACATCCACAATTATAGATCCGTGGCTTTCCGCCCCATCCTCACGAATGGTTTGGCTTTTCGTTTTAGGTTTTTAGAAATACATTAACCTTTAGGTGATGGTTTATTTTGGTCCTTTTCACCTCCCCAGGAAAACAGTTTGCTTAAATTAACTTTCGAAAATGGCGGAATGAATAAAAAAACCTCACCCTTTATTCAGGAATGAGGTTTCTCATTTTCGATCCAATACCATTTGCGAAACCTGAAAGGGGTTACGGGTTAACGAAAATAATACTGGGAGGTCAAATTGTAAATGCAATCTACAAAAAAGGAGTTCCTGTGTCAACAAAAAATAATGGTTTATATTATTATGTAATATCGCTTAGTTATACCCATCAGACTTCTTTTAAATTAGCCACAGAGGACACAGTGCGGCATAGCCGCAACCAAAAGCTTATAGCCGGTAGCTAGTGGCTTAAGGTACTTAAAGATTTATTTTGCTTCACGGGTGTCCAATTAATAATCGAATAAAGTCAATTGGTTGTCTGGCATGGTGATCAGTTTTGTGCATTTTGGTGGTACGAGTGCCGATAAAATGGGCTTTTTCTCGAAAAGTGAGACACTCAAAAT
>Ga0194111_10001656_pt1 | contig 27353 bp, 29 predicted proteins | sample TA2KigC300mmetaG_FD_146194 | JGI IMG/M metagenome (GOLD analysis project Ga0194111, IMG submission 146194) | Freshwater microbial communities from Lake Tanganyika, Tanzania - TA2015033 Kigoma Deep Cast 300m | ecosystem: Environmental > Aquatic > Freshwater > Lake | place: Tanzania: Lake... | reverse complement strand
AGTCCAAGGTCAAAAAGGCCAGGGGCATTAATTCTTTATCTGAAACCCGTTCCGCTTCCGGATAAAAAAAGTGCAAAAAGACCCGGCGGATGTTGGTTTCCAGGAAGACTACCGGTTCTTCATAAGCAAAAGCCAGCACTGCCCCGGCGGTGGCGGCGCCGATGCCCGGCAGGGATTCCAGGGTCTTCCGGTGAGCCGGCAGGCGGCCGTAAAAATCCTGAACCACCCGCTGGGCCAGGGCTTGCAGGCTTTTGGCCCGGCGGTTATACCCCAGCCCCTGCCAGGCCAGCAGAATATCCCGCAAGGAGGCCTGGGCCAGGTGGGAAACACTTGGGAACTGCTTTAAAAACGAGCCGTATTGGGTGACCACCCGCTCCACCGGGGTCTGCTGCAGCATGACCTCGGAGACCAGAATCTCATAAGGATCGTTTGTTTCCCGCCAGGGCAGGGACCGGCCGTTTTCCTGAAAATAGTGGTAAATGAGCTCTTGAAAGGAAGTGATGAGCTCCGGGGTTAAACCGGTCTGCTGAAATTTGCGTCCGATGTCCACTGCCCGTGATACTGTCTTATTCATCTCCCACCTTGCCTTGGCGGCTTTATGACCGAAAGAAAAATGATGGGCAAACCTGAGCTGCATCATGAAAACCATGGGGCGGCGCCAAGGCCGCCCCATGGTTTTAGGCCATCTGAAAATTTCTGATAAATTGCCCGATTTGGGTTCCCAAATAAACGCACTTGATGTTGCGCAGACAATCTTCCGCGTCTTTTTTTTCTAAGTGGGTGGTCATTTCGTGCTGGTCTTTTTTGAGCTTGACAATATAGGCATCCTTGCCGACATCGAAATCCAGGCTGAGAATGATGCCGTGCTGGTCGATTTCAGGGTACATTTCTTCAATTTTCGTTTTCACTGCGGCTGGGGTGAAGCTCATGGGCGTTCCTCCTGTATGAATTGATTTCGGACTGCAAGACCTCGGCCAGCCCGGGGCTGGCATTGATTACGCAGAGAATAAAATTATCACAAGGTAATTCTGCCATTAATCCCCTTTCCAGCAGGAGAAAGGATCAGGGTGAGAGCGAAAATGGGCTAATCCTGCCAACGGATGGCGGAGGCGGGACAGGAATCCATCGCCTCCTGGATGAGATCTTCGGGGCCGCCCTCGGGTGTTATGACCTCGGACTTTTGCTTGCTGTCATTGAGGGCGAAAACCTCGGGACAGATGCTGGCGCAGGTGCCGCAAAAAATGCAGGCTTCTTCATCAATGACCACCCGGCGGGACATAACCACCTCCTTGCGAACGAACAACCATTTTCAAACAAAAGGCGTTGAGAAATCTGCTTTCAGCAGAAAAAAAAGATCGGGTCAGGCATGCGGCAAATTCAGGAACAGAAAGATTTCTAACTCCGCCCAGAATTGCCATGGTGAAAAAAAAGGAGTTTTGAGCACCCCTGTGCTATATAACTTTAAGTAAGCATCTAAAACAGGTCGGTCAAGACCTCTCCGCTTCTGGGGTCTGATGAGATATTACCGCAAGTTGGCAATCGGCCTTTTAGTTGAACGCATGTGAGTCGTTCCTGGAGGCATCATGGATGCCTGCGCTCTGGTTAGGGAAGCTCTCTGCCGTTTTTCGTCATAAGGGAGGTTTTCCCGGCGGATTGAAGAAATCCAGGCCGAATTTAACTCTTGCGGGCAGACATCTCGTGATTAGAGGTTGGCATATCAATGTCGCAGGAACTTCTGATTAACAGATTAATAGACCTGGCCCGCCAGGCCCGGCAAGCCGCCTACGCCCCCTATGCCGATTTTAAGGTGGGGGCCGCGGTCTTGACCGCCGACGGCCGGGTGTTCACCGGCTGTAACATCGAAAACGCTTCTTACGGAGCGACCATCTGCGCCGAGCGGGTGGCCATTTTTTCCGCAGTGGCCGCGGGCCAGAGGCAGATCGCGGCCCTGGCGGTCATCGCCGACACCCCGAAACCGGTTGCCCCCTGCGGCCTCTGCCGCCAGGTGCTGCAGGAATTCGGACCGGACTGCCAGGTGATCATGGCCAACCTGGCCGGAGAATATCAGGTGGTCCCCATGGCCCAGCTTTTCCCGTACCCCTTTGACTTATCCCGGTAGCATATAGCCCTCAGGCTTGTTCAGGCTTCTAAAACCCTTCCCAAAAAAATTCCTCAGATCCCCTCGGAGGTTTGTCAAGGGTCTCTTTTTCAGATAGAATCTTTGCCGAAGCCAATCTCAGGAGCCTAAGGAACAGGGGGATCAGCACATGAACGACATCAAAAAAATGTACCGCACCGTCATGGACGACCATTTTCCGGAAAAGATCAAGATTGAATTCGGCGACCAGAAGCTGAAATACCGCAAACGCACCTGGAAGCTGCCGGACGACAAGACCGGGGAGCTCATTGAAAAAGGCCTGCGCTACGGCGAGAATCCGGGGCAGGAGGCGGCCTTGTACGAACTGGTGAAGGGCCACCTGGAGCTGGGGGAATGCCGCTTTCTGGAGCCGGGCTACGGCATGGTGAGCGCCATCGATGAGGCGGCCATGCTCCAGGCCGGGAAACATCCCGGCAAGACCAACCTCACAGATATAGACAACTCCTTGAATATCATAAAGTTTTTGCTGAAAAAGCCCTGCGTCGTCATCGTCAAGCACAATAACCCCTGCGGTGTGGCCTACGGCGACACCCTGGCCCAGGCCTACGACCGGGCCAACATGGCGGACCGCATCGCCGCTTTCGGGGGCGCCGCAGTCTTCAATCGGGCCATGGACAAGGCCACTGCGGAGCTGGTGGTGCAGAACTACCTGGAGGTGATCGCCGCGCCGGACTATGAAGAAGGCGTGGTGGACATCCTTAAGGTCAAAAGAGACCTGCGCATCGTCCAGGTGCCCCGTTTTGATAAGCTGGCGGAACTGCGCACCAAACGCTTCGTGGAATTCAAAAGCCTCAATGACGGCGGCCTCATCGTGCAGCAGTCGCCCCTGAACGCCATCCTGGAAGTGACGGATTTCCAACCCGCCGTGGCCACCCACCAGGGGGTGGAATACCGCACCCGCCCGGCCACTGCGGCGGAACTGGAAGACCTCCTCTTCGGCTGGCAGGTGGAGCAGGGCGTGACCTCCAATTCCGTCCTCTACGTCAAGGACGGCTGCACCGTGGGCATCGGCACCGGGGAACAGGACCGGGTGGGGGTAGCTGAAATCGCCATTTACAAGGCCTACACTAAGTACGCGGACGCCCTGTGCTTCAAAAAGCTGGGGAAGGCCTACAAAGACCTGGAACTGGAGATCGAACAGGGCAAGGCCGACAAGCACCTGAAAGAGGAAATCGACGCCCAGACCAGAACGGATAAGGGCGGGCTCATCGGCGCGGCCATGATCTCCGACGCCTTCTTCCCCTTCCGGGACGGGGTGGACGTGGCCCTGCGCCAGGGCATCCAGGCCATCGCCCACGCCGGGGGCTCGCTGCGGGACTACGAGTCCATCCAGGCCTGCAACGAGGCCCAGCCCCCTGCGGCCATGGTCTTCACCGGGCAGCGAGCCTTCAAGCATTAAGTTCAGTTATCAGGGGCCCGGAGGCGGTGATCAGCCGGCAGTGTTCCAAGGTCGATAACCGGTTCCCCGGCCCCTGGCCGAAGACCCGGCTCTGTTGGACCTCTCCCGCCTCGCTGCTTCCCCGTATGGTGACTTGTTGGCGTCTGATCGATCGCTTACCTGTTTGAATGGGGGGGACTGTAGGGGAGTTTTTGGGAAGAATGGATAAAAATTAATTGCAATAAATAAAATTTTTTTATATGATTAGTTTTTTAGGTAAATAAGGAGGCAGGTTCCATGGCTCGATTCTGTGAAGTCTGCGGCAAGGGGCCGCAGGTCGGCAATAATGTCTCACATGCCAACAACAAAACCAAACGGCGGTGGCTGCCCAACCTGCGGCGGGTGCGGGCGGTGCAAAAAGGCCAGGTGAAATATATCCAGGTGTGCACCCGGTGTCTGCGTTCCGGGCGGGTGGTCAAACCGGCCTGAGGCTGCCGGGGCACAGTTCGCTCTAGTGACAGGTGCAGAAAATGGTTTAAGCCCCAATCACCTCGCCCCCTGTGGGAGAGAGGGTGAGGGGGGAAGCTTTGAACTTTGAACCTAACCTTCAGGCGTTCGTGGTATTATTCTGTCTTACCTTCTTTGGCAAAGACACCCAGCTCGCCGAAGTCCTCAATGATAAGTTTCCCATCTTTTATTTTGCCCAGTAGTACTGCTCCATCCGGATTCACCATTTGAATAGTACCGTCCCGTAATAACGACCATTTTCCGCCGGTAAACGTTTTATCAGCAAAAAACTCCATCCAGATAATGGGAGATTTGGTGTTGGTCCATTTTCCCACCACGTCTTTTTCCGATACTGCAGAACAGGATACTATGAACATTAGAGCTAATATCAGAAAAATCCAGGCTGATGGCTTGGGGCCTCTCATAAGTAAACCTCCTAACATTATTTAATTACCGGAAACCGGCCTTTACCGCATTACCCGGTTGACACTGATGACGTTTTTAACTCTCTTGATGGCGCTGAGCACCTTGGCCAGATGGGTGGTGTCGGTGACTTCGATGGTGAACCAGGACAGGCCCTTCTGGTCCACCGTGGTTTCGATGCTGGCCTTGAGGACATTGGCCTCGGCCTGTTTCAGGGCCACGCTGATGTCGGCCAGGAGTCCTGGTTTGTCCACCGAGATAACCTGGATGCGGACGGGATGCCGGCCTCCGGCCACCCCGTCCCATGCGGCCGGCAGGTGGCGCATGGACTCGGTGCGGGCCAGCACCGGGCATTCCTCCCGGTGAATGGTTACCCCTTTGCCTCGGGTGATGTAGCCCATGATGGCGTCGCCGGGGATGGGGTTGCAGCAGTGTGCCAGATTGATGAGGATATCGTCCAGGCCCTTGACTTTGATGCCGCCCCGGTCCGCTGCGGTGGCTTTGGCCACCGTTTTGGAGGGGACCTCGGCTTCCACGGGCGCCTGCTCTTCCTTGGGCAGCAATCGGGTAATCACCTGGTTGGCGGAGACCTTGCCGAATCCCACCCCGGCCAGCAGATCGTCGATGCGCACATAGGACATTTCCCGGGCCACCCGCTGCAGGTCTTCCCCTGATTTGAGCAACTTACCCAGGTTCAGGCCGGCCTTGCGCATTTCCCGCTCCAGGATTTCCCTGCCCAGAGTTATGCTCCTCTCCCGTTCCACGGTTTTTAGCCACTGTTTGATTCTGCCCCGGGCCCGGGTGGTTTTGACGAACTGGAGCCAGTCCCGGCTGGGGGTGTGGGAGGGGGAAGTTATAATTTCCACGATATCGCCGTGTTGCAGCTCATGTTTCAGGGGGACCATGCGACCGTTGACCTTGGCGCCGGTGCATTGGTGACCCACTTCGCTGTGGATGGCGTAGGCGAAATCCACCGGGGTGGAGCCCTTGGGCAACTCTTTGATCTCCCCCTTGGGGGTGAAGACAAACACATCTTCGGGATAAAGCTCCATCCGCACGGTGTTGAGAAAATCCTGGGGGTTGGTCAGGTCTTTCTGCCACTCGATGATCTGCCGGAGCCAGGAAAAGCGCAGGTTATCGTCCTGCTGCACCTGACGTCGCTCTTTGTAGGCCCAGTGGGCCGCGATGCCTTCTTCAGCGATCTTATCCATCTCCTGGGTGCGGATCTGGATTTCCATCCTCTCGCCGTAAGGACCGATGACAGTGGTATGCAGGGAGCGATACTGGTTGGTTTTGGGCATGCCGATATAGTCTTTGAACCTACCCGGGACCGGCCGCCACAGGGAATGGATCAGGCCCAGGGTTTCATAGCACTCGGCCAGAGTCTGCAGGATGATTCGGAAGGCGATGAGATCATAAACCTGGTCCAGGCTGATCCGTTGGGCCTGCATCTTGCGGTAGATGCCGAAATAATGCTTGGAACGGCCTTTGACCTCTCCTTTGAGACCCTGCGAGGCCAGTTTCTCCTGGATCATGGCGGTAATTTCTTTGATATACTGTTCCCGTTCGCCCCGCTTCCGGGCCAATCCATCCTGGATCTGCTGATAGATTTCGGGTTCTAGATAATAAAAGGCCAGGTCTTCCAGTTCGGCCTTGAGGCGGCCCATACCCAGGCGGCCGGCCAAGGGGGCGAAGATATCCAGGGTTTCCCGGGCCACCCGTTTCTGACTCTCCGGCTTCATGTAGCCCAGGGTGCGCATATTGTGGACCCGGTCGGCCAGCTTCACCAGGATGACCCGGATGTCATGGGACATGGCCAGGATCATCTTGCGGATGTATTCCGCCTGCTGGTCGATCTTTTTATCGAAGGAGATCTGGCTGATCTTGGTGACGCCGTTAATTATATCGGCCACTTCCTCGCCGAAGAGCTCGTCCAGGTCGTCCAGGCTGGTGTTGGTGTCCTCCACGGTATCGTGCAGGAGGCCGCAGACCACGGAAACCGAGTCCAACCCCATCTGAGCGATGAGGTAGGATACTTCCAGGGGGTGGGAAAGATAGGGTTCGCCGCTCAGCCGCGTCTGGCCTTCATGGGATTGGGCCGAAAAAACATAGGCTTTCTGAATAAGGGAAATATCGGCCTCGGGGTGATGAACCAGGACTTCATCGATGATGTCATTGATGCGGATGATTCTGACTGCCATGGCGGCCTTTGATTAGGGGAGCATCTCCATCCGGAGGCGGTCCTGGAGAAACCCCGGCAAGGCATTGAGGGGCACCAACTGCATTTCCCGGGTGCGGCGATGACGCACTTCCGCTGCTTCCCGGGCCAGGGTTTTGGGGCCCAGAACCACCCGGAAAGGGATGCCCAGCAGATCGCCGTCTTTGAATTTTATGCCGGGACGCTCATCCCGGTCGTCAAACAAAACTTCCAGTCCGAGAGCAGTAAGCTCTTCGTAAAGCGGTTCGGCCACGCCCATGGTGTGGGTGTCATTAACTGCAATGGGAACCAGCAGCACCTGGAACGGCGCCAGGGGCACCGGAAAGATAATGCCGTCGGCATCGTTGTTCTGTTCGATGGCCGCGGCCACGATGCGGCTGACACCGATGCCGTAGCAGCCCATATACATGAGCTGTTCCTGGCCCTGGGCGTCCAGGTAGGTGGCGTTCATGGCCTGGGAATATTTATAGCCCAGCTTAAAAACATGCCCCACTTCGATGCCCCGGAGAAATTCCAGGGCACCGCGGCAGCGGGGGCAGAAGTCGGAGGGGGCCACCTGGCGCAGGTCGGCAAATTCCCGGATGCCTAAATCCCGTTCGATATTCACATTGATATAGTGGTGCTGATCCTCGTTGGCCCCCGCCGCCAGGTTGGCCGTGGAACGGAGACTGTGATCGGCGTAGAGAGGGAGCTGCAGACCCAAAGGGCCGGCAAAACCCACGGGAGCCCTGGTTTCCCGCTGCACCACGGCCTCTGTGGCCAGGTTAACATCCTGCACTTTAAGGAAATTTTTCAGCTTGACCTCATTGACCTCGTGATCGCCCCGGAGCAGCACTGCCACCACCCCGGCCTCGGTCTCATAGAGCAACGTTTTAAGGACCTTTTCCACCGGCAATTGTAGAAAATCCGCCACCTCCGTCACCGTGCGGACCTCCGGGGTGTATACTTTCTCCAGGGGCGCAGGGGGGTCGCTGCCAGGGTTTGACGGCGGCGCGACCTGGGCCTTCTCCAGATTGGCGGCATAGGCGCAGGCGGTGCAGGAAACCACGACGTCTTCCCCGGTTTCGGCCAACACCATGAATTCGTGGGAAAAACTGCCGCCGATGGGGCCGGAGTCGGCCTCCACGGTTTTAAAGCGCAGGCCGCAGCGGCTGAAGATGCGCCCGTAGGCCTCATACATAGCCTGATAGGTCTCATCCGCCCCGGCTTCGGTGGCGTCGAAGCTGTAGCCGTCTTTCATGATGAATTCCCGGCCCCGGATGAGGCCGAACCGGGGCCTGATTTCATCCCGGAACTTGGTCTGGATCTGATACAGATTGAGGGGCAGTTGCCGGTAGGAGTGCACCTCCCGACGCACCAGGTCGGTGATTACCTCTTCATGGGTCGGCCCGAAGCAGTAGTCCCGGTCATGCCGGTCCCGGAAACGCAGCAGTTCCTTGCCGTAAACCTGCCAGCGGCCCGATTCCTGCCACAGTTCCGCCGGCTGCACGGCCGGCAGCAGCACTTCCTGGGCCCCGGCCCGGTTCATCTCTTCCCGGACAATGGCTTCCACCTTGCGCAAAACCCTCAAGCCCACGGGGAGGTAGTCATAAATGCCGGAAGCCAGCTTGCGAATCAGGCCGGCCCGCAACAGCAACTGGTGTGAGATGGTTTCCGCTTCCGCCGGCGTCTCTTTCAGGGTGGGAAGCAACATCCTGGCATAACGCATGCAACTCTCCTTGCCGCCTCGGGGGAATCGGGCGCGAACCTTTACAGTGGTCTGCTTTATCTGACCACCCAGACCGGCACGATCCTTTTTAACTCAAGCATTACTTATTCGTAAACATTCAGCGGTCAGCTAACAAAGAAACTTATCAGGATAAAATGGCTGATTTTCGGCGTGTTCCCAAAATTGAGTTAACTCATTGTTTTTGCTGAAAGCTGATTGCCGAGAGCCGAACGCCTACATCTATACTATATCTTATTTTACTAAAGAGGGAAACGAGGTTTTCACGGTTTCACCGGGGCCAGGACCCTTCGGCAGGCAAGCTCATAGGCCTGTTCCATGAGGGACTCCAGATTAATGACATCTTCCTGATTATAACGCAGCAGCAGGTCCCGGGCGGCTCGGTCTCCCCGCCGGGAACGCTCCCACAACAGCACCGCGTCATAGCCGTCCAGACCGGCCAGGTCGGAGGGACGGTCCAGGCCGAACTGCGGCTCGATTCTTTTCAAGCCGCCCTTGAAACCCAGGCGGGCCAGGACAAAGCGCAGGTCGATGTGGGTCTGCCGGAAGCCTCGGCCCTCGAAAAAGGCCTGCAACACCGGCAGATCGAATTGAGAGCCGTTAAAAGTCACCAGCATCTTATAATTATCGATGATCTCCAGGAAATCCCAAAGATTTTCGCCCTGCACGAATTGGTGGAAATTTTGCCCGTCATAAAGGCCGATGACCGTCACCCACAGATGCGGCCAGTGCGAGCCGGTGGTTTCGATGTCCACATAAGCCGTTTGCGGCTGGTATTGCTTAAACAGTCGCCAGCGCTCCCCGGGCGGCAGTCGTCTCCCAAAATAGGACGGATGGTCCAGATGCCCCAGGGATTGCTCCAGCTGGCGTTGCAAGTCAGTGAGCCGCAGGGGATTCAGACCCGGAACGGCCCGGGCGGCCAAAAAATCCTCCCAGGTGTGCAGCCCCTGCCGCCAGAAATGGAGCTCCGTGGCCGGCCCCACCTGGGGGAGGTGAATAAATGTCTTCTTCAACATGGAGACGGACAGCCTTCCCGGTTATCTTGCTTTAATACTATATAGTAACAAAAAATCATTCCTTTGCAAGGCAAGGCCGTGCCTGTTTGTGACCCTATGATCAGAACGGTATCTTTTGATGATCTCACGGAACTTTTCGGGATCATTACCGATGGCGCTTAGGCTCATCTCGGCGTCATCCCCACTGATTGCTGCCATGAACCGTATATGTCCCTAAAGGAGCTGCCGGCTGAACTGGCTGCCGGGATGAAATTCTGGTGCGGGTCGGCGACGGGGCGTTTTCTGCGGGCCGAACTAATCAATATTTATTTCCGGGAACTGGCGTCCGGTCGGAGGGGGAGGTTGTTGGGCTTCCAGTCTTTCCAGTCGGGCTACGATATCCTCCAGGAGGGCCAGGCGCTCGTTGATCTTCCAGTACCAGCAGTTGAATTCCCGTAGAAGGAGCCAAAAAACCGCAGCCCCGGCGGCCAGGAGAATGTAGCCGAGGTCTATTCCTATAATTTGCATACCGTCAGATTATACGTCCAGCTCGGAAATATCCGGATATTGTCGATGGTTTTCGGCATAATCCAGACCGTAACCCACCAGGAAGCCTTTTTCCACAGTAAACCCCACATAATCAAGGGGGATGGCGATGGCCCGGCGCTCCCGCTTATCCGTCAGACAACAGACCTTTAAACTCCTGGGGCCTTGCTTTCTGAGGTGCTGCAGCAGGAAATCCAGGGTCAGGCCGCTGTCGATGATGTCTTCCACCACGAGGACGTTACGATCCTGGAGGGGGAGTTCCGCATCCAGGGTGATCACCACCCGGCCGGAGGAGGTTGAGCTCTCACCATAACTGCGCAAGCGGACAAAATCCACCCGGACCGGCATGGTGAGCAACCGGATAAGATCGGCCAAAAAGATGAAAACGCCCTTCAAGACGCCGATGAGGATGATTTCCTGGCCGGCGTAATCACGGTTGATCCGGGCAGCCAGCTCCCGAAGTCGCACCTGAATCTGCTCCCGGGTAATAACGGGCCTGATGGCTGACGGCATGGCGTTTCCCTCACTGGCGTTTTGCACTCTGCCAGGGATAAATAATCGGTGGTGATCTGTCACATATCGGTCAATAGGCCATGAGGCGATAAGCGGGGTGGGGACTTCCCCACCCCTTGGGTTACATACCGCAGCTCTTGGCAATACGGACGGCTTCCCGGATCATCTGGTTGGTATACCCCCATTCGTTGTCGTACCAGCTTAATATTTTTACTAAATCGCCGTCCACCACGATGGTGCCGGTGGGGTCGAAAATAGAGGCCCGGCTGTCGCCGATGACATCGGAGGAGACGATTTCATCCTCGGCATACCCCAGGACGCCTTTGTAACGGGGACCTTCGGATTCTTCCTTGAAAATCCGGTTGATTTCCTCCACAGTGGTGGCCCGGGCCGCCAGCAGGACAATGTCCACCAGGGAGCCCACGGGCACCGGGCCGCGCACTGCCAGGCCGTCGAATTTGCCCTTGAGCTGGGGGAGGGCCACTGCGGTGGCCTTGGCCGCGCCGGTGGACGTGGGCACGAAATTGGCGGCGCCGGCCCGGCCGCGTCTGACTTTCTTAGCCGGCCCATCCACGATGGCCTGGGACGAGGTATAAGCATGGATGGTGGTCATGAGGGCCTTTTTGATGCCGATGTGGCGGTCAAAAATCTCCATGACGGGAGCAATGCAGTTGGTGGTGCAGCTGGCGCTGGAAATAATCCGACATTCGCCCTCCGGGGTGTTGACACAGTGCACCACCATGGGAACGTCGCCGCCGCCCTTGACAGGGGCCGACAGGATAACGTTTTTGGCCCCGGCCGTGATGTGTTTTTCCAGTCCCTCCTGAGAGGTGAAAACGCCGGTGCATTCGAACACGAAATCGATATTCATGGCCTGCCAGGGCAGTTGGGTGGGATCTTTTTCACTGAGGAATTTAATTTCCCGGTCCCCCACGTGCAGGACGCCGTGGCCGGCCGACACCGGTTTATCATAGCGGCCGTAAACCGTATCATAGCGCAGGAGATAAACCAGGTTGTCCAGGGCCATGAGATCATTTACGGCGATCAGATCGAGTTCCGGGGTGTCCTGGATGATCTTCAGGGCTGCCCGGCCGATTCTGCCCATGCCATTAATTGCCACCTTTGCCATCGTCGACCTCCTTTGAAGCAGTTACTGCTCGTCAATTTGGGATTAAGGTCTCTAGAGGCTTTCAGCTATCAGCTGTCAGCTTTCAGAAAAATCGAGGCGTAAAACCAAATATGCAACAATCAGGTAGATATCATGCCTGCTGACCAAGTAGCCGCGCATTGTTCCACCCTGAGGGTTATCTGTTGAGAAAATTGTAGGTTAATTCCAGGTTTCGCAGGTGGTAAATTGCCGCTCGCAGGTGGGCTTTCTGGGATAGGTTCAGTTCCCGCACGGCCTCCTGCTGCAACTTAACAGCCATATCCTGCTGCCCCTGGGCTTCCATCTGGTCGCTTCGCCTCTGCTTCTCCAGGCCCGATTGCTCCAACCTCTGGCCCTGGGCCGAGCTGTCCTCGCCCATCTTGTTGTTCACATTCCACTGTTCTTCCTGCCGGGAAGTGAGCTCCATGGTCTTCATTTTCTCCGGCATTTCCTTCTGCAGGATGCCAAAGAGAGAATTTGCCTCTTTTATCAGTGACTTAGCTTCGGCAGTGTAATTGCCCGCCAGTTTTTTTTCGGCGCTGTCCACGGCAGCGACAGCCCGTTTGTAAATCTGGGCGTGGTCCTGGGGCGGGGTCTGCGCCGCCAGTCCTTGTGGGTTCAGTCCCAAACAGCATACCATCAGCAACAGAATCAATATCTTCAACCATCCTGAATGCATACGTATCTCTCCTCTGAATCGTTAACATTGTGATCTCTGCCAAGATTCCTCTATGGCCTGTGACCCTTAATCCGTTTCGTTACGATCCCGACGGCGCCACGGGCTTTTTCTTGATATCCGGCTGTACCTCGGGGGGTAGGGGAGGATCAACGGGTTTGGTGACGATCTCACCAGAATAAAGGCGGTTGCTGATAGGGGAGAGGACTTCCGCCCGAGGGGGATAGAGGGTAACGTCCTCGGCCACGCCATCCCGCTCTTTAACCACCTGGTGAACCCGGCGCCAATCTACTCTGTCGGCCAACTGCTTGTTTTTAATCAGAGTCTCTACATCCTTGAGCAGATTAGGCGCTTTTTTATAGACGTCGCGATGCACTTCCAAAAACACCCGGTTATCCGAAGTTACGGCCAATTTTATAGGTTTATACATGATTTTCACGGGGGTGCCAACTTCTATCAGGGGAAAAAGTTCTTCGATTTCATCCGGCAGCATCCGCAGGCAGCCGTGGGAAGCAAAGTGGCCGATGCTCCACGGTTTGATGGTGGCGTGGAAGCCCACCCCCGGCGCCGAGGTGGCCATCCAGTAGGCCCCCAGGGGGTTTTTGGGTCCTGGGGGCACCTCCGTAACCACGGGTAATCCCTTGGCCCACATGTAATCCTGAATGGAGATGGGCACCCGCCAGGTGGGGTTCTTAGCTTTGTTTAGTATCTTGTAATTCCCGGTGGGGGTCTGCCAGTCGGTTCTGCCGGCAGCCAGGGCGTAGCGCCGGCGCAAAACGCCGTTTTCAAAATGGTAGACCGCCAATTCCGGGAGGTTCACCACCAGGCCGTCCGTCAAGTCGTTGGGTAGAATAAAGGTGTTATTAAGCCTGAGGACGGTTCCCGGCTTCAGGGTGTCCGGATTTTTTAAGTTATTCTGCTTGGCCAGCACTCGCCAGCGCATGGCCCGACGCTGGGCGATGGCGGGCAGCCGGTCTCCCTTTTTTACCGTGTATTCCTCCCACCCCCCGCCTAACTCACTGTACAGATCAGGATTGATTATAGTGTCGGCCCACCCAATGCCTGTGCAGACCAGGGAACAGGCCAGTACCACCAGAAAGCTTTTCCACCCCCGAGACCCCATCGTTTCTCCCAAACCTCCCTTATTCTGGCAGCCTCCTCCTTCCCCTAAGAGGCGGCGCCGTAAGAGCCGATATTATTTATCTGCAGACCTAAATGTGTTTCGCCTGAATCGCCTGCCATTCAGGTTAAAAGCCGCTAAATCTGTCCGTCCTTAAAAGTTCACGCTGTAGGGCGGGAAAGCGTAGCGCATCCCGCCTTTGAACTGAAAAGTTCACCATGTAGGGCGGGAAAGCGTAGCGCATCCCGCCTTTGAACTGTCCTCTAATAATCCAGGTCGACGCAATAAGGAAAATGGTCCGAAGGATAGCGGTTGGCTTGATTATACGTGATGATCCGGGCGGTTTTCAAGAAAAAAGGCTCGGTCAGGAGGATCCAGTCGATCCGGCCGCCGAAGTATTTTCCATCAAAGCCGTGGTGGGTGGAGACGCCGTTTTCGGGTTGCTGCAACACCTCCCAACTGTCCCGCAACCGGCTGCCCGGCCCGGTTAAGGTCCGGTGGACCTCCGAGGACGGCTGATCATTGAAATCCCCCGCCAGAATGGCCGGTTCCTCTAAGCGCCGGAACAGGTCCCGGAGCATTATCGCTCCCTGTATCCGGGCCATACCGGAGATGTGATCCAGGTGGGTGTTGGCGAAATAAAACCACAGGTCCCGCCGGACTTCCCGAAACAGGCCATACGTGACCATGCGGGGGAAGGCGCTGTCCCAGCTTTTGCTGCGATGCACCTGGGGGGTCTCCGACAGCCAGAACTCATTCCCCTCCCCCGGCACGATGGTCTCGGATTGATAAAAGATGGTGGGATACTGGCAGGTGGGATCAATGTCCCGGTGTTGGATAAAGGGCGCGTAGCCGGTGAGGTGCGTGGCCAAATACTCCAGTTGGGGCACCGTCACCTCCTGGGCCGCGATGAGATCGGGGCTCCAGGCCCAGATGGTTTCCAGCACCAGTTCCTTCCGAAACTCCCATCGGTTGGGGCCGTCCTCGGGGTTGGCGAACCTGATGTTAAACGTCATGAGGCGCATGGGCATATCCTGGTTATAACGAGGCCTGACAAGGTGGGCCTCTCCTCGCTCCGGAACGCAGGGATTAACGGGGCAACCATGGTGAAGCGGACCGCAGCACCCGCCCGCCTCACGAAACAAACGGCACTGCGATATTTTTGGGAAACAACAGGTCCTGACTCTGGCGCAGAAAGTAGGCATCGGTCATGGAAGCCAGGAAATCCCGCACTATTTCCGCCGGCCGGTGTTCCTGCCGGTAATTTTCACCCATGTGGAGCAAAAAATCAGTCCAGATGGGGGAATTCAGTCTCTCCTGCTCAAGGTCCCGGCGGAAGCGGGCAAAGAGGGAGGCGAACAGGTCTTCGATTTTTTCCGTCTCTGCTTTGATGCGCGGGTCCTGATAAATCCGCCGGTAGTTAAATTCCTTCAAAGCCCCCAGAGCCGCCCCGATTTCCTGGCTGTAGCAGACGTAATTCTTGTTCATGCTGTGGCAGATCAGATCCGTCACCAGGGTGTAGATAATGGTGCCGTTGGTCTGGCCCAGGCGGTCCTTGACCAGGGCGGGGAGATCTTCCCGGCGGACGAGCTGCAGCAGGATGGCGTCCTCCAGATCCCGGCCGATATAACTTATGGTGTCGGCCAGACGCACGACGCACCCCTCCAGGGTCATGGGCTTCAGGTTATGGCCCGGTTCATGCTGCTTCTGCTCAATTTCCCGGTAAAAATCGGCAAAACTCTTTTCCCGGTCCGGGGCCAGCCGCTCCACGTGGGTTTCGCCATCATGGCTCAGAATACCGTCCAATACCTGCAAACTCAGGTTCAGACCCCGCCCGCCTTTTTCAATCTTATCCAGAAATCTGACCCCCTGGATGCTGTGCAGAAAAGGGCCGATGCCGTTTTCCTGACACAGCCGGGACAGAATAGCCTCACCGTCATGACCGAAGGGCGGGTGGCCGATATCGTGGCCCAGGGAAATAGCCTCCAGGAGGTCTTCGTTCAGCCGCAGATACCGCCCGATGGTGCGGGAAATCTTGGATAACAGCTGCACGTGCAGCACCCGGTGGCTGATGTGCTCATGGTCGATGAGATAAAAGACCTGGGTCTTGTCGATATAGCGGGTATAGGCCTGGGAGTGCAGGATCCGGTCGGTATCCACGGCAAAATTCTGGCGGTGGCCGTGGTCGATGCTCGCTTCATACTCCCGGCGGATGGCCTGCCGGCTTCTGCTGGCATAGGGCGACAAGGCTTCGTCTTCCCGCCGGTCCAGCTGATCCCGCAAAGCTCGTAAATCGCTCTTCATCCCATTCTCGTCTCCTATTATAATATTAGCATGGGTGGCGAGGGAAATGCCAAATTTTTTCCCGTGAAAATTCCCCGCTGTAGGGACGGTGCGCGAACCGCCCCTAGGCCATACGATGAGATTTTCATCTCCGGGGGTGTCCTTAAAAGGCCATGACCGTTCCAGCAGGAGGCGCTCAGCATGCCGCTGACACCTGATTTTCTCTCATTTAGCTTGACAGCGATAGTATCCTGGCATAAATTATCAATAATGCGTTACATGAAGTAACCGTTCCTGATTAAAATTATCATCAATCCATGAAGGGGGAAGATCATGAAGATCAAGAAAGTGGCCAAAGCTGCCAGCGGTCTGTGCAAGTGCAAAAAAGCCTGCTAAGGTTATCTTAAGCCGAAATTTTCCCGGGACGCCGCGGCGTCCCTTTTTTATTTGGCAAAAACCCTTCCAGGGATGATAATAGGCACGAGACCTCTCACCGCGGGTCGCGCCATAGGTTCACGTTACGTAAGCATTTAGCATTCACATCCACAAACCGAGAACTGGAAATCGAACAAGTCCTGGCCTATGGGGGCTTCCCCCGAAGATTAAAATCCCCCCTGACCCCCCTTTAGAAAAGGGGGGAAATCAGGTAGGCTTTTAAGCGTCCCCCTTTTGTAAAGGGGGATTGAGGGGGAATTTCACGGGTAAAACTGCACTATTATGCGGGACCTTATCTGCCCGAAATTTTGTGCCTATTATAAACCGGATCGCGAAGAGGCGGAAAAGTGCCTGGCCTTTGAGTTATTGTGGGCGTGGGGCGCCTGGAAGCCCGAACTGGCGCCGGCCCTGACCCAGGCTGCCAGTGCACCTCACTCTTACCCTGTAAGCCCTGGGGCGGCGGGCCACTTCCTGGACCGCATCTGCTCCCGTTGCGCTTTTCGGGCGCATGGCTGTGATTTCGCCGCGGGCGGGGAAGCTGCGGCCCCCTGCGGCGGCTGGCGGGCCCTGGCCTACCTCCTGGAAGCCGGTCACATTTCCGGAGCAGACCTGGCCGCGGCCTGGGAGAGATTTCTGATGGAGGGCTATCTGAGGTTGGCGGAGCACGTCTCCCTGCGCTACCTGGAAACCCCGCATCTCTACGACCGGCTGGCCGATGAGTTGTACGAGGTTAACGAAGCCGGGTTCGTCTGGCTGGCCCGCAGCAACGGCGCCACCCCGGGGCTGGCGGGTCTGGCCGACCGGGAATTCCTGGATTTTCTGCTGGGAGAAGCCCTCCTGGCCATCGCCGCGGCCCCGGCGCCCCGGCGGCTGACCTGGCGCCCGTCCCCCCTCCCCTCCCTGCGTTACCTGGAACTGATGCTCACGGAGCGCTGCAACCTGCGCTGCCGGCATTGCTACCTGGGGGAGGCGGGAGAGCAGGAACTGCCGCTGGCCGCGGTGCTGCAAACCCTGCAGGAATTTCAGGAGATGCAGGGCCTGCGGGTTCTTTTTTCCGGGGGCGAGCCGCTGCTGTACCGGCACTGGGAGGAGCTTAACCGGCAGCTGCCGGATTTCGACCTGCGCCTGGTGCTCCTGAGCAACGGCCTGTTATTGACGGATGACGTAATTCGAGAGCTTAAAGTGCACGAGGTGCAGCTTAGCCTGGACGGCCTGGAAACCGGCCACGACCTCGTCCGGGGTAAAGGCACCTGGGCCAAAACCGTGGACCGGCTGGCGGCGCTGCAGCAGGCCGGGGTGGAGGTGTCGGTGGCCACCATGATTCACCGGGGGAACGCGGCGGAACTGGAGGAGATGAGCCGGTGGCTGCAGGAGCTGGGGGTGCGGGAATGGAACCTGGATATCCCCTGCCTCAGCGGCCGCCTGGCCGACCATCAGGACCTGTGCCTCGACCCGGCCCAGGCTGCGGTCTACCTGGAGCTGGGCTTCGGCGGCTCGGCCCATGGCGCCACCGGCGATTTTGCCTGCGGCCGGCACCTGGCGGCGGTCCTGCCCCACGGCACGGTGGCCAAGTGCGGTCTCTACGGCCACCGGCCCCTGGGCCGCCTGGAAGAGGGCCTGGAAACCTGCTGGCTGAGGCTGCCGCACCTGCACCTCAGCGACCTGGAGTGCGCCCCTTGCGCCTATGTTCATGATTGCCGGGGCGGCTGCCGCTTCCGGGCCGGGGGCGGTCTGGCCCCCGACCCGGTCATGTGCGCCCGCTACGGGGTTGATCCCACTACATTCAGGAGATAAATGATGCTTAAAACCTACGATTGTTTAATGAGGGCCAAGGCCGAGGGCGGGGAAACCGTACTGGGCTCGGCGGAGCTGGAAACTCACGCCTGCTATCTGATCTACGGCATCCTGGAGCCGGGGCAGAAAGACCGGGTCTTGAATCCCGGCCCCGGCCATGAAGAGATCGTCTGCCTGGTGGCCGGACTGGCCACTTTGGTGGGCCCCGAGGGCAGCCAGAACCTGCGGGTGGGAGAAGCGGTCTATCTGAAAGGCGATGTTAAGTATACCCTGGAAAACCAGCAAAAGGCCCCCGCGGTGTACGTCGTCGCGGGCGGGCACAGCGCCGCCGGCCACCAGCATTGACAGGTTGGGGGGCGGGTCTGAGACCCGCCCCCCAAGATATTTTCGTGCCCAAGTTGTCCTGCCGCACGTCTTTTTCAGTGCAAGCACCCTGTAGGGCGGGAAAGCAAAGCGCATCCCGCCTTTGAACCTGGAGATGGTACCCTCGGTGGCCAGCGGGGTGGTCTATAGTAGGTCGGGAAAGCGAAGCGCATCCCGCCTTTGAACTGAAAAATCGTTTCAGGTTGGAAAAAATTTCGTTAGCACATGCTTTCAGCCGGTGCAGCGGGCACTGGCAGGATGCCGGTGCCACCAGGTAAGAACTATCATAAAAACTTTAGCGTTTATGCAGTTCTTCTCCTCCTGGATATACGGCCTCCTGGTTTTTGAGCTTTACCGGTGGTTGTGAAAGATAGTGCTGTTTGGCTGCCTGATAGCTCTCTTCGGCGGCCATTTTTTCCCGGAGGAGCTCCGCCACCAGGCGGGACAGGCTGGTGTCCCGTTCCGCCGCCTTTATTCTGGCCCAGCGGGCCACATCTTCGTCCAGGGTAATAGTGACGTTCTTCATAACACAATTATAGTGTTTCACGAAAATCGTGTCAATTATTGCCAGGACCCTAGTTTAGGGCTAAGCACGCAACCGTCCCGCAGCCACTGCCAGGTATGCTGTTATCAAAGATCACCATGGGTTAATGAAATGTCCCTTGAGCCGTGGCAGTACTGGTGGACCCAGTGAAGCTGTGGACTTTTTCCCGGCCAGAGCCCAAGTGGTTTTTGACTTTTGTCCTATCGCTTGATAAGTAAAATAAGACCGGGAAAGAATATAGCTTAACCTGGCGAAGAAGACTTAAGACGGTAAGCCCTCGTGGGACCAGGGCGGCAACAAGGAATCGGATCATGGATGTCATTAAGCAGATCAGACAGGGCGATATCCGGGCCACGGCCCGGTTGATGCGGGATTTGGACGAAGGCGAGGCCCAGGCCCGGGAGGTGCTCAAGGGCCTCTACCAGTATACCGGCCGGGCCCACATCGTGGGCGTCACCGGCTCCCCGGGGGTGGGAAAAAGTACCCTGACGGACCGGATGATCCAGTATCTTCGGGAAAAAGGGCTGACCGTGGGGGTGGTGGCGGTGGACCCCACCAGCCCCTTTTCCGGGGGGGCCATCCTGGGGGATCGGATTAGAATGCAGCGCCACGCCACCGACGAGGGCGTCTTTATCCGCTCCCTGGCCACCCGGGGCCATTTCGGGGGCCTGACCGCTTCGGCCCGGGCCGTCATCAATGTCCTGGACGCCATGGGCAAGGATTTTATCCTGGTGGAAACCGTGGGGGTAGGCCAGGACGAAGTGGAAATCGCCGGCGCGGCCCATACCACCATCGTGGTGACGGTGCCGGGTATGGGGGACGACATCCAGGCCATCAAGGCCGGCATTTTAGAGATCGGGGACATCTTCGTAGTCAACAAGGCCGACCGGGAAGGGGCCGACCGCACCTACCAGGACCTGGTGACCATGATTGATATGCGCCAGCCGGGTCACGGCGAAGACGGCTGGCGGCCCCTGGTCTTCAAGACCGAAGCCCCCAAGAGCCTGGGGGTGCCGGAACTCATGGCCGCCATCCTGGACCACCGGGATTACCTGCGCCGGGAGGGCGGCCGTCATCTGGCCCGCCTCATGGTCACCCGGCTCCGGGGGGAACTGGTTGATCTTGTCACGCAGGGCATCCGGGAAAAAATCCTGCCCCGGATTCTGGCGGCTGAGAGCCTGGAACGGGTGCTGGCCGACATTGCCGGAAAAAAAACCGACCCCTATACCGTTGCCGACGAGATCGTGAACCGGCTGTTGCAGACAGTGGCCAGGGGCCAGGAACCAGTGGTTAGTTCTCCGTTGCTAGTTGATAGATAACCAAGAAAATAACTTCTTTTAGTCCCCTCTCCCTCCGGGCTGGGCCCTACCCACAAGTTCCAGGAAGATGGCTTGAGTTGGGGATGACTAACCTGATTCAACCGCGGGGTAAAAAATTAGGGTACGGTCTTTCCAGCCTGGGCAGGAAGAACTGCGTGCCACGGAGGACAACGGCAGCAACCCCTTCCCTCTGCTGGCCTGGGACTAAATTCGCCTCGCAAGGGGGAAAAATACCCCAAAATAATCCCCTTCCCCCGGCTTTTCAGGCGCGCCTCGGCATAGTGTTAGGCAACCCACCCCTTGTTTTTTATTTTTTACTGGTTATCTTATACATCCTTGCACAATGTTTGGTGCTGTAATCCTGTACAAAGTGAAGCATATTATGGTGTATTATTGTACCCAATAAGAGTCCGGCGTCCGTAAGCGTTCAGCGGTCAGCTCACAGCCGTCAGCTAATGATGTAAATTCAAATAGTTATTCCAAGATGGCAGGATGCTGGTTTCTCAATTAGTTTGCCTAACTCCTTGTTTTTGCTTAAAGCTGAATGCTGATAGCTGAACGCCTACCCGCGTCCAGGTTTCGGCCGGCAGAGGCCAGCGGAATTATGGTATACTATTTGCATATAAAAAAGGAGGGAGGTGCTAAAATGCCAGCTTATGAATACAAATGCATCCATTGCAATGCTGAAGATGTCCGCATCGGCGGCTTAGATGACAATACGGCACTGTGTGTGGACTGCGGCAATCTGATGTTGCGTCTCAATGAAGACGTCTTCCGGCCGTATTTCGAACAGGCGCCGGTGGTGGAAGCAAAGCCGAGCCCGAAGAAAAAGGTGGCCTGAGAAGTTCATGGAAACATGATCAATTTTTGACGGTTGCGTCAGATAGTTGGCGTCAATCTCATGTTTTCTGAACATTTGGCGAATTATCTGGGGAAAAGAATTCCTCCTTGCCAGAATGGATAATAATCATACCACCCCGTCATTGGCCACTCTTTGCCAGGAGTCTACTTCCGTCTGCGGTTGTAAACACCGTGGCTGAGGGGAGAGGTTTGCCCGGTGGGGTCACCGGGCCTCTCAGAATGAGACGCATTTAAAGATAGATCACGGGAGGGGTTTCTGTTTTGCGGGCCACGATTTCACCGATGACATAAGCCGTCTCCCCCAAGGCCTGCAACCTCTGTAGAGTATCCCCCAAATACTCCTCGCTCACCACCAGCGCCATGCCGATGCCATTATTAAAGACCCGCCACATCTCATTTTCGGGAATATCGCCTTTTTCTTGCAGCAGGGTAAAGATGGGTGGCCGGGACCACTGCTGGCGGTGGATCACCGCCTGGCACGATAGGGGCAGGATGCGGGGAAGATTATCGGTCAACCCCCCGCCGGTGATATGCGCTATTCCCGCCAAAGAAAAATCCCGCAAAAGATTAAGTACGGTTTCCACATAAATTCTGGTGGGCCGGAGCAGTTCCTCGCCGAGGGTGCGCCCCAGGGCGGGGATAGTGTCTGCCAGGGAATAGTGGTGTTGGTCGAATAAGACTTTCCGCACCAGGGAATAGCCGTTGGCATGGAGGCCGCTGGAGGCAACGCCGATGATGCGGTCCCCCACGGCGATATCGGAGCCGTCGATGATCCGTTTCCGTTCCACCACCCCCACGATGAATCCGGCCAGATCGTAATCATCCGTCTGATACATCCCGGGCAATTCCGCGGTCTCCCCGCCGATGAGAGCGCAGCGGGCCTGCAGGCAGCCCTCGGTGATCCCTGTGAGGATCTGCGTCGCCACCTCCTGACGCAATTGCCCCATGGCTAGATAGTCCAGGAAAAACAGAGGGGTGGCACCATGGACGATGATATCGTTGGCGCACATGGCCACTAAGTCGATACCGATGGTGTCATGCTTCTGCATGGCGATGGCAATCTTCAGTTTGGTGCCAACGCCGTCAGTGGCGGATACCAGCACCGGATTGCTATATTTTTGCGTATCAAGGTGAAAAAATGCCCCAAATCCCCCGATATCACCCAATACGCCGCTTCGATAGGTTGATTTTACCAAGGCTTTAATGTTTTTCAGGAAAGCCTCGGCTCCCGCAAGATTAACCCCGGCATCGCGATATGTTGTCGCCATGCTCATCTCCCCATAGTAAAAATTTCCCACAGATTTTTCATTTCAACACAGATGCTGTCACGTAAGGCAGGGTGCATGGGGCTGGGAAAAAAGGCAACTTCAGCGAGAAAATCTCTGAATGGCGTAACCTTGACATCTCGGGCAGTTTTTGGGGGTACCGGGAGCTCCGGTTTCATCCCAGATATGCTCGCAGTCCAGGCAGACGAAACGTCGCAGGGTCACCTGGTAATCACCCCCGGATATTTTTATCGCCTTGCCATACACCAAAGCCTCGGCCACGGCGCGATGGGCCCGAGCCAGCATCCGCGTCACCGTGGGCCGAGACACCCTCATCTCTTGGGCCACATCCTCCTGGTTGAGTCCCAAGTAATCGGACAGACGCAGGGCCTCCAGTTCATCAACGCTAATAACCACCTGTTCCAAGCCCCGCATGGGAATACCCTGCGGCTTAAAAAATGTCACCCCTGGTTCAAACTCCACCCAGCGGCATTTACGTGGACGCGCCATGAATACTCTTTTAACCTTTGTTTGTTGTTATTTTAAATTTTTAATTTATCACAGTTTTTGATAAATAACCATTATAATTTCACTGCGGTGGCGAAAAAGCAAGAAATACCCGCCCGGTAATGCTAACCCGTCTGCGGGAACTAAATTTTAACGGGTGCGCAACGTGTATAATTAATCTCGTTAATTACGCAACGGAATTATTATTGACACTGAGAAGGTTGCATATTTCGAAACACCAATCCCCAAGACTGAAGGAGGCTGTAAACATGGATATGACTGCCTTCCGCCGCCAGGTGGAGGAAGCGGCTGTTTTTGTTAAGGATAAGACAGGTTCGAAGCCGGTTTGTGGCATCATTTTAGGAACCGGGGCCGGAGGGCTCGGAGCGCATTTAACAGAGGGGATTACCATCCCCTATGGCGGCATACCCCATTTTCCCCGGTCTTCGGCCCCCAGCCATGCGGGTCAGTTAGGATTTGGGAAAATGGCCGGCCGACCGGTTCTTCTTTTTCAGGGCCGTTTTCACGCCTATGAAGGGTATTCCCTGCAGCAGGCGACTTTCCCGGTGCGGCTGTTGGCGGCCTTAGAGGTCCCTTGCCTGATTCTGACGAATGCCGCCGGGGGGCTCAATCCGCTTTTCCAAGCCGGGGATCTCATGCTCATCCGAGATCACATAAATCTGTTGGGGGACAATCCCCTGGTGGGAGAGAATGTGGATGCCTGGGGGCCCCGTTTCCCGGACCTGAGCCGGGTGTATGACCGGCTTTTGGGCGACCTGGCAGTGCACACAGCGCTGGAAAACGGCATCCGGCTGCGGGAGGGGGTTTATGTGGCGGTGAAAGGCCCGAGCCTGGAGACCCCGGCCGAGACCAGAATGCTGCGTCTCCTGGGAGCCGATGCCGTGGGCATGTCCACCGTGGCCGAGGCCATTGTCGGGGTGCACGCGGGAGTGCGGCTGTTGGGAATTTCCGTCATCAGCAACGTCAACCTGCCGGACACCATGGCCCCGGTGAACATCGAAGAGATCATCCGGACCGTCCAAGGGGCGGAGCCGGACCTGTTGCGGCTCGTGCTGGGAGTCGTTGCCAAACTGCCCTGCTGAGGTAGCGGAGCAGTAAGGTGCCAGCCAGGTCGATGATAAGGGCGCCTCGTTTTAGTTTCACTCTTTCTCCAAGAAGGCCAGGCCGAGCGGTTTTTGGCCGCCAATTGTTCTGGTTCAGATAATATGATAAAATATAAACATACGCAAGGAGGGTGTTATGGCGAAGGTTTTTCCCGCTGGCAGCAGAGAAGCCATCTTGGGATTTCATCTGGCGGATCGCATGAAGGCGGAACTGCAGGTGGCCTCCGCTCTGTTGCAGAGCGTCAAACAAATGACCGGCGCCGAGGCCCTGGGGGCCCGCCGTCTGTATATGGACTTCCTCAAGTCCCTGGATAATGAGATCACCCTGTGTCAATCCGTCATCAGCGAGTCGGAAATGGTGCGCTTAAAAACGGTTTTTACCGGCCTGCGGGGGTTGGTGGCCGAAGGTCAACTGGACGATATCCAAAACCATCTCACCTGGATGATCACCATCATGACGACCTATGCCCAGAGGGCCATGGAGTATTTACATAAAGAAAATCTCTTGTAGGATGGCTGGCTGGCTGGCTCCCTGGCCGGCGCGGCCATGCACCAGGCTAGGATCAGACATCAACGGATGGCGGGATGCAAACGTTTTGGGGACAGATGATAATGGCGGGCCTGCCCGGTCCGGACATGGATGATACGGCCCGTTATATTATCCAGGACCTCCGGGTGGGGGGCATTATCCTTTTTAAACGCAATATTGTCCAGGCCGAGCAGGTGGCGGCCCTGATTCAAACCTGCCAAGAACTTTCCCTGAAGGCCAGCGGCTATCCCCTCCTGGTGGCGGTGGACCAGGAAGGAGGGCCGGTGCAGCGGTTCCGCCATCCCTTTCCGGAGATGCCGTCCGCCCGCCAGTTCGGGGAGGCCGGGGATCTGGCGGCCGTGGCAACTGCGGCTCGTCAGGTGGCCGAAGAGTTGCGCCGGTTAGGGGTTACCATGAATCTGGCCCCGGTCCTGGATGTGCCCCGGAGCCCGGCTTGCCCCCTGTGGGAGCGAGGTTATAGCTCGGATCCGGAGCGCGTGGCCGACTTCGGTCTGGCCGCCATCAAGGGCTACCTGGCAGGAGGGATCCTGCCGGTGGTCAAACATTTTCCCGGGTTGGGAGCCACGGCCCTGGACTCGCATGTGGACCTGCCCACCGCAGTCACGGCACCGGCGGAGCAAGAAAAGGACCTGGCGCCCTTTCGGAAGGCCATTGCCGCCGGAGTCCCCGGGGTAATGAGCGCCCATGTCCTGATCCCCGAATGGGACAACCTCCCGGCTTCCCTGTCCCCGGTGGCCACCACCGGCGTCTTACGGGAACAATTAGGTTTTACGGGACTTGCCTGTACCGATGACCTGGAAATGGGAGCCATAACCAAAAAATGGCCCGTGGCCGAGGCCGCCAGGCTGGCCGTGGCTGCCGGCCAGGATGTAATTCTGATCTGCGAACAGGTCCAGCATATGATCCAGGCCCTGGCAGGTCTGGCCGCGTCCCCGGATTTGGAAGCGCGCTTCCAGGCCGCCTGGACACGGATTCTGGCGGCGAAGCAACGCCTCTGGAAAAATCCTTCGGCGTTTTGCCGGACAGGCCGAAAAAATTAATGGCCGGGAGGGGGTAGCCCGGCCAAGGGGAAAAAGGAGAAACGCTTTTATATATTTTATTCAAGGGGGGATTTTATCTTAATTTTATGCATAGGGCGTGCCAAAAAATAATGTGTGGACACCTTTCTTATATTCCCTTGAAATCAGTTTGAAAATAAGCTGGCGATAATTGACCCCAACAGACCAGAAGTTAAAAATTTTGAACCCAAACATCGGATTTATTTTTAACAAGTCATTATCATATTAAAATTATTAATAGACTTAAGATACAATTTTTTAGACGGCAGAAACAAAAAGTTAAAAATTCGAACCTGCGGGCCGGGCGCGTCCTCAACGCCCCTACGCCCGTCAGCGCAAAGGGGGAGGTCCGGTGTGGCTAAACCGCAAATCCAGCTCAGAATCATGCAAAAACGATTCATGTGGTTCTTTTTTATCATGGCCCTCATCGGTTTGGGAGCAGGATATTACTTCCAAAGCCCCATTTACAGCCTCCTGGGCCTGCTCGGGCTCGGGGTGGTGATCGGCGGATTCATCCGCATAGTGCTGGACCGGCGCCACCTGAAGTGAAACTTTCGGCGCCATGCCACCCGCCTTTATTGCTCAGAGCAGTTCTTGGACCACTGCGAGGACAAACTCAGGGGTTATGGCGGACATACAGATATTATCCGGACACTGGATTTCCCGCCCCCGGGTGCACGGGGAGCAGTCCTGGGGAGAGGTAATGATAGTGCTCACCTTACCCGGCGGCCCCCAAATGACCCGATCGGAAGGCCCAAAAAGGGCCACCACCCTGGGATGCGCCACGGCTGCGGCCAGATGGGTGACCCCGCTGTCATTGCCCACAAAAAGGTGAAATCTCGCCAGGGCTGCCGCCAGGAGGGGCAAGGGCAGATTTTCCAGCAGCCGCACTTCCCGGTGGGTCACAAGCCGCCGCAATTGGGAGAGGAGATCGGCCTCGGCCGGACCAACCACCCACCATACCTGGGCCTGATGGCGCTCTTCCAGCCAACCGGCCAGTTTTATATAATAATCCAAAGACCAATTTTTCAGGCGATGTCCGCTCCCCGGGGCCAGAGCCACCAAGGGGCCGGTACCTGGGACCGGTTCCGGCCGAATGGTATGCGCCTGCTGTCTGTCCGGGCCAGTAACACGAAGCCGAAAGGGTGCCCCGGCCCAGTGCACCCCGGCCCGTTGCATTTTTTCCCGGTGCACCTCGGGCACCGACTTTCTCGCCGCCCCCGGGAAGCTGGGAAGCCAGAACCCATGCGGTATCCCCGCCACCCGGAGGCGATGCCAAAAATGAGGTCGCTGGTGTGGGGCAAAGACCACCGCCAGGTCAAACCCGGACAGGGCGGCTTGCAGTTGGGGGCTCACCGGCCCGCCGTCCTGGAAGAGGTCCAGCCACAGGGCGCTTTGGGCACTCCATATCGCCTCCACCGGCAGAGTGGCCGCCAACAGGCTTAATCGCTCCGTTCCCCCCACCAGAGTCAGGCTGGCCTGGGGATAATGCCCGGCCAGGGACTGCAAAGCCGGGCCCGCCAACAGCACATCTCCCAGCCCCCCCTGATGCCAGACCAGAATCCTGGCGGCCTGGGGAGGCACATAATCGTGATCAGTTGGCGTTTCCATATGATTTGGGTTAGTCAAGGTTTTTCACAATTACACAGACTTGCTTGTGAAATTCTGATAAATTTATCAAATTCACTCAGATGCCTGAAGAGTTATTTTTTTATCCGAGATGGGATTTCATCCCGGCCTGGGCCTGCTGATCCAGCCGCTTGATGTATTCCTTGACTATCTTTAAGGCTTCTTGCTCGTCCCCTTCCAAAACTGCCATTTTCATCCGCTGGAAGTCTTCGGG
>Ga0194111_10001651_pt1 | contig 27399 bp, 26 predicted proteins | sample TA2KigC300mmetaG_FD_146194 | JGI IMG/M metagenome (GOLD analysis project Ga0194111, IMG submission 146194) | Freshwater microbial communities from Lake Tanganyika, Tanzania - TA2015033 Kigoma Deep Cast 300m | ecosystem: Environmental > Aquatic > Freshwater > Lake | place: Tanzania: Lake... | reverse complement strand
ATTATCCAATATTCCACTATTCCATCATTCCATCTGAGAGTCGACATTTAATGCTTAGATAAATACCTTTAACATCAAAGAGTTGTAGAAATTCCGAGACGTTTTTGTATTAGTTTTGCTTAAACAGATCTGAATGTGAACCTATTCTTTCAAAAATGAATGGTGATGGCTTGGGTCAAGATTTGACCCCCAAACACCCCCAAACCCCTCAAACACAAACACTAAATTGTAGGCAAATGCAACACCTATTTTAAAAGATAACACCAGGCATGTGGATAAAGTTCACTGTTTGTCTTGTTTGACAAGGCAGGGGAAATCAATTACCATAAATTTCAACCTATAAAGGAGGTAAAGATGGGCGAAAATATAGTGGGTGTGATAGGCGGGTCAGGTCTCTATGAGATGGAAGGGCTTGAAGATATTCAAACGATCTCCTTGACCACTCCTTTTGGCGAACCATCGGATTCGTTTGTGGTGGGTCGTCTCGAAGGGGTAAAGATCGCTTTTTTACCCCGACATGGTAAGGGACACCGTATTCAACCCTCTTCTCTTAACTTCAGGGCAAATATCTATGGGATGAAAATCTTAGGTGCCCAATGGATCATCGGCGTCAGCGCTGTAGGATCCATGAAGGAATCGATTCACCCAGGTGACATGGTGATTCCAAATCAGTTCATCGATCGTACGGTTTCGCGGCCGAACACCTTTTTTAGTGACGGAATTGTTTGTCACATCAGCTTTGCTGACCCGGTCTGCCCTGTTCTAAGCCAGATCCTTTCACAGGCAGGGGAAGAGGTCGGGGCCACTGTCCATAAAAATGGGACTTATATCTGTATCGAGGGACCCCAATTTTCCACAAGGGCCGAATCAAGGCTTTACCGGACATGGGGGGTGGATGTCATTGGAATGACTAATCTTCCCGAGGCGAGGCTTGCCCGTGAGGCAGAGATCTGTTATTCCACAATCGCCTTCGCAACCGACTATGATTGTTGGCATGAAACAGAAAGCGATGTCTCGATCGGTGAGGTCTTGAGAATTCTTGCATTGAGTGCGAAGACAGCTAAAAGTGCAATCCGATATGCTGTTAAACATCTCCCCGAAAAAAGGGGTTGCCTCTGTGCCTCGGCTTTGAAATATGCCCTCATCACAGCCAAGAAGTTGATCCCAGAAAAAACGAAGAGGGATTTAGAACCGATCATTGGGAAATATCTGTAATTCTTACCCCCTCACCCCATCCCTCTCCCCATCGGGGAGAGGGGGTTAAAGAAGATATCCCTCTCCCCGATGGGGAGAGGGGAGGGTGAGGGGACGATGAAATTCCTTGTTGACCGCATGCTTGGCAAACTTGTAAAAGGCTTGAGAATGCTGGGTTATGATACCATTTATTATCGGGGAGAAGATGTTAATCAATTAATCCAATTAGCCCGTCAAGAGGGTCGGGTTATCATCACTCGAAATACCAAACTGTTTCCAAAAAGACCCGAGGATCGCATTCTCAGAACAGTGGAGGATAAACCATTTCTTCAGTTAAAGGAACTGGTTCAAAAGGGATACATCTCCTTGGATGAGAAGAGCCTCTTTTCAAAGTGCCTCCTCTGTAACGCCTCTCTCCATGAAATCCCCTGGGAGGAAGCAGAGGGGAAGGTTCCGGATTTTATCTTCCACCAGCAGAAAGAATTTTTTCGGTGCCCACAATGTCTAAGAATTTATTGGCAGGGATCTCATCTTGGAAACATGCAAAAAAAGATAGAGGAGTTATCTAAAGTGGAACATAATGTCAAATGTCAAAGTTCAAAGTTCAAATGAAGCCCTAAATCCAAATGTCCAGAACATTTTTGGATTCCTACATGGTTAAATTTGAGAATTTTCTTCTAACATTTTGTGTACCCCTCACCATTCCCCTCTCCCCTTGGGGGAGAGGGTGGGGGTGAGGGAAAATTTCAAATATTTTTGGCTAGTATTTAGACATTTGTCATTGATTTGGCATTTGATATTTGAAATTTGAAATTGACGGTCTAATCTAAATGCGCATCATCAGTGGAATATCGAAAGGGAGGATGTTGGTCACACCAAGGGGACAAACCCTCCGTCCCACATCTGACCGTGTGAAGGAATCGATCTTTAATATCCTTGGAGATGGGGTTGAAGGTAAGGTTATCTTAGATCTTTTTGCAGGCACAGGGAATCTTGGGATTGAAGCCCTGAGCCGAGGGGCAAAGAGAGCCTTTTTTGTTGAGAAAGGGAGACAAGCCTTGCGAATCATACAGAGAAATCTTTTACGATGCGGTTTTGAAGGAAGATCTGAAATTATTCCAAAAGATGTGAATCGAGCGATCGGGATTCTTAGAGAGAGAGGAGAATCCTTTGACATGATCTTGATGGACCCTCCTTATGAGAAAGGATTGATTCAAAAAACCTTGACAAAACTTAGTTGTCACAGGATTTACCATGAAGATTCGGTCCTGGTGATCGAACATGATCGTCGGGAACCTCTCCCAGAGATCATAAAGGGATGGAATCTCATTCGCCAAAGGAAGGTTGGTGATACTTTAATTTCATTCTTAACGCCTTCAGGATAGGAGTTCATTGGCCAAGAATGAGATGGGATCTTGATATAAAGGGAGATTGATAAAATTCCAATAACCAAATCCCAAATTCCAAATAAGTTCCAATTACCAATACCAAAACATTCTCAGTCTTTGAAATTTGGTCATTGGTGATTATTTGATTATTGGCCTGCCTGCGCGAAGCCGCTTCGGCGAAGGCAGGTGCTTCGAATTTGGTTATTTTTAAAGCAGTATTAATATGACTCAAAAGAAGAAAGGAGAAAATAACGAAATGGGAAAAGTAGCCATTTATCCGGGTTCCTTTGATCCCCTCACCTATGGCCATATCGATATCGTCGAAAGGGCTCTTGAGATCTTTGATAAGGTGATCGTCGCCATTGCATATGATGCAGAAAAAAAGCCCCTCTTTACTGTTGAGGAACGACTTGAGATGGTGAAGATCATCTTCAAGGAGAGCCCGAATGTCATCGTAGATAGTTTCAAGGGACTTCTCGTTAACTATGTAGAAAAGACCAATGCAAAAGTGATTCTAAGGGGCCTTCGCGCTACTTCGGACTTCGAGTATGAGTTTCATATGGCCTCCATGAATCGGAGTTTAAATACCCATCTCGATACTCTTTTCATGATGACCAGCAAGGACTACTTCTTCGTCTCTTCCAGAACGATCAAGGAAGTGGCCAAATTGGGGGGAGCAGTGGAAGGGTTGGTCCCTGACCTCATTGCAAGACGTCTGAAGGAGAAGTTCAAGCTTCCAGTGGGCAAAAAAAAACTGATCGGCTGGGACGATTGAAGGATGAAATGAAGCAATTGATTCTCTGCGACTTCGATGGAACGATCAGCACCCAGGATATGGGGTATGCCTTGGTCAATCGATTCTCCCAGGGAGATTGGGAGGCGATCGATCGGGATTTCTGTGAGGGAAAGATTGGCTCAAAAGATGCTTACTCTCAAATCGCCAAAATCCTCAAAGGAGACGAACAGGAGATCCTCAATTTTGTCAACGAGCATTCGAACATCGACCCTTATTTCACCTCTTTTCACCAATATTGCCGTGGGATAGATATCGATGTCAAAATCGTCAGCGATGGTCTCGATTCCTATATTAAGAAGGTTTTAAAAATCCACCACCTCTCAGAAATCCCTTTTTACGCCAACTGTACCCACTTTCTTGGAGGAAATAGAGTAAACATCTCCTTCCCTTACGCCAATGAGGAATGTGGACTCTGCGGAACTTGCAAAAGGAAGCTCATCCAAGTCCACCGGAAAGAATATGATTCGATCCTTTTCGTCGGAAATGGCCTCTCTGACAGGTGTGCCGCTCAGGAAGCGGATTTCGCCTTCGCCAAGGATTCCCTCTACACTTACTGCATCGATCAGGATATCACCTGTCATTACTTTCAGGACTTTCATGATATCCTCGCTGATTTGAAAAAACAGATCAAGGGGATCGTCTTCGATCTGGACGGAACCCTCATCGAGGCCTATGAAGCGATCTATTTAGGTTTGAAAGAGGCCTTTAAAGATTTTGGAAGGGAGATCTTTCCTCCAAGCGATCTAAAGAAATATCTGAAAGCCGATTTAGAAACAACACTTATCCAGTTCTTCTCTCCGGAGGAAGTTCCGAAAGCGGTCCCCATTATGAAGAAAAAGTATTCGGAAGTCTACCTTGATAAAACTCATTTTTTGGATGGTGCAAAAGAGGTTCTGGAGGCGCTTTATTCTAAAGGTATGCTCCTGGGAATCGCCTCCAATAAATTCGGTCGTTTTTCAAGAGAAGCGCTTACTCATTTAAGGGTGGCAGACTATTTTAAATCAGTAATCGGCGCTGGAGATGTCCCACGCAATAAACCCTTCCCAGATATGATTCAAGCTACCTTGAAGGAAATGGATCTTTCACCGGAGGAGGTGGTGTTTGTAGGGGATACCCTCACTGACATTGAGACAGGCAAACAGGCCGATGTTGATGTCTACGTCCTTCCCACTGGATTGCACTCTAAATTAGAACTGTCACAGGGAAAACCAAAACGAATATTGAAAAATCTTGAAGAGCTAATGTATATTTCCCCTCACCCCCTCCTCGGTTGCGAGTCGTACCGACCATTCCCCTCTGGGGTGAGGGGCTAAAGGGTTAACCCTCCTTCTTCTCTTCATCCTCCTGCTTTTTAAGAAAAGCTTGTATGTAGACCACTTTATCGTCTTTAGATTCTTCCTCCTTTCTCGAAGGAGGAACTCTCTCAGACCTTCTATAGACCTCTTCTAATTTACTGATGACTTCCTGTAGTTTTGGATCCTGTTTCACTAAATCGTTGACCTGCTGATCAAAATATTCACTGGCCCTTTCGAGCTCAGAGAGGTCGATCTCCATCTCTGTCAAATCAATCAGGCTTTTAAGAACCGAAAAGACCACCTTCACATTCCTCGTCTGCAGATATTGGGGGGCATGGCCCCAGAGGCTTATCGCTTTCAAACCCCTCTTCTTTGAAGCTTCCAGAATGAAGGTATGAATGCTAATGGGGCCTGTGTATTCGGTCAATCCCAGTCCAATCTGGAGCACCTTCTCCCTCAAATCTTCGTGATTAAAAAGTGCGCTCACCATCGGTGGATAGGTGTGGGGGATATAGTCATATGTGCCACCGATAGTAAAGACCTGAGAAATGTCAAACTTCTCTGCCAGATCAAGAAGGAGATCGGCAAAGATATTCCAACGGAAATGGGGTTCAATCCCGTAGAAGAGGATGAGGTCATGGGAAAGAACGTTCTTTGAATAATAAAGATGATTGCCTGGAAATTTCAATTCCAGCAACCTTCCCTCCTTGATGATCGCCACCGGCCGCAGAGAAGACATCTGATAAAAACCCTCCGTCGGTATGGAGGCAAATTTTTTTGCCTTTAAATTTTCAACCAAGTGTTGGAGGGCAAAAGATGAAACCTCGGCCGCATTGGGCCATCCTTCAAATCCGATGATCAAATACGGTTTATAAAGATTCGGTTTTTCGAGGTAAATAATCTCTTCCATTCTTATCCTTCAAAAAAATCATATCTTGTATCTCCTCCCTTGTCAACCAACATAATGAGACTGTGTCGTAAATCATTTTATGGTTCGAAAAGCCTGTCCTGAGCGAACCGTTCATCCTTCGAGAGCCTCAGGATGAACGGTAAGTCGAAGGCCTCACCACGAACGGACCATATTGAATTAAACATCGATTAATTAGCCGTTCGTCCTGAGCCGTGAGCCTGTCGAACAGTCGAAGGGCGAATGGCTAATTATGACAAAGCCCCGATGGGATGAGGGGAGGGAGGGGCTTGCCCACTATCCGCTCGTAGGCCTCGAGATATTTTCTGCGCGTCTTCTGAATAATTTCCTCAGGCAACTCGGGGGCTGGAGGAGTCTTGTTCCAACGGATGGAGAGAAGGTAGTCTCTCAAGAATTGTTTGTCAAAACTCTTTTGAGAACCACCCGGCCTGTAATCATCCTTGGGCCAGAATCTTGATGAATCCGGAGTGAGGAGCTCATCGATCAAGAGGAGCTTCCCATCCTTGATCCCAAACTCCATTTTTGTATCAGAGATGAGGATTCCCCTCTTCTCTGCAAAGCCGATTGCCATCTTATAAATAGCCAAAGAAAGGGATTTCAATTGTTGAGCCAGTTGCTTTCCTACAATCTTTTCAACTTTCTCAAAAGTAATATTTTCATCATGGAGGCCTATCTCAGCTTTGGTGGCAGGGGTAAAGATGGGCTCTTCCAATCTTGAAGACTCCACCAATCCTTTGGGAAGTGGAATACCACAGACCTCGCCTCTCTCCTTATATTCCTCCCATCCTGATCCAGAGAGATACCCTCTGACCACACATTCAATGGGAAGAGGTTCTGCCTTCACAACCAACATAGTGCGATTTCTCATCATCCCTTGATAAGCTCGACACTCTTCAGGGAAATCGTCCACCTCCGTAGAGATGACATGATTGGGGATGATCCCTTTTGTCAGGTCGAACCAGAATTTGGAGAGTTGAGTGAGCACCCTTCCCTTATCCGGTATCGGATTTGGCATGACCACATCGAAGGCTGAGATTCTATCCGTGGCAATGATCAGAAGTTGATCGCCGAGATCATAAATATCTCTGACTTTCCCCCTTGCCTTCAACTTCAAGGATTTGAACTCCGTCACTGATACAACATTGGATGCCACTGCTCCCCTCCATGTAAGATTAATGGTTTTTAGACCCTGAAATACCCTGAATCAAGTTCAGGGCAGGGTGACAAAATAGCATTAAAACACAGTCTCTCAATAAGGAAAGATAATGAGGTGCCTTCCTATTTCTCACCTCTCAAATAATCACCTAAGAGTTCCCGGCTGTGCTCATCATCATGACAATAAAGACAGAGATTTTCCCAATTCGACCCATCAGGAGGATTATTCTTAGGATTTCCATCTTTATGGTGTACGGTCAGTTGGTGCCTGTCTTTGTCATCAAACTCTCTACCACACTTAGCGCAGATTAGGCCATGGATCTTTAGCGAACGTTCTCTGTAATCAAGACCTGGGCGTTTTTCTTTTTTCAATTCCTTTACAATCTCATCGATCAATTTATCGGTTTTTGGCTTTTTAACTCGTGGATATCTTCCATAGTCACTGTTTTTCATTTTATTGTCCCATCAGAATTTGAAGAAGAAACGATTTCTGATCCGCACAGCCATTAATCTTCCCAAATATTGGATGGCAGCTGCCCTATTTGATTCACTGATGAGTGCATTATATGAAGTCCGATAGGCTCTGCTTTCAGATAGGTCTTTTTCTACCCAGATGATCTCTCCACTTCTCTTTCTCAAGGTCAAGTCCACCACTACGGAGGCTTGATATTCCAGGGCGATACCGGATCGATCGTAAGAAACGGGGTAGATTTGGAATGCCTTTATGATCCCTTCCAAGATGGAATCTGTCTCATTTCGACCCACCACCTTAACCCTCTGGTCCTGGATAAACTCTCTTAAAAAACCTTGGGTAAGTGGGACTTCAATTCCGGACTCAAAAGTCTGATTCATAAAGGTAGGGACGGCAATGGAAGTCAGACCAGAGGGAACATGTGTCTCTTTCCCAACCATCTGATAACCACATCCCCAAAAAAGGAAAAGGGATAAAAAGGTTACGGTGACGATACCCGTATGCTTTATAAGTAATTTCATCGATCTTTCCTCATCATTCTCTGACGCTTGACGATACGGGCTTCTTTACCCTAACCAATAAACAAAAGCCCTTTAATATATTAACAAACGATGTTTACAAGTTTTTGAGGGACAAGGATCACCCTTTTAATCTCCTTTCCTTCGATCAGCTTCTTTATCCTATCGCTCCTTAATGCCCAGGTCTTGATCTCTTCCTCCCCGTAATATGCCGGCACCATGATACGGTCCCTCAGCCTTCCATTTACCTGGATGACGATCAGGATCTCATCTTCCAGAACAGCCTTTCTATCATAATCCGGCCACGGCCTTTTGATGGTAGACTCCCTATTTCCCAAAGCCTCCCAGAGCTCCTCTGCAAAGTGAGGGACAAAGGGTGAGAGTAACACGACGGCCGTTTCGATTGCCTCACGCATCACCCTCCGGGAGGTTTCGTCCTCCCAATCCTTGATCTCTGAAGTATAGATCTCATTTACTAACTCCATGACGGCACTGATGGCGGTGTTGAAATGAAATCGTTCGATATCGTCTGTCACCTTTTTGATGGTTTTATGGGTCTTCTGTCGAAGCAGTTTCCGCTCTCCTTCGAGGACTGAATCAAACGGAAGAGGTGACACATATTGGATACGAGGAGATTGTTCACAAACGAGCCTCCAAACACGGCTGAGGAAACGGAAAGACCCTTCCACCCCTTGGTCGCTCCAATCCAGATCCTTCTCAGGTGGAGAGGCGAATAGACAAAACATCCTCGCTGTATCCGCACCATATTTTTCAATCAAGTATTCAGGATCAACCACATTCTTCTTGGACTTGGACATCTTCTCAAGCCTTCCGACAGATATCTGGCCGCCACACTTTCGGCAATGAAATCCCTCTCCCTTCCTCTCCACCTCTTCAGGAAAGAGATAGCCGTCTTTTGGACACTCGTACACCTCTTTGCAAACCATCCCTTGGGTGAGGAGATTGGTAAAAGGCTCTTCGACTTTCACCAGTCCCATCTCTTTTAGCACCCGGGTGAAAAAGCGGGAATAGAGAAGGTGAAGGATGGCATGTTCGATTCCTCCGATGTATTGATCGACAGGCATCCAGTAATCCACTCTCTCTTTGTCCAAAGGCCCTTCATGGAAGTCAGGACATGCAAACCGATCAAAATACCAGGAGGATTCGACGAAGGTATCCATCGTGTCCGTTTCCCTCCGCCCCGGCCCACCACATTTTGGACACACAGCCTCTACAAACTCTCTCATCCCTGCGAGAGGGGATTCACCCATTCCAGTGACCTCCACATTGAATGGGAGGACGACAGGAATATCCTTTATGGGAACGGGAACTGTTCCACAACGATCACAGTAGATGATGGGGATCGGTGCTCCCCAATAACGTTGTCTGGAAATACCCCAGTCTCTAATTCTATAACTGACCCTCTCCCCACCGATCCCTTTCTCCTCTAAATATTTTGCAATGGCTTCTCTTGCTCGAACGCTATCCATTCCGTTAAACTGACCGGAGTTGACCAAGAGACCTTCTCCCTCATAAGCCTCTGTCATGGTCTCAGCCTCTAAGTTTCGATCCTCCGGTTGGATGACAACGATTAAGGGAAGCTCATATTTCTTAGCAAATTCGAAGTCCCTCTGGTCGTGGGTGGGCACAGCCATCACCGCACCTGTCCCATATTCTATTAATACAAAATTGGCAACGAAGATGGGCATTCTGGATTTTTTCATCGGATTCAGACAATAGGCACCCGTGAAAATACCCTCCTTTTCTGTCGTCGGAGCAGTCCTTTTCATCCAATCCTGTCGCTTCATCTTTTCTACAAAATCCCTTACATCCTCTTCTTGAGGAGTACCTTTTGATAGCTTTAAGACGAGAGGATGCTCAGGGGCAAGGCTCATGAAGGTGGCACCAAAAACTGTATCCTGCCTGGTAGTAAAAACTTTAATCACCTCCTGCGAATTCTCCAGGGGGAAATGGATCTCTGCACCCATCGACTTTCCGATCCAGTTTCGCTGCATGGTGAGGACCCGTTCGGGCCAGCCGGGAAGTTTATCGCACCACGAAAGGAGCTCCTCTGCATAATCGGTGATTTTAAAGAACCATTGATCCAGCTCCTTCTGGGTCACGCCTGGATCATCAGCATGGCCTCGCCAGCATGTCCCATCACCCATCACCTGCTCATTCGCCAGCACAGTCTTGCAGATCTCGCACCAATTGACAGTGGACCGCTTCCTATAGGCCAATCCCTTCTCATACATCTTCAGAAAGAAAAGTTGCTCCCACTTGTAGTAGGAAACATCGCAGGTGGCAAATTCTCGATCCCAGTCATAGCTGAACCCCATTCGCTTCAATTGGTTCTTCATATATTCAATATTCTCATAAGTCCATTTGGTGGGATGGACACCATGTTCAATGGCTGCATTTTCAGCAGGCATGCCAAATGCATCCCAGGCCATAGGATGAAGAACATTAAAGCCCTTCATCTTCTTATATCGGGCAACCACATCGCCAATGGAATAATTCCGGACATGGCCCATATGGATTTTGCCTGATGGATAGGGGAACATCTCAAGAACATAATACTTTTCTTTATTCTGATCCTCTGTCACCTTAAAGAGTTTTTCACTTTCCCAGACCTTCTGCCATTTCTCCTCGATCTCTTTCGGATTGTATCGCTGATTCATTTTCTATCCCGCCGTTCTCTATATGAAGTGATCCTTTGTTCATCGTTCATCGTTCATCGTTCATCGTTCATCGTTCATTGTTCATCGTTTCTAATTCATCCTCTCATCATCCTCCTAATTCGAAGCCTTAAGGCATTCAATCGGATAAATCCCTCTGCATCCTTTTGATTATAAACCGTGTCCTTCTCAAAAGTTGCAAATGCCCCATGGTAGAGAGATTTTTCTGACTTCCGGCCGACCACCGTGCAATTTCCTTTATAAAGTTTCAGGCGAACAGTTCCTGTCACCTCCTTTTGCATCTCATCAATGGCCTTCTTCAAAACCTCCATCTCAGGTGAAAACCAATAGCCATAATAGATCAGTTCCGATATCTTTGGGATCAGACTATCTCGGAAATGCATGACCTCTCTGTCCATGGTGATCGACTCGATCGCCCGATGTGCGATGTGTAGGATCGTCCCACCTGGAGTTTCATAAACCCCCCTTGATTTCATCCCTACATAACGATTCTCCACCATATCGACGCGTCCAATTCCGTTCTGACCTCCCAGTTCATTTAGATAAGATAAAAGGGTTGCAGGAGAGAGAGCTTTGCCGTCGACCCTTTTAGGAATCCCATCTTCAAAATCGATCTCCACTACTGTGGGCCGGTCAGGGGCTTTTTCAGGAGAAAAGGAGAGCATAAACATATCCTCCGGCGGTTCGGACCAGGGGTCTTCAAGGATCCCTCCCTCGAAACTGATGTGGAGAAGGTTTCGGTCAGAGGAGTAAGGTTTCTCTTTCGTCACAGGAATGGGAATCCCACTGTTGCGGGCATAAGTGATCAACTCTTCCCGGGATTTAAATTGCCACTGTCTCCAGGGAGAGATCACGTGAATATAAGGATTGAGGGCATAGTATGTCAGTTCGAACCGAACCTGATCATTGCCCTTCCCGGTGGCTCCATGGGCGACGGCATCGGCCCCCTCCAACTGGGCGATCTCTACCTGCCTCTTGGCAATCAGTGGTCTGGCAATCGAAGTCCCGAGGAGATAAGTCCCTTCATAGATGGCGTTGGCCTTTAAGGCGGTGAAGACATAATCCTGCACAAACTCCTCTCGCAGATCCTCAATATAGACCTTGCTTGCGCCTGTGGAGATGGCCTTTTCCTCTAAGTGATCCAATTCTTCTGCCTGTCCAATATCGGCAGTGAAGGTGATCACTTCACATCCAAATTCATTCTTCAACCACTTCAGAATCACTGAGGTATCAAGGCCTCCGGAATAGGCCAAGACCACCTTTTTGACTTCACCTTGCATGGAACCCTCCCTCTTAAATGAGTCAATGGTCAATGGTCATTGGTCAATTGTCAATTGTCATTGTTCATTGGTCACTGACCATTGATAATTGATCATTGTTTATTTTATTAAAAATATTTTCCAATGCCTCCACCACCTGATCAATTTCCTCTTTGGTAATGATGAGTGGTGGGAGGAAACGAAGTACATTACCCATGGTACAATTTATGAGAAACCCCTTCTGCATCATTTCCTTCACAATGGGGCCTCCATCCATTTTCAACTCCATGCCAAGGATCAACCCTTTCCCGCGAACCTCTTGAACGAAGGGAAATTTTTTCTTAACCTCCTCGAGCCTGGAAAGAAAATAGCTCCCTACTCTTTGGCAGTTTTCCAACATCCCTTCCTCCAAGATGGCTCTCAAGGCTGCAACCCCTGCAGCCGTGGCTAATGGATTTCCTCCAAAGGTCGAGGCATGATCCCCTGGCTCAAAACTTTCAGCGATCCCTTTCTTAATCAACAGGGCCCCGATGGGAACCCCTCCTGCTAATGATTTTGCAAGTGTGAGCATATCGGGTTCGACACCTTCATGTTCATAGGCAAAAAGCTTTCCTGTCCGGCCCATCCCTACCTGAACCTCGTCAAAGATGAGGAGGAGCCCTTTCTCATCACATATCTCGCGCAAGGCCTTGAGATACCCTTCCGTAGGGCAGTTCACCCCTCCCTCCCCTTGAATGGGTTCCACCAGGACGGCACAGGTTTTTGAATCGACGGCATTCCTCAAAGCCTCTGGATCATTGAAGGGGATATACTTGAACCCAGGCATTAGAGGGGAATAACCCTTGTGAAATTTCTTCTGTGCCGTTGCTGTCAATGTAGCAAGTGTCCTCCCATGGAAAGAACGTTCCATGGTAATGATCTCATAGCGATCCCCATCCATCTTCTCCTTTGCATACTTCCGGGCCAATTTCATCGCTCCTTCGTTGGCCTCAGCTCCACTATTACAGAAAAAGACTTTATCGGCAAAAGAGTGCTGACACAGAAGGGAGGCTAACTGGATCTGCGGTTCGATATAATAGAAATTTGAGACGTGGATCAGCCTCTCCGCCTGATCTTGAATGACCTTGACAACTCTGGGATGACAGTGTCCTAAATTACAAACCGCAAGGCCTGATACAAAATCCAGATATTCTTTACCATCCATGTCCCAAACCCGTGTCCCTTTCCCTCTGGTCAAAAGAATGGGATAACGGGCGTAGGTATGAGCAACATATTTTTCTGACAACATCATCCATGTCTGAGAATCCATTAGCACACCGAATAATTAAAATGCCAAATGCCAAAGTTCAAATGTCAAATCAAGCCCAAATTTCAAATACCAAAAATATTTTGGGTTTTGCACTTTGACATTCATTTGACATTTGGATTTTGAAATTTGAACTTTAATATCATCAAAATTATTTTGTGATCTGCGTTCCTATCCCCACATCAGTAAAAATTTCTAAGAGGATAGCATGTTCCAGTCTTCCATCAATGATGTGGGTTTTTTTCACCCCTTCCTCCAAAGCATCGAGGCAGCAGTTTACCTTTGGAATCATACCAGAGGAGATGACTTTTTGTGTGATCAATTGTCTTGCCTGCTTGGCACTGAGGGTCGGGATCAAACGTCCCTTCTCATCTTTCACCCCCTCTACATCGGTCAATAAAATCAGCTTTTCAGCCTTCAATGCAGAGGCCACCTTCCCCCCCACCAAATCGGCATTGATATTATAGGTCTCACCCTCTTCTCCCACACCAATCGGTGAAATCACTGGGATGAAATTCTCTTTTTCCAATGCCCCTATGACCTCAGGATTGATCGCCTTCACTTCCCCCACCATTCCAATGTCGATGGTCTCAGGGGACAGATCTTTACCTCGGCTTTTAGTTAATTTCAATTTCTTAGCGACAATGAGTCTTCCATCCTTTCCGCTTAAACCGACCGCCTTCCCCCCCTGTTGGTTGATCAGGGAAACAATCTCCTTATTCACCTTTCCGACGAGTACCATCTCCACCACATCCATCGTCTCTCCGTCGGTGACCCGCATCCCTTCTATGAATTGGGATTCCTTTCCTATCTTGTTTAACATTTCACCAATCTGAGGACCTCCACCATGGACAACGACAGGGTTGAGTCCAATATATTTCAGGAGGACGATATCGAGAGCGAAACTCCGTTTCAACCCCTCTTCTTCCATTGCGCTTCCGCCATATTTGACCACAATGGTCTTGTCATAAAATCGCCGAATATAAGGAAGAGCCTCTACTAATACCTTTGCCTTATCGATCGGGTTCTCCATCGTTTCGTCCCTCGTTCCTCGTCAATCGTGACTCTAAAAGCATCCGTAAAACGGACACGAACCACGAATCACGTGACACGTCTTTATAAAATATATCGACTCAGGTCTTCATCCTCTACAAAATCTTTTAATTTTTCCTTAACGTATTTGGCATTGATCACCATACCCTTTCCAGCCATTTCAGGTCCATTAAACGAAATCTCGTCAAGCAATCTTTCCATAATGGTGTAAAGTCGTCTCGCCCCAATGTTCTCTGTTCTCTCATTGATCAAGGCTGCCATCTCGGCAATCTCCGCAATGGCATCTTCTTTGAATTCTAACTTCACAGATTCTGTATCCATCAGGGCAGTATATTGTTTGATCAGAGCGTTCTCAGGCTCTGTGAGGATTCGAATCAAATCGTCTTTTCCTAAGGAATCCAGTTCAACTCGAATCGGGAATCGCCCTTGAAGTTCAGGTATGAGATCAGAGGGTTTTGAAACATGAAATGCCCCGGCCGCGATGAAGAGAATATGGTCTGTCTTCACCATTCCATATTTCGTCGTCACTGTCGTCCCTTCCACAATAGGTAGTAGATCTCTTTGAACCCCTTCTCTTGAGACATCCGGACCAAAGGTCGTCTCCCTTCCGGCGATCTTATCAATCTCATCAAGGAAGATGATCCCGGACTGTTCTACCCGCACAGTAGCCTGTTTGATCACGGAATCTATATCGATCAACTTTTGAGCCTCTTCCTGGGATAGAACTTGGAGCGCTTCCGGGATCTTCACCTTTCTCTGTTTTCTCTTCTTCGGAAAGAGGCTCCCAAACATCTCTTTAATGTTGATATCCATCTCTTCCATTCCAGAGGCAGTGAAGATCTCCACGATGGGAAGATTCCGATCCATCACCTCTACCTCCACATACTTTTCATTCAATTTCCCTGTCCTCAGCAACCTTCGGAGTTTTTCACGAGTGGCCTTTTGATTTTCACCTTCTTTATCGGCGCCTTTTCCAGATGGAGGGAGGAGTAAGTCCAAGAGCCTCTCTTCAGCCATTTCCTCTGCCTTCTGTTGAACCTTATGGGATTCCTCTGCCTTTATCATGTTGACGGCCAGATCGGTGAGATCCCGAATCATCGACTCCACATCCCTGCCTACATAACCCACCTCTGTAAATTTCGAAGCCTCAACCTTCAGAAAAGGGGCTTGGGCCAATTTGGCCAACCTCCGAGCGATCTCTGTTTTTCCGACTCCAGTGGGGCCGATCATAATGATGTTCTTGGGCGCGATTTCGTCCCGGAGAGGTTCAGGAATCTGCTGACGTCTCCAGCGATTTCTCAATGCAATGGCGACGGATCGCTTGGCATCCTTCTGCCCAATAATATATTTGTCTAACTCGGAAACGATCTCACGGGGTGTAAAAGTTCTTATCATAACTCCTCTACTATAATCCTATCATTGGTATAGATGCAGATATAAGCGGCTATTTTCATTGCCTCCTCAGCAATCGCCCTGGCATCTAAGTTTGAATGCTTAGTCAAGGCTTTGGCTGCAGCATGGGCATAAGGACCCCCACTCCCAATAGCAGTGATACCGTTGTCAGGTTCGATGACATCTCCATTTCCAGAGATGATCAGAGAGTGTTCTGAGTCAGCCACGATGAGCAAGGCCTCCAGTCTCCGGAGGACCCGATCCGTCCTCCATTCCTTGGCCAGCTCGACCGCTGCCCTGAGGAGGTTCCCATTATATTGTTCCAACTTCTCTTCAAATTTGGCAAAAAGGGTAAACGCATCTGCCGTCGCACCTGCGAAACCAGCAAGAACCTTATCGTGATATATCTTCCGAACTTTTTTTGCGGTATGCTTCATGATAGTCTGTTCATGGGTCACCTGTCCATCCCCTGCCATCACCACCTTCCCTTTATATCGAACAGATAAAATCGTAGTATTTTTTATCGAATGCATCTCTTCACTCCTCATCTCTCCCCTCACCCCCATCCCTCTCCCCTATGGGGAGAGGGGAAGGGTGAGGGGACATGTTTTTGAAACTGCGGGGATGAGCTTTATCATAGACCTCCATCAATTTACCTGGACTGAGGTGAATATAACGTTGTGTGGTTGAAAGGCTTGCATGCCCCAACATCTCTTGGATCTCTCGAATATCAGCGCCTGCATCTAAGAGGTGAGTGGCAAAGCTATGACGAAGGCTATGAGGACTGATCTTCCGAAAAATACTTGAACTCTTTGTATATTTCTTAATCAACCTTCCTATACTCCGCGCAGATAGTCTGCCGCCCCTTCTGTTAATAAAAAGGGGATCCTCACCTTCCAGCTCTCCTCGTCCTTCTATGTAAGCCTTCAAGGCCTCCACAGCCTTGCTGCCTATGGGAACAATCCTCTCCTTTTTCCCCTTCCCCATCACCCTCACAATACCCAAATCCAAGTCCAATTGATTCGCATTCAACCCTACCAACTCTCCTACCCTTAAACCACTTGAATAGAGAAGCTCTAAGATAGCACAGTCTCTTAATTTCCCATTCGAAGAAGACTTTTTAGGGGAATCCTTGGGAGACTCCATCAGCCGGAAAGCCTCATCTACGGTCAGGGCAGTGGGAAGAGGTTTCTCCACCTTTGGGGTGGAAATATTCTTGATTGGATTGGAACTGACAAGTTTTTCCCTCATCAAATATTTAAAAAAAGAACGAAGTGTAGAAATCTTCCTCACAATGGAGCTCTTCTTATTCTTCCGATGAAGGAAGCTCAAATACCTTCGGATAGCCATCCGATCCACTCTTTTCATCGCCATATCTTCGCCATGGAAGAGATCCTTTACCGAGCTCTTTAAAAAATTCTCAAATTCTTTCAAATCATTTAAATAGCACCGACATGTATGAGGCGAGGCATTCCTCTCCGTAGATAGATAATGGATAAACTGATGGATTAAATCGCGCCTGTTAAAATCAATAGACCCCATTTTGTCCATCCTGATAACGTGTAACTTGTGAATATATTATCAAAAATTAATTTTATAACATAAATCCTAAATTTATCAATAAAATTATTTAGACCGTCATTTAAGAATTAAAAGTGGACAGCTAATCTTCGTAATGTCAGCCCTGATAGCTAATCAGCTGGTATAATGCAATCAAATCCTTAAAAGTCACAGGTCTCCCTCTCCCGCTGGCGGGAGAGGGATGGGGTGAGGGTGGACTCGAAATCTATTCCCCCTCACCTTTATCCTCTCCCCTTGGGGAGAGGAGATTAGAAGATGTCCACTTTTAAAGTTTAAACTGTCCAGTTTTAAATTTTATCTAACATAAAATTATTTAGACTTTTTTTATCGTTGACATTCTTTAAAACTTTTGTATAAACTTTCTAAGTATGAGTCCCATTTTAAAAAAAGGAGGTGATTAGGATGGCGGAGCCAAGGGTAGCGAGGGTAACAGAAGTTATTGCAGGTTCTCCTAAGAGTTTCGATGATGCTGTCAAGATCGGTTTTGCGAGGGCTACTAAGACCTTGAGGGGAATCACCGGACTACGTGTTGTTGAATTTCGTGTGGCAGTGGAGAATTCAAAGATTATCGAATATCGGGTAAGAATGGAAGTTATCTTCGTCCTCGAAACATAATGAGGTAAAATTAAAGGCCCTATTCTCAATCATCGGTCAAATTGATTTTTCTTGAGATAGGGCCTTTCTGTTTCTATTGGTATTGTGAAGTCCCTTATCGTACCATTTCTGTCAAAGGCCTTTTTTTATTACTTCAATTAATTCCTCTTGACTGACGGTTGCTGTTCCCATTTTTCCAACAACAATTCCAGCTGCATAGTTTGCCAATTCTACTGCTTCTCTAATAGAAGCGCCTGCCCCCCAAGCAAGAGCCATCGTCCCGATGACTGTATCCCCTGCGCCTGTTACATCATAAACATCCTTTGCAACGGTTGAAACGTCAAAGGGTTCTCGGTTAGATTTAAGAATGGTCATCCCTTCCTCCCCTCGCGTGATCACCAGAAACTCACATTTCAATCTGTCAAATAGTATTTCTCCAGCCCTTCTTAATGAAGATCGATCTATGATGGGAATCCCAGAGGCCTCACCCGCCTCTTTAATATTTGGGGTGACTACCGTTGCCCCTCTGTAGAGGGAAAAATTTTGCGGTTTTGGATCAACCATAACAAACTTTTTCAATCTCTTTGCTCTATTGATAAAGGTCTCGGTCAATTTTTTGCTCAGCAGACCCTTCCCATAATCGGAGATAATAATTCCATCAAAGTCTAACATTCCTTTTGTTAAAAAATTTGAAAGATGCTCGCGAGTAGAAATCCTTAGGTGATCCGTCGTCTCTCGGTCGATTCGGACCAATTGTTGTTGATAAGGATGGTGGTGGGCAATGACCCTTGTCTTCACCGTCGTCTGCCTTCCTTTTTCGACAAATATCCCCTGGGTATCAATCCCCATCTCGATTAACTTTTTAATGATTTTTTGACCCATCTCATCATCACCCACAACTCCGCAGGGCAATACTTTTCCTCCGAGGGAATGAACGTTATTCACCACATTGGCAGCTCCCCCAAGTATAAAATCTTCTTTCTCTACTACCACGACAGGCACTGGAGCCTCTGGAGAGATCCGCGAAACCTTTCCCCAGAGAAATCGATCCAGCATAATATCCCCGATGACCAAAATCTTTACCTTTGAAAACCTCTTCAATAACTTCTCGAGTCTCTTCGATTTCTCCATTTACACCTCTCCCTATCTCTAAATCCTTCGTCTTTTGAAATATTCAACCGTCTTTTTCAACCCCACCTCTATTTCATCCTTTGGATCATAATTCAAAATTTTTTCCCCTCTCGTGATATCCGCCAGAGAATGCCTGACATCTCCTTTCCGTGGCTCTTGATAGACGGGTGGGATTTTTGAATCAAGAATATCTTGAAGGATATTCAATAATTGGTTCAATGATGTTCTTTTCCCGCAGCCAATATTCATTACCTCCCCATGAGTATGTTCTATGGACATCGCTAAGAGATTTGCCTGAACTACATTCTCAACATAGGTGAAGTCCCGAGATTGTTCCCCATCACCAAATATAATAGGAGGATGGCCTTCCAACAAGGCATTGATAAACCTTGGAATGACTGCGGAGTAAATGGAGTTCGGATCCTGCTTTGGACCGAATATATTAAAATATCTCAGGGAGAGAGACTCAAGGCCATAGATTTGAAAAAAGAGCCGGCAATATTCTTCTCCAATATATTTTTGCAATGCATAGGGCGATTGAGGGTTTGGAGGCATCTCCTCCTTTTTTGGCAAGGTAGGGGTATCGCCATATATGGAAGAGGATGATGCGTAAATCAATCGTCTAACCCCTCTATCCCTGGCTGCGATGAGGACATTTAAAGTCCCTCCCGCATTCACTGAATTGGTAGTCAGAGGATCCTCCACTGACCGCTGGACCGATGGGAGGGCAGCTTCGTGAAATACATATTCTATATCCTCCATCGCTTTTTGACAAAGATGGAGATTACAAATATCTCCATCGATAATCTCGAGGAAAGGATAGGTTTCGCTAAAGGTCAAGTTCTCTCTTTTCCCTGTTGAGAAATTATCGACGACTCGAACCAAATGACCCATTTTGAGCAATGCCTCGGTCAGGTTCGACCCGATAAATCCCGCCCCTCCGGTGACTAAGACCTTTGACATCTTCCCTGCTTCTTTTCCTTTACTTCCCTATCGTTAAACCCCGTTTTTGATAACTTTCGGGAGGGCTATAGCGCCTCTTAAACTCATTAAACTCCAATTCTAAAAGGGCATGCCTTTGTGCAAGTTCTTTATTTCGATCTGTCAATTTCGAAATCACGATCGAGAAATAGAAGACGATGAGGAGGAGAAAGAAAAATGCGATTAAAACCACGGAGGATAGGTAATAAACGCCAGTGACCTGGGTTATAAATTTAGAGAGGAAAAAATTTGGCCATAAACTGAATATCAAGGTGGCGGCTCCTGTAAAAAGCCAGAGGATGGAGTACTCTTCTCGCAACCTCTCCTTTCTTATCAGCTCAAAGGTAATGAAAAGAAGAACAATACTAAGGGCTCCAATAATTAATTGAATTTTGATAAACATTTTCCTCTCCTATTCTAAAAGGGTTCTCTTCTTAAAAAAATCCACAAAAATCGCCAGAAGAACTTTAACCATATAGTAGATGGACCGGATCGTCGTAATGGACGACCCCCCGGCAAACCTCTCGCTCATTTTTACGGGGACTTCGGCTATCTTCAAACCACATTGATGAAGCAAAACCAGGGCTTCAGGCTCAGGGTAATCTTGCGGATAATCAAATGCAAATAATCGAATCGCCTTTTGGTTGGCGGCTCTGAATCCCGATGTAGGATCAGTTATTCTCTGTCTCAAAATCAGTGAAATCACTTTTGAAAAGATAGAAATGCCCATCCTCCTCATCATCGATGACTTAAATTCCGAATCACCGATGAAACGTGAGCCAATGGCCATATCCACTTCTCTCTCTTCCAAAACCCTAATAAGTTTGGGGATCTCTTTCGGATCATGCTGACCATCTCCATCCACCTGAATGGCGATATCATAACCCTTCTCAAGGGCATATTTGTAACCAGCCTGCATTGCTCCCCCAATCCCTAAATTGAAAGGAAGGTCCAAAACAGTGGCACCGGCAGCAAGGGCCTTTTCAGAAGTAAGATCCATCGATCCATCATTCACTACTAAAATATCTCCATGGGGGAGATGGGTCTTAACCTCTAACACCACTTTCACCACCGATTCTTCCTCATTATATGCTGGGATTATCACTAATATTTTTTGTCTATTTTCTATGAAATTCATATTTTTATGTGATCACAAAAATGTTCTAAGGTCCTGTAAGCTCTTCTCGCCCGAACGAGTAAATCTCTTGCTATTTCCTCATTGTTCATTCCTTTACTCGTATTTCAAAAGTCTCCCCTATCTTCAGATCCTTTTTAATCCAGTATTTATGTCCATGGATTTCTTCTTCGATGAAATTTCTTTAAGTGATTTTAATGAATAAACCAGAACAGTAATATCCCGCTCGAAGACCTTGAGAATATCTCTAAGCCTCTTGTTCCAGGTTAGCCAGGTTTCCCTTTCGGAGAGATGATCTGGGATCACAATAAAGAGATCAATATCACTTTTGGGAGAAAAATCTCCTCTAACTATAGAACCACACAAACCGATAGCCTCGATCTCATTAAGTGACTCTCCGCATCCTATAATGGCCTTTTTAATTTCATCCACATTCAACATTATTAATACAAACGCATTAAATCATTATACCACCCCACCCCTCCCCCTCAAGGGGGGAGGGGTGGGGTGGGGGTGATGTCATTTTATTTAATGCGTTTGTATTAGTATTCGTCTCCTAAATCAAAATCCTTTATTTTATACCATATTTCTAAAACAAACTAAAGACTTCCCTTTCCCAAAAATGGATGTCTCTCATTCCTTTCTGTTTAATTGGGCGTGGGCTATTATTGGGAAGATTGATTGATTGCTCAGAGGATAGCCATTTCCTACATTCGTGGGGAAAGAAAGAGATTCAAAAGCCTGTTCTTCAAAATATTGAAGCCAGGTTTTTTGTGCAGTAAGAATGAGTTTTTTTATTGACAAGGCTTTCTCTTTTTCTGATAATTAAAACATATCAGAAGGTTTGTAGGCCCAAAAAGAGAGGCGAAGGTAGAAGTGGGTTATTTAAACAATATTAAAAAATTTAAGGATGCTTTGATCAATAGTGACATCGGCCATCAAATTACAAAGGTGGTTTGGTTTGGTAGTACCCTTAAGAAGAGAGCTCACAAAGATAGTGATGTAGATATTCTCATCATCACGAGGAATGGTGAAGCGATCCGAGACAGAATCGCTGACATTCTGCTTGACTTCCAGATGGGTACAAGGGTTCCCATTGAAATCGTTACTTCCAGCATTGACGAACTTTACCCCCTTACTGACCCTTTTTTAAGAAATGTCCTCACCCATGGGCGGGAGGTCTATTCAATGCCAGAAAAAATTTTGAAAATCTCAGCAGCCAACAATTATTTATCTTTAGCTCAAGAATTTTATGATTCAGCAAGCGACACGATTAAGAGAGGTCACCTCCGGCTGGGCCTTGACGGGGCTTATAATTCGGCAGAACTTGCTGTGAAGGGATTTCTTGCAGTGAAAATAACTGACCTCCCTGGCTCTCACGGAGGGATTGTTCAACGCTTTAACGAGCTTTATATTAAAGCAGGGGCGATCGAGAGAGAAATTGGACGGAGGTTAAATCGCTCTTTGGAATTGAGAAATGCTGCTCGCTATAAACTTACAGCAAAGATTTCTAAAGATGATGCAAACCTTGTGCTCTCCCTTGCGGGCGACCTGATAACCCAGTTAGAAAAGAGACTGAGTAAGTAAATGATACATTTTCTCGATTTACCTAAAAAATACAAAAATAATTGAAAGGGGAATATCCCCTAATTCACATTTTAAGGCCTGACGCTATTTCCAGTTCCTATATTTTTGGAAGTTTGGTTTATAATCTCTCTCATACCAAATTCTTCTTCTTAAATTTCATCAGAATTAAATCCCAACACCTCCAAATAACTTTAGGGTTCGGCTTGATGTTAGCGGCGCTTAGCCAGTTCGGCTACATAACCTTTGTCAAACCGCCAACGCACCAAAGCTTCGTGGCGCTTAGTAAAATACTCAAAACGTCTTTTTGATGCTTGTGCCTGATTCATCAATTTTTGGTTTTCGCCTGCTTCACCTGACACCATGGCAACCAACTTCTAACCCAACTGAGGATGAAGGAAAGGCTCCTTCGAGTCCCTGAAATTCGCCAATTCTCGTATACCATTTTTATCAATGTAGTCGGTCCTTTGTGGACAGCCCATTTTAAAAGCATCCGCGTGGCGAGCGCTTGTAATTGTTCATAGGGCATGTCCACCGTGTAGTAGGGAGCTGGTGCTATGTCCAGGTACCAGAATTCGGGTGTAATGAGCCCATGTTTCTGAGCTTCGCGTTCCAGCATCGTTTTGGGATAGACAATGGCAATGCTCGCAATGATTGTGGTCGGGTTCATGCGGCGGATAAGCCGGATGCTTGCCTCAACGCTTTTCAGGGTCTCCCCAGGATTTCCTACCATGAAGTTAGCACGGGCAATGAGTTTTTTCTTACAGAGCATTTGAAAAATTTCAACGGCCTGTTCGAGATCGATCTTCTTATTGATGCGATTGATCATCTCTGGATCTCCACTCTCTATACCGAACGATATCTCTCTACATCCAGCGGCGATCATCTTATCGACGAGCCCTTCTGTGATCCGATCGACCCGTGCCCTGGCATACCACGGTATTTTATTATTATTTTTTATCAACATGTCGCAAATCATTTCAGCCCTTTCAAAGTCAGTCGTAAATAGGTCATCGAGGATATCGATGACCTCGGCACCCTGCCCAGCAAGCATTTCGAATTCATCGACGACATGTTGGACACTGTGTTTGCGCCAGGTCCGCCACCAGAAGGCAGAGCTCGAACAGAACCCACAAGCAAAGGGACAACCTCGAGAGGACATCATATTCGCCTGCCGCTTGCCCGCAACATTTAAGAAGATACGTCGTTTAGGGTTTATAGGAATATGGTCAAGGTCGGACATCAACGGTCGTTGTCCGTTCACATGGATCTCTCCCGTTTCAAGGTTACGCCAAGCTAATCCAAGGATGTCGCTAAAGTCTCTCTTGCCAGCTTCGATCGCCCGCACCAACTCAAGCATTGTCTCCTCTCCTTCAGATAGGACGCAAAAATCAACAGGATAATTTTCCAGAATCTGGCGGGGGAAAAAGGTGGCGTGTACGTTCCCGAGGATCACTTTAACTTTTGGATGGATTGTTTTCACCAACTCAGCTAATCGCCAACAAAAACCGCGAGAATCGGTCGTACAACCAATCCCAATGATATCCGGGTGGGTACGACACAATCGTTCCTCAATTTTCCTCCAGTCACACCCGAAATAATTTTCTAATTCAACGTCATGATAGCCATGCTTCTCCAAGTAACTGTCAATTGATAACAAACCCAGCCCATAGGCCGGACCCTCTTTATAGGGTGAGGAACCAACAATCTGTTCAATAGGTGGATCCACCAGGAGAATTTTCATAGTAATAGGTTTTTAAATTTGGCAATAATTTCTTTTTTCTTCATTCTATATGCAATCTGAAAAACCTGATCCCTTTATGTCACCCGATTTAGTTCACCCCTGGCGATCTTCAAAAGTTTTAGGAAATATCTTAATTCGTATCTTCCTCTGATTTTCCTGAAAATTCTCAAGGGGTTTAAAAATTTCTTAATTCGGCTGTGATAGAACCGCTGATGAGCTCTCCGTAAATAGTCCTGCAATTCCTCTTTTTTAAAATGATGTGTATCTGTCATCACAACCTGTTGGGAGCCCTCCCATTTCATCGCCCTGCCATTCCCAAAATCTGGAAAAAGTCCCTCTTCTTTGTAAATCTCATAGAGGGGAGTCCCTGGAAAAGGTGTGGCAATGAAAAAAGCTGCAAAGTCCAATTCTGACTCTACAGCATAATTTATTGTATCTTCTATATCCTCCTTTGTTTCATAGGGAAAACCTATGATAAAAGAAGCATGAGTCCACATCCCTATTCGATTGCAATATTCGACCACTTTTTTGGCCTTGTCTAAATCTAAATGGGTTTTATGTATAAATTTTTGTGTCTGTTTTGAGGCCGTATCAATACCGAATGTGATCTTATAGAGCCCACTTGCCTTCATCAGATCTAAAAGTTCTTCATCCAACTTCCAGATGGCCACTCCATTGGGGGTACACCATTTAATATTTAAATTTCTCCTGATGATCTCTCTGCAGATCTCTTTCATCCTATTTTTTGAACAGACGAGATCATCGTCAAGAAAGGCAATTTCTCGGGCTCCATATTTTTTAACCAAGATCTCAATCTCGTCGACGGTTCTCTGGGCACTGAACATGCGGCACCGATGCCTCCAGATGGTGTGAATGGAACAGAAGACGCACCTTCCCGTGCATCCCCTGGTTGTCATGATATTCAGACGAGGTGGCTTCATCGCAAATTGTGTTCTATAAGGTTCATATAAATAAGCATTCATATCCAACAAATCCCTTGCGGGAAGGGGAAGGGAATTTAAATTTTCTATAAAAGGCCTTTCTGGATTAATCACGACTTTACCATTTCTACGGACAGCTGTCCCTGAAATGGAGAAGATATCATCCCCCTTTTCGTACTTTTCTAAAATCTCTAATAGGGTGATCTCCCCTTCGCCAATGACAACCATATCTACATTCTCATCCTGGAGTACCCATTCCGGCAAGGCAGAAGGATGACTTCCGCCCAATACGACCAGTGCCTTCGGGGACATTTCTTTCACCATTTTTGCTATATCATGAGCTCCTTTTGAATGCATCGTAAACATGCTCGTTATTCCCACGAGTGATGGCTTTACCTCTGCCAACTTTTTCCTGATCTCTTCTCTGGCTAAACCGCTCCAATAAAATGGGGGTTCATCCAATACATTTTCTTTCCCCAAAAAGGCATCGAAGATCTCCACCTCTTTCCCCTGTTCCCTCAGGTAAGCAGCCAAGCACATCAAGCCAAGGGGTTCATCTGCTTGAATTTCCACGGGTTGACCGTACCGTGTATAGGGCGGATTGATCAACAACACTTTAGCCATTCTCACTCCTCTTATCCAATTGCTAATTTTTCAACAAAATGACTTTCCCATTTCTCAGGAACTTCGATAACTCTAAAAGGAATGTCTTGAAAACTGCTCATGAGGAATTTTTCCCACTCCCTCTCGTTCGGAAAAAATTTCGATTCGGGAAATACAAAGCGGTAGGCTTCGAGATATTTCCCGATGATGGTTTTATGGGAGACATAGGAAGTCCTCTCCATCATCTGATTGAACCAAAGCATCCGTAAGATCCCTTGAAGATCGAAATCTTCCCTCACCACAAGGCTCGGCTTATTCGTGAGGATGAGAAGGGTGAGGGCTTCAAGCCTTGAATAGTCTACCACTTTAAAACCTAAACGTTTATTCTTCCGGAGGAAGAAAAATAACTTTACCCTTTCTAACCAACTCATCTCCTCCCGTCCAAGATGATGGTAGTTGAAACTGAAAAGGGATATTGAATGAGGGAACGAGAACACCTCTTTCCCCTTCAAGATAACCCTATCATCACTCATATAATCAAATCTCCTTTTCATCAAATCGAGAACAAAATTGGTCTTATGGGTTCCTCCACGGCCCGCGATCAGATACGCTTTCCCATCCTTATTGACCGCCCCTGCGTGAAGGAGGACCAACCCCTTTCTCAACAACATCATCTCTACTAAAGGTTCAATGACATAAAGATGAAGGACGAGGTCAGGGAAAAACATCCACGGGAATTTGGTATAAATTGTTTTTGGGCTAAAATAGGTCACCTTCACCCTGTCCCCCTCCAGCCCTTCGATCTGAACTCTCCACTTCAACTTCTTGTCGCTGTCTTCTAAAAAGATGAAATCCTTTTTAATATAATATTTATGATCCAGTGAAAAACAGCCGTCCAGATCTGGTACAAAATTTTTAATCTTTACGGAGAGATCAGGTACTCCATCCCCCTCGGTTTCAAAATACGAATAAAGGCAATTTAGGTCTTTGATCAGGTGCCAGGAGGGAGAGTCGATTTTGATCCTCAACCAATCATGGATGTTATAAGATATGCTTTTCACGCAAAGACCTCTTCGTAGATCTTATTGAAGATCTCTTCACTATAAAAGACAGGAATGGAGATCCGGTGCATTTCCACTCCTTTCAGTGCATTAGTGATTTGTTTTACCATCCCCTCCCAGAAATTTGTGAGGGGGTTTCTGGGGAAACAGTAGGAATAGGCAAGGAGGAGACGGATCAATTCAGGACATTCAAATTGCATATTAATAAGTAAGTCAGTAGTTCCCCACTCTAAAGGGAAATTTTTCTCAATCTTAAAGGTCGGCCCTTGAAAGAGAATAAAAACTTTCCTAAGGGGAGCATGGTTTTTGATGGTATGTGGAAAGACCTCCTTGGCTTCGAGTGTAGTGAAAAGGGAGATATTGCCGAGGGTAAGAAAGTAAATCAAATGTTTTAAAAACAGCTCCCTTCTGGTCTTGAATGAAAATTTGATCCCAAGAAGGGATTCGATGTCGTAGGTGAACCTAAGATTGAAGGGTACGATAAAACCGAAGATCTCGTGATCCCCCAGTATTACCGAATCATCAGAGTAGAAATCAAACCCTCTTTTAACAAAATTAAGAGTGGTGATGGTTTTGCCGGTCCCCCCCC
>Ga0194111_10001645_pt1 | contig 27435 bp, 34 predicted proteins | sample TA2KigC300mmetaG_FD_146194 | JGI IMG/M metagenome (GOLD analysis project Ga0194111, IMG submission 146194) | Freshwater microbial communities from Lake Tanganyika, Tanzania - TA2015033 Kigoma Deep Cast 300m | ecosystem: Environmental > Aquatic > Freshwater > Lake | place: Tanzania: Lake... | reverse complement strand
TCGGGAAGTTTTTGTCTATTTAGCATATAGCCTGCGCCATCAAATGGAATCGCAGTTTCCCTGTCTGGTGAAAATGCCATTACTCCCTTTACATGGTGTTCGATTTCAGGCTCTGTCCATGGAACCTTGATTCGATTTGCCATATAGTCAACTGCCTCCTTGCTTACTGCATCCCCGCAAGTCCAGCCGCTAAAGCTCTTTCTTCCCGGCATGAATTCTGAGTTTCTGTCAATTACAAGAATCGATAATTTCTGGTTTGAATAATATGAAACAGACTGTGCTGCAATTGTTCCAGCTAGTCCGCCACCTGCAACTATAACATCATAATCTGTCGTCATCACAATTCAGCTTGGCCAACTGTATTTAAAATAATCTTGAAAAAATGCATTAATATTTTTTGGGTCGGATCGTCGCGGCGTCTTCAACGCTGTTGCTCAGACTGGAGCGGCTATTATCTCCTCATTCCCAACTGGTTACTAGTTTTGATTATTATTAAATTGTATTTAGCTTGGGGACAAGAGATTGGTATAGATTTTGGCTGTGTCCTTTTTGCTGTATACGGGAGTATGGATCTTTACCTTGACTGCGTCATTTTCCTGCAGTACTAAATTTCTTTTCACAAGCTCCTGCTTTCCAAGCCGTATATGCAACATGGAATCTTGGACTCGGTTTTCAATATCGTCAATTACTTCTGAAAGCTGATCATGTGGTAACTGAGATGCTAGTTTTTTTATGAAATTTCTTGCCTTGTTTTTTGTAATTTTTGCACGAAGAAATGTAATCGAATTGTCATAATGACCAACTAGCTGCTCTTTTGCAAATTCAGGCTCTTCGATTCCAAAAAGATCCAAAAAAGAATTAAAAATTTTCCGCTCGTCTTCTGTTGCATGCAAAATTACCTCAATTGTTACTTCGACTTTCTCTTCCATTTGCCTAATCTGGAAAAATTTTGTAAACGCTTTAAGCCTTTAGCAATGCGATTTCTGCTTCTGCAGTTCTGACCAGCTTTACCTTTTCTAGACCAACATGTCTTATTCGAATTACCTTTTTGGCAGCTGCCATGATATCAGAATTTATCTTTCCATAGCATGTTGCCTGAACAAACTGGTCAATGCTCATCTGAGGAATTGTCTTGTTCATAACATCGCGGGCAATCAACCTTAACGCATGCATTCTTGAAGCGTTGAGCTGCTTGTGTGTTAGTGCAATGACCTTTATTCTAAATATGTGACCATCCTTTGTTTTGCACTCTGTGATGTAGTTTATCTTTGTAGAGCCGCGTCTTATCAGGCTACGCAAAAACTCTTTTGCATATTCATAACGCTTGAAAATTGTAGTTGCCTTTTCACCATCTACTTTGTCTATTTGAAAATAGATCTTGTATTGGTACTGAGATGGGTCTCCTTTTAGAATATCAAACAAGGTAACCTCGATTACTCTTCCCTTTGCATGCTCATCACCTGTTATTGGAATGTATGCAATTGGAATGTTGTTAAACGAGTCAGGGGCGTATACTGTAACCCATTTTTTTTCACGCCACTTGTCCTTTACCTTTGTTTTTCGTGCCAATCAATATCCGACCTTTGAACCCAAAATATAAGTTGTGGCCCTAAATTGTATTTTTTCCAAAATACTTTTGCAAAACTTGAGGCACCAAAATATGTCCATCCTTTGTCTGATTGTTTTCCATAATTGCAACAAGTGTTCTTGATGTTGCAACAAGTGTGCTGTTTAGTATGTGAAGATATTTTGTTGGCTCGTTTGTCTTGTCACGAAATCTAATCATCAGTCTTCTTGCCTGATAGTCAAGGCAGTTTGAGCAAGAAACAATTTCACGATATGCATTTTGTCCTGCCATCCAAACCTCAATGTCATATGTTTTTGCAGAGACCTTTCCCATGTCTCCACTTGATAGCAGCATTACTCTGTAGGGGATTCCAAGTTTTTGATAGAACTCTTCTGCAACAGACAGTATTTTTTCATGTTCTTTCCACGAGTCTTCTGGCCTTGAAAAGACAAGCTGCTCTACTTTGTCAAACTGGTGGACACGAAATATTCCCTTTTGATCGCGTCCATGTGCGCCTGCCTCTTTTCTAAAACATGGGCTTACGCCAGCATATCTAACTGGCAGACTAGCGCCCTCTAGTATCTCATCTGAATGCATTGAGACAAGCGCATGTTCTGATGTACCAATAAGATACAGGTCCTCGTCTTGAATTTTGTAAATCACATTTTCAAAGTCTTCTGCAATTATTGCACCTTCCATCGATGTACGGTTTATCATAAAGGGTGGCTGGATAAGCGAATACTTTTTTTCTGCCAAAAAGTCAAGTGCATAGTTTATCAGAGCTTGGTTTAGCCTTACAAGATCATTTTTTAGTGCATAAAATCTTGCCCCTGCAATTTTTGCAGCCCGCTCAAGATCCACAAGGTCAAGTGATTGTGAAAAGTCGATGTGATCCTTTACTTTAAAATCAAACTGTGGGATTTTTCCCCACCTTCTAATCTCCTTGTTTGATGTAGAGTCAGGACCAATTGGAACAGATTCGTGGATTAGGTTCGGTATTGTAAATGCAAGTTTTGCATACTGGGACTCTATCTTGTTTTGCTCTGACTCTAATTTTTCAAGATCTGCTGACACATTTTTCATCTGCTCAAGAAGTGTTGATGTGTCATTTCCTTGCTTTTTTGATTTTCCAATCTCTAGTGAGACGTCGTTTCTTTTTTTTCTAAGCTCATCTGTTTTTATGATTAGCTCACGCTTTTGCTTGTCTATCTTTACTAGTGCATCAAGGTCAAAGTTTACTGCTCTGGCCTTGAGCATATTGCGAATCTTTTCAGGCTCTTCTCGCAGAACTTTAGGGTCAAGCATTATTCTATCACTTTGAGTGAAACTTGGACGTGCTCTAGTACCTCATCTATTGTCGCAATCAATTTTTTCATGTTATCTTGACCTTGGAAAATAAAAACAAGTTTGTCATCAACATTTTCTATTTGCAGTGACAGGTTTTCTGGAAAGTTGACATTGTCAGGCTCTAGTGCGCTTTTTACTGCCTGTGCTTTTTGAGCTGAAATGTTGTTGATTGTAACTCTAACCTTACACGCTAACATTGGCTTCCAAATAGTCCAAAAACCCATCCAATTTGTCTTTAGCTATTCTTGCACCTGCAGCCATGTCATGACCGCCGCCAACACCTTCAAACTTTTCTGCACCTTCCCTCATCAGCGCGCTCAGGTTAACTTTGGACTTGCAGCCAATTGACTTTCTTGATGAAAACTTGATTGTTCCTTCCTGGCCATTTGTTCTCAAAATTACAATCTTTCCAACATTTTTTGGCGAGCCGGCAAGAAGAGATGAAATTGTTCCAGTCATTGTCTCAGGGATTAACCCCTCGCCATTTACCATCATGCATTTTTCAGAATCAGAAATCCTCCATCTTTCAGTTGATAAAACATTCATGTATTCTCGGATCATTTTTCTATAGTCAGCAAGAATTTTTTCTCCTTCCTGCAACATTTTTGCTCGATCGCCCATACAAATTGCAATTCCAACTCCTGCCCTCTGAATTCTTCCACAAGAGTTTAGCATGGTTGAAAATTCGCGACAGTCGCGCAGAAAGCTTCGCTTGTCCTCTTTTGGAAACGTGTAGGTATAACCAATTAGCTCAGACATTATCTCTGTTGCATTTTTTCCTGTAGTATACTTTGTAATTGCCTCAATTACTGTCCTTTTTTCTTCCTCTGTTAGCTCTGCTGGAACGCGCCACCTTGCGCCCTCCTTTAGTTTTATTTTTGCAGAATTTAGCAGAGAAAAACACGCATCGCGATTCCATGTCAATCCCTCAATGAATGGCTGTGATGTAAATGCAAGTGCATCAGGCAATGGCCTTGTTTCTCGCCCTGCCAAAAGAAGATCAAGATCTATACTTAGCTGGCCTGAATTTTTTGCAATGCTTGCAATCTCGGCGTTTGGCCCAGTAAATGACTTTTTTTCGCCTTGGTCTTGCCTGTCGCCAAGTGCAGAAACAACAGCAATTGCTGCAAGGTCTAAATTTTTATTGTCTAGTTTTTTTGCTGCAAGAAATGCCATCCCGCCTGCACTGATTTGAGTGCCGCCGTCAATTCCATACCTCCAGGCATTGATCACTCGTTCATTTTCAAACTCTTCTTTTGGGATCTGGTGGTGATCTAGGACAAACCAGTTCTCACCTAGATTTTCATCAAGGTCTTTTGCAAAACCTCCCCCAAGATCTGTAATAACGTGAAAGTCTCTTGCATCTTTTTGCAGATTTGCAATCACGTTTTTGTTTATCTCAGGACATGTTCTGACTGTGCATTTTGCCCCGGCACGGATTAGTGCCTTTGTTATGATACTTCCAGATGTTATTCCATCGCAGTCAATGTGTGTTACAACAAAAATGCTTTTGCCAGATCTTATGCAATCAGAAATCTTGTTTTCAAAATTAGATAATGCATCATCAAGTTGTTTTGGCATTACTCAAGTTGAGCAACCACTGACTTATATTTCCAGTTTTTAGGTATGCGACCAATTTTTTTATAGTATGTTGATAGTCTGTGGATTTTAGCTTCGACTAGCTCAAGCGATCTGACATTTCTGCTATCGGACTTGTTTGATTTTAGATGTTTTTGCAGACCAAGTGCCTTTCTGAGTATGTTGTTAAGATCCTCTGGGAGCTCTGGTGTTAGATTATTTTGTGCCATGACTTCGCTTACTGCTTTTTTTATGATCGGCCTTGCAAGTGGGATCGAGTGCTGATCGCGCAGCTTTATTCCAATCTGGCTTGCAGTAAGGCCATCCTTGCCATACTTTACAATTAATTCCTCCACATCCTTTGGACTTTGCGAGATCCATGACGGAACTCTCAAAGTGGTAGGTCTAGTAGAATGTGCCTTGCCATGATTGTGGGTATGAACACGTCCCATTACACAAGCCGTGACTTGGAGAACAAACATAAACCTTACTTAAAAAAGACGTAAAAATTCAAAAACTGTACAGGAGAAAAAAGTTAAATACCAACTGCAGGCATTTCCACAACAAGGAAACGATATGAATAAGTTCGCATTATTTGGAACTCTGTTTGCCACACTGCTAGCTGCAGGAGCTATTGCACCAGCATTTGCCCAGTATATGGGAAGTGTTGGAGAAGGCGGCGAAACAGGTGCCAGTACACTAGAGGAAACACTACAGCTTGCAAAAGCCAAAGTTGACGCAGCAGCAGAAAACCCATCAACAGGTTCTGGTACTCCATACTTGGCGGCTGAAGGTGTGCTAGGCGCATCCGCAATAGCAGGTGCAGTCTTTGGCGGCATTGCAATTGCCTTTTTCATGAAGGCAAGAGTTGGCAAATACGCTGCTCAGGGCAGAGGATAAAACAAAACCTTTCCTTTTCTTATTTTATTATTTTTAAATAACTTATAGGGTGCGATCTAGTTGTTTTACCGCCAGAGAAATGTATATATCGCACGTGTTTAGTTCTGTTAACTAATGATTTCCATATTCAGCACGTTCTTGAGTATGCTGTCTTCAGTCACACTACAACTCGGACCAAACTACGACCCACTATTCTACGACGTTATGGTTTACATCTTTGGAACAATGATGTTTACAGTGTTCCTCCTTGGAATCATCGCATATTGGTTGCGTGTCCATGGCTGGTCATACAAAGATACCCGTGAGAGATGGGTTGATGAGCTAGACAGACACTTTGAAAGAGAAGGTGTAGGTCTGATACCAGACAACGGAAAATACTGGTAAATCCAAACTCTTTTCTTCTTTTCATTATTTAGTTAGCTAGTTTTCTGGCGGTAAGAAATCTGTATCCTTTGACTCGTCATATGCCTTTGATGTAAACTCGGCCTTGTAGTGATACCCATCAACAAATAGTGCATGGATAAAGTCAGATGATTCTACACCATTTACCAAAACCCTTGACTTTGATTGGTCCATGTCACGGAGCGGAAAGTCCCAGACCCAAAGAAAGTGACCTATCTCAAATGGATACTCTGTTTCCCACTCTGCATAAACCGTGCCGTCATTTGTAATGGTATAAAGTGACTTTTGGCAGCCTTCCTCAAAACCAATGTTTGCTGGAATGTCTGCCTTTTGCCCATCAACATAAAGCTCAAGCGTTGCAGATATTTTGTATGGAGTATCTCTTGTGTTTATGCAGTTTTTTAGTGGATCTGAAACGCTGATCTGACTTTGCACTATACTGCTTCCAACCCCGACCGCAATTGCAATTCCTGCAGTTATTGCCAAAAACCTCAAAGTCTGTTTTCGTTTTGCAGGATCTCCCATCCCTGGCCAAATCATGGCTAACCTCACTTCAAATTACTTAAAGTCGTTTCTGTGCTAGTCAGGTTCTGGTATTACCTCTAGTGTATCAAACTGGTCTTGGTGATCTGCAAGGAAAAAGGTAATATGATCAGAGTCGATTTCAACCCATTCTGATTTGCCCTTGTATGGGATATAGTCCTCAACAAATATGTCATTTGGGCCAGAAAACCTAACTAGAATTCGCTCCTTTTTTGGGGTTGTAGAAAATGGCAACTTTAGGACTTTGCCCCGTCTTTCGTCTTGGATATTAATGGTATATTCTTGGCCATCCAAGTCTACTGTTCCCTTGAAATAGCTTTCATGGATACTGAGCTTTTTTATCTTAAAACAAAGCACCATATCTTGTCTGATAAAACCTAGGACAAAATATCATTTTTGTATAATAAATGAAAAAGGGAAAAAGATTTGAGTGGTTTTAGATTACTTGCCAGGGTCGTGTTGCAAAAGTAATCACATAGCCAACTGCAATAATTATTGATTGATATGCAATGTTGGTATATGGAATTGGTTTGAGAATTGGCTCACCTTCCACAACAACTGTTTGTCCTGGACCTAGTCCTGGACCTACATGCTCAACGTTAAGCTGAGTGTGTACGTGGTAAACACCCGCCTCAAGTGCTTTTGCAGAAATCGAGTATTGTACTACTCCGTTTCCTGGAATTTCAAATACGTTTCCAGGAGGATCTCTTGCCAAGATTTCCCATCTGTTACCGGCATTTGTTGATTCTGAGAATATTGAAGCCCATGCTCGCATATCTCTTTCAACAAGGCTTACAAGAGTTCCTTGTAATGTTAGTACCTCGCCAGTTTGGAGTGATTGTCTATTGAATGTCTCATCTTCGATTCTAACGAAACGACTCTGTAGTTGTGCTTGTACTCCGTGTGCTTCAGCGGTTTGGATCATCTGGGCAATATTTGGTCCAAATGTTCCTAGTGCTAAAACTACACCAAGTGCAACGACTAGTATTTTTTTATCGACCATAGTTATCCCGTTAATTATTCCAAGAGGCAATCAAGTGCGATATATGTTTTGCCGTGTCTGGCGACAGCGATCAGGTATGAGTATATGATTAACATCAATGATTATCATTGACACGCCTGATTTGGATTACCTAATTCATTAGTAATAGCATAAGTTTTATTATAAATTTTACATTATTTCTGTCAAAACGCCCATAGAAATTATACTAAAAATCGGAAAATCAGAAGCTTTACTTTATATTCGAAGAAAACATCAGTTGAGTCATGGCACAGATGCCGGCACTAATTCCAAAAGAAGTTGAGATCCAGAGATTAAAGAAAATCTGGCTCATCGTAATCGCTATGGGATCAACTGCTGCATCAGTGGAAGTCGATAATTTCGTCGACGGTTCACTACATCAAACTTCTATTAGAGACAGTGCATTCACACCAGCACATTGGTGGCTATACAGTCACTTTGTGGCTCTGCCACTGGGTTGGGGTGCAGTTGCAATCTATGACAGAAGAGTTCCAATTCTTAGAGGTCCAAACAACTCTATGAACACCGGCCTAAAGATGACCATTCTTGGCTATCTTGCAACCATGTTCACAATTGGAATCAATGAGATGTGGCACTTCTGGTTTGTAGAGGAAATCTTTGCAGTACCAAACCACTGGATGTTCAACATGGGTGTAGTCGTGGCATTCATGGGCGCTCTAGCATATGTTGTTAGAGTCTATGCACGACTGGTCGAACTTGGCGCAGAAACACCAGGCGAGAACCCATATGTTGCTGAAATGTACAAGATGGCCCTAGAAGGCAAACTGTACAGCAGAGCAATTCCATAAAAGCGACTTTCTTTTTCTTTTTCTTTTATATACCCTAAAGTTAGATCGGTCCCATTCCTTGAAGAAAGACTTAAAAGCATTCTGAATATTATTATCGCACATGACACTTCCGAAAGGATTTGGCTCAGCTGGCGGCGGAGGAGCAGGATCTGCCGACGTTGAACGAATGATTGGTCGTCGTGTTGAAAACATGACAGGCATGATCACAGCATCATACATTGCCGCATGGTTGGCAACATTTGGCGGAACAGCTGCTGGATATTTCTTTTATCCATGGGCATATCCAACACCAAGTGGTCACTATGCATTCATTGTACTGACGATTGTTGAAGCCATTGGCTATCTCTTTTGCGTTAAAGTAACGCAAGAGGGCTCTAGAAAGCGAAGCAATGGAGTTCTGGCAGCAACCCTTGGTGGAACTGCAGTCGGAACAGTCTTAATAGTGCTGTTCGTAGGCCACTAACTGTCCATTTTGGACTTTTTTCTATTTTTCATATTTTAAATTAAATACGATCTTTATCCCTCTAGTAAAATTTTATATACTCACCATATCATCAAAACCAGTAATGGTCTGGCTAAGACGATGTACTCACTACTTATTCATAGTAGTAGTAGCAGTTAACTCGACCCTGTTGACAATCAACGCGGGCGACTACATCTTCTACACAGACTGGGCTTGGACATCGTTTGTCATATTCTCAATATCACAAACGCTGATGCTCGCAGTAGGTGCAGCATATTATCTGACATTTACGGGAGTTCCAGGAACAGCAACATACTACGCGCTAATTATGACAGTTTACACATGGATTGCAAAAGGTGCATGGTTTGCACTGGGCTATCCATATGACTTTATCGTAACGCCTGTATGGCTACCATCAGCAATGTTGATGGACTTGGCATACTGGGCAACAAAGAAGAACAAGCACTCCTTGATCCTCTTTGGCGGAGTATTGTGTGGAATGTCATTGCCACTGTTCAACATGGTAAATCTGATTACCGTGGCAGACCCACTCGAAACTGCATTCAAATATCCAAGACCAACACTGCCTCCATACATGACACCAATAGAACCCCAAGTAGGCAAGTTCTATAACAGTCCTGTAGCTCTTGGTGCAGGTGCTGGTGCTGTACTGTCAGTTACGTTTACGGCCCTTGGTTGTAAGCTAACAACGTGGACGTATAGATGGATGGCCGCATGGTCAAAGTGGGACTAAACCCAAAACCTCTTCTTTTACTTTATTTTTAATAATTTTTAATCAATAATTCAGTATGCCCTGTTCTTTTTTTAGAATCAGAGTTTATTGCACGGTTTGCAGAAATTTCCACAACCTTCCATTTTGATGAAAACAATCGCTTTACCTCTTTTGTGTTAGAGTTTGACAACAAAACCTTACACTCTTTTTTGTCTAGTCTCTGGCAAAGTCTTGCAAGCCTTTGCAGATCGTCATATGTAAACTCGCATTTTGTGTAACTAGTAAAGTTTGCAGTCTTGCTTACTGGTTGGTATGGCGGATCAAAATATACAAAGTCGTCTTTTCTTGCATCATCAAGTATTGCTTCAAAGTCTTGGCACCTTATTGCAATGCTTTTTGATTGTAATATTTTAGAAACTGCCAAGAGATTTTCCTTGTTTACAATACTTGGGTTTGTGTATTTGCCAAGCGGGACATTAAACTGACCCTTACTGTTTACGCGGTACAGTCCATTAAAACAGGTCTTGTTCAAAAATAAGAGCCTTGATACTTTTTCTATCTGGCTTTTTGGCGCAGACTCTCTTATAGAATAATAGTATTCTCTTTGGTCTGCAAAATATCTGCTTGAATGTTTTTCAAGTGACTCTACTAGCTGGTCTACTTTATCTCGTATTGTAATGTATGCTAAGACTAGATCAGAGTTTAGATCAGAGACTGTACATCTTAGATCTGAATTTTGGCCCAAAAGATGAAAAAGTACCGCACCGCCCCCAAGAAACGGCTCAAAATATGTATTGAACTTTTTTGGGATGTGCTTTTGTAGTGACTCGATTAGCTGTCTTTTTCCTCCCGCCCATTTTACAAATGGCTTTGGGCTTGTGGCAAATATCTGGCTGTATTGTTGCTTCAATAGGAAATACTGTTTATTTCAGATTCTAGTTGATGGGCGAAAAAAAGATCACAAGCTGTGCAATATTTTTTAATCAAAATAAGAGCCAAAGCTTCGAGCGGGATTTGGACCCGCGACCTTTACCTTACCAAGGTAACGCTCTGCCAGGCTGAGCTATCGAAGCATAAAGTTGGCTCTATTGTGTTCTTTATAATTTTGATTATGAAACAGCAAAAACACTAAACTGTTAAATTTCGCGCAAAATGTAGCAAGTTTTGTGGAGGGGTAGTCAAGCCTGGCCAAAGAAGCTAATGCTTTGGATACGCGAGACTTAAGATCTTACAAAATGGGTGATCTCGTCTCTTAGGGGTTCGTGGGTTCAAATCCCACCTCCTCCACTTATTTTGGATGTCTAATTCCTTTTGCGTTTAAAATTTCGTAAACATCAGGAAGTGAAAACACAAAACCAACATGGAAACAATTTTTTTCCTCACATAGCTGGCAGTAAAGCTCGCCGCGCTGAATTGTTACCTCGGCAATTCTGTTTTTGATATTATCTTTGACAATGACTCTATCATCATCAATTGAAACCTTTTCAAGCTTGGGTGCATATTTTGCAAAGGTCTTGTCTTTCTGCATTGTCTGCTCTAGCATATATGTGATATAGCCTGCAAAGCTGTTGACACCCTTCATTGCAAGCTCTTGCTTGTTTTTCTGGTAGATCTCATAGTACCTGTCATACACTGTGTCAGAAACTGTAATTGACTTGAATCCTTCTTTTGGCATGGTACCCTTACCGTACATTAAAGTACGCATTTATTTAACATTTCTTGTTGACTCTGTGTATATCTTACGTCAGCTTTTTTTCAAGACTTTGTAATGTATTTTATGTGCTGGAAAAAGTAAAAGCTCCCAAGTGGAAAACTAAATCCTCCACCAAGGGGAATGTTTCGTATCACTTCCTGATGGACTAGTCTATATCCTTCTCTTGTAAGCTTGTCTACCTCGTCCATGAACTCTTTTGTTTTGCCAAGCTTTCGAAGAACTATGGCAATAGCATCGGTTTTATAGTAAACAAAGTCTTTTGATCTAAAAATTTTTTGAAGATCCAAGCCCTCACTTTTTAGGTTGCCTAGCTGCTCCGCTGTGAGATTTTTTGTAATGCCAAGGTACTCTTTGCTTTGGTCCTTTATCTCACCAAGATGCTCTGTAAATGATTCTGTTGCATTTTGTACCTTGTCTTTTATCTCCTCTGACTTTCTAAGATATTTTGCCGTTTTCTTAAAACCATCTACTATCTTTTTTGAGCTATCCTTTGGTTCCATAAAATAATGTGCCAAGCAGGCGATAAAAACATAGTTGATATTTTAAAAAACTAATTAGATTTTATACGATCCTGTCTTTGTATCAATCATGGCAAAAGGCTACAAGGAAAGTGACATTAGACAAAAGCTAGTCGAGATTTTACAGGACTCAAAGACTGGGCTTTCTGGAGTCGAGATTTCAGAAAAACTTGGAATCAATAGAATGACTATGACAAAATATCTTAACGTCTTTGCAGCAGAAGGACTAGTCCAGCAAAAAAATATTGGAAACATAAATCTGTGGTTTGTAGAGGAAGGAACAGAACAGTTTAGTTTTCCTTCAGACTATTTCAAGGTAAAAACAAAGTATCTTGAGGCACTGACTGGCTCATCATCGCAGGTTGTGAACCTGATTAGAAACTGCATCCATTCTGGAGCGACAATTCCAAAAATCATGACAGGGATACTAATTCCTGCAATTGACTCTGTTGAGGAGCTTTACCAACAGGGAAAAATCGGAAAATCAGAGCAAAAATTTCTAAACTCACTTATTTTGCAGTCAATTCAGATAACAAATGTACTGCATGCAGAAGAAAACCTGCAAAAAAATGTCATCTTGATTTCTGATGATACAAAAAATACATTGTACTCAGAGGCAGCTGCTGTATCATTTCGCTTCAATGAATGGAAGGTATTCAATCTTGGCAACATGTCAGATGCAATTGATGCACTATTTGATCTGGACTTGCAAAAACTACTAGGTAAAGTCTGGAAACAAAAAAACAGCATCATGATAGTTGTAGTCTTTTCATCATCAGAGGACAGCTTCAAGTTTTTTGCAGAGGCAATCAATGCAATCAAAGCAAAGTCAGGAAAAAGACTACACCTTGTACTGTGTGGTAAACTAAAGAAAAAGACAACTGCAAAGGCAGACCTTGTAGCAGAAAACCTAGAAGATGTACTACAGTGGTCAGAGACTACATACGAAAGTTTTGCTAAATAAAAAATGGGCCGAGTGAGATTCGAACTCACGACCTTTCGATGTCTGAATAAGTTTTATCAGTCGAACGCTCCAGCCAAGCTGAGCTACCGGCCCTCAAAAAATTCTCTAGACAGCAGTCATTTAAGTTTGTTCTTTCCACTTTATCGAACAACCAATCGAAGGATCAAAATCTTTTTCAATTTTTTGTCCTAAGAGAAATTTCTCAATATTTTTTATCATTGTCTTTTCAGTCGCAGTGTCTTCTGGCTTCATTGCATTATCCAGTCTTCCATGAAAGATTAGCTTTCTTTCCTTGTCAAATAGAAACGGATCAGGTGTACAGACTGCACCATACCTTCTTGCAACCTCTTGGGTCTCATCAACAAGATAGTCAAACCTTAGACCCTTTTCCTTTGCAATCTTTTTCATGCTATCATAGCTGTCATCTGGATAGTTTGTTGGATCATTGCTGTTTATTCCAATTACCGCAACTTTGCCCTTGAACTTTTGGTCAATTTCCTTGATTGCCTCAAGGTGTGACTGGACATATGGGCAGTGGTTGCACATAAAAATCACCAAAAGGCCACCATAGCTTTTGTAGTCGGCAAGCGAGTGTCTTTTTCCATCCACCCCAAGCAGATCAAAGTCAGGTGCCTTGCTTCCTGTCTTTAGAACAACTTCGGATTTTAGCAGCACCATATTACAAACAAAACGACTCTAATTCAATAAAATCTTTCTCAAGACAACAATTAAAATCCACACTACAATCAAAGCATCAGAGGGCTGATAGTTCAGTGGTAGAATGCCCGCCTTGCACGCGGGAGGTCAGGGGTTCAAATCCCCTTCAGTCCACCAACATTTTGTTTTTCACAAATTTTTGTATTTTTTAAGCAGCGATCATTTTTGGAACACGAACAGCCGGTGGATTTAAATACCAAAAGTTGTCGTTGAAAATAACATGGGATATGAATCATCTATAGCAGTCTGGATTCCTCTAATTGTAGGACTCGCACCCGGATTGGTCTATTGGTTTGTCATTACCGGAATGAGAAAACGATAAAGGAATTAACCCAAAAAACATCTTTTTCTTCTTTAGGCTCAATGTATAGTAAAACCTTCTAGTCTGCTTTGTTGATATTATGATATACTGCATATGATTAATGACTTTGAACACCAAAAATTGATGTGGAAGATCCCACTAGTAGCAATTTTGGTATTTGCCTTACTGCCTGTTAGTACTTCATTTTCACAAACCTTTGATAACGAGTCACAGCTTGGAATCAAGCTTACAAACACACAGCCTTTTAGCTACAAAGACTCTGATGGAAAGACTGTTGTGGTTGGCGAGATAAAAAACACAAAAAACTTTCCAATAACTGGAGTCAAGATTTGGGCCGGCTTTTATGACAGCAAGGGCCAGCTTTTAGAATCAGCAATTGGAACACCAATTCTTAATGTGATTTCGTCACAGGGAACATCGCCGTTTGTCATAAAATCAAAAAATGCAGATTCTGCGATTGCAAACATTTCAGTTAACCTACTTGGCTTTAACTCATCTCCAATAAAGCAGTCGCTACTCAAAATAGAGCCAAACCCGCTGCGAATAGGAAGCCAGATTTCACTTTCTGGCAAAATAACAAACACAGGATCTGCTGAAAGCGCAAGCACAAAGATTTACCTTGTATCATATGATGCGTTTGCTCCGCCAAGAATTGTTGGTGTTGATACAATTGAGCTAAGTCAGACAGTAAAACCTGGCACATCAGCTGACTTTGAATTTACTACAGAATACAACACAAGGGCATCAACATTCAAAGTGGTAGCAGAATCAAACAACTATCTTTCTCCTCTGACTAATGTTGACAAGCTTGCACTTGAAATGCTTACAAGACTGGTTACAATAAATGATGTGTCATTGGCTGATACTGATGGAAACAAAATTCTTGCATCCGATCTCTCTGTTGGAATACCAATCAAAATACAGAGCAGTGCATGGATACAGTATGCAACTGATCAGGCGCTTACTAGCCAACCATATGTCTACTATGTCCAGATAAAGCAGGCAGGTGAGAAGCCTCTTGTTGAGTTTATTGGGATGGCAGAAGGAACATTTGTTGGTCCGACAAAACAGTTTCCACAAGTAAGCTGGACGCCAGAAAATGATGGGCTGTTTTACATAGAGACATACATCTGGGATGACACAAACCGTGCAATTGCATCACCAGGTCCAATATCGCTAATACACGTAAAACCACAGTAAATTTATTTTCAATCAATCAACCAAACTTATGCCTCAATTCAAGACAGTCGCACTAGGTGGGACATTTGATATAATCCACAGGGGACATCTTGAGCTTTTGCGAAAGGCATTTTCAATCTCATCCAAAGTCATAATCGGACTGACAAGTGATGAGCTTGCAATAAGAAAGGGGAAAAACCCTGTCAACAAGTACTCTAGAAGAGAAACGCTACTGAGCTCAGCAATTTTAAAAAATTTTCCAAACTCTTCATACGAAATTAGCAAGCTTGTAAATGACTTTGGCCCTGCTGCAATTGAGGGCGAAGTTGAGGCACTTGTCACAAGCGAGGAGACTAGCCACCAAGGTGATATCCTAAATGACTTGCGAAAACAAAAGAAACTCCCGCCAGTAGCGGTAATAGTTGTGCCAATGGTTATGGCAAAGGACGGCAAGCGAATTTCTTCTACTAGAATCAAAAACTTTGAGATTGATACTGAAGGTAACTTGCCCCAAATTGACAACTAACTTGTCTATCTTTGAGCTAGCCAGATAAAACAAAAAATTTCAATCATAGAAAAATGAACATAGCAGACCAGATGCTTGCAAAGCTTGGAAGCGATGTTGCAAATCTAAAGGAAGGACTGCAACCAGAAAATCTCTCGTTTTGGTACAACAAAATTATTACAGAGACAATTGACATGGCACCGCCATGGCTTCAGGACAAGATCAAAGTAAAGCAGGATCCAATCTTGCCAATGAAGTTCAACATCGACATATCAAAACGTGCTGTGCGATATCTGATGATTGCAATTGATAACAATGTGGACGCAATGCCATACTCAACAAAGCTGTATTTTCTTAAAGTTCAGGAAATAATGTCAACTGAGATGGACAAGTCACTAGTCTGATCATCATTTTTACTTACAAGAAACATAAACTACTTTTTTGACGATACGATCTAACTTCCTTTTTCTATTTCCACTTCTTCATTTTGTGTTTTTGTATCGGTAATCTTGTGCTGTTTTTCAATAACAGACTGGATAAAATCGGTAAACTCTTCGGCCTGTCTTTGATCCTTTAGCAAAATACTGTGTGCAGACTTGTCTTTTAGTCCTACAATAATTTCATTTTCAATTACATCAAGTACCTCAGTGATAAAGGTCTCACTTCCATCCTTTATGAAAATCAGACTTGCTAGTTTTTTTGCTTCGTATTTATCAATGCAGAGAAATTTTTTCTTCATTAATCCTCAAGCAAGTATTTGTCAAGTTTGTCTCTTGCTTTTTCACGATTTTCTTGATGCGATTTTAGAAACTGGTTTATCTTTTCAATTAAAATTGCCTTTAGCTCCCCTGATAGCAGCTTGCCTGACCTGTAATCATCATGGATTTTTTTCAGCTTGGCATCATCTGGCTCAAAGAAAATTCTAAGATACTGGTATGATACATCGATGTCTGGGTTTCCACCCTTTTTTCGGTGCTCCTCAATGTCTGGTTGGCCTCCAGAGAAAGCGTACTTGTTTACCTTCTTTTTTACAACCTCTGGTGCATCTGTTGTGTAAATGGTATTTGTCTCCTCAGAGGCTGACATTTTTCCGCCAGGCCCTTCAAGTGACGGTATCATGATGTTGTGAATAAGGGCAGGCTTTATCTTTCCAATTTTTGGTGCAACATCACGTGTTATTCTAAAGTGTGGGTCTTGGTCAACACCTAGTGGTATCAATACTGGCTTGTCTTCAAGAAAGCAGGGCGCTGACTGGAGTGCGGTATAAAAAATCATTCCAGTGTTTGTATCGTTTGTAAAACCAAAGACTGCTTTCGTGTTTGAGAAATTGATCTTTTTTGCAACCTGTGCTGCAATCGGATAAAGAGTCTTGATGTTTTTTGTATCGATAATTATTTTTGTGTTCTCTGGCTTGAAGCCAAGCGCAATAAAGTCAAGTGCATTTTCGTCTGCATAGCGCCTTGTCTCTTCAAGTGTGAGGTTTTGCTTTGAGTAAAACTTTTCATCATCTGTTAGCTGAAAATACATGTTAACACCAAACTTTTCCTGAAGCCACTTCGCAAAGACCCATGGCACCAAGTGACCAATGTGCGTGTGTCCTGAAGGGCCTCTGCCCGTATAGAGGAAAAACTTGTTTCCTTTCTCATAATCATCTAAGATTCTGCCAAGCTCTCTGTGCGAGAAAAAAATACCTCGCCTTAGCATAAAATGTGACTCGCCAGTTATCTTTTCGATTCTTTGTAAAAGCTGTTTTGAAATTTTTTCAGTCCCAAACTGTTTAATCAGCTTGTCATAATCTATCTCGCCTTCTACATGCCACGGTGTTACAATGAAATCATCAGTAGGCATTCATTTTGACTTGCATTAAGGTTTAAAAAGTCTTTTTAGGACTTTGTAATATTGTCACAGGTTCTTCATCCTATTGAAAAAAAAATTATCAATGCCTTAAAGGAAACAGAAAAGCTTAGCACAGATGAACTTGAGAAAAAAACCGAACTTTCATCTGATCAGATAAGACGCGGAATCGAGTGGCTAAAACTAAAAGGACTCGCTGATGTTTCTGAATCGCAAGAAACTAAACACCATCTTAGCTCTGCAGGATCTGAAGTACTCAAAGGCGGTTTACCTGAACGAAAACTAGTCAACCTGTTAAAGGATGGACCAAAAACATTTGATGAGGCAAAGCAGTCGCTATCAGAATCTGATTTTCATGCAGCGATAGCAAACGCAAAAAGAAACGACTGGATAACAATTGAAAAAGGCGACTCTACTACAAAGATCTCACTCAAAGCAAATGATCCATCGCAGTCTTCAGAGGAAAAAGTTCTCCAAGAAATAAATCAGGGAAACTTTGATCAAAATACATTATATCATGATAAAAATCAGCACGAAAAACTTGTCGGATATTTCCGTCTCAAAAAACTTGGGTTAATTGAAGAAATCGTAAACAAATCAAAAACAATCTCGCTGACAGAAAAGGCAAAAGATATCGATACAAGCCAAATGGATATTGCAGAAATTGATGTTGTTGCAGCTGTTCCTGCCACATTTGTTGCAAGGACTCACCCTCTAAAGGAAGTGATAAACGAGATTCGCGAAGTTTTTACAAGTCTTGGATTTTCCGAAGTACTTGGCAACTTTACACAACCAAGCTTTTGGAATTTCGATGCACTCTTTACTCCACAGGACCATCCAGCAAGAGAAATGCAGGACACATTTTACATCAAAGACTCTACGGCTGACAAGGTTGCAACTCCTTCCCAGATAAGGCAGGTTGCAAGATCACACAAGCTTGGATGGCGCTACAACTGGAATATAGAGGAGGCAAAAAGGATGGTACTTCGAACTCATACAACATGTGTTACAATAAAGTATCTTGCAGACCAAAAACCAGACGAGGCAAGAATATTTTCACTAGGCCGAGTGTTTCGAAATGAAAAGGTAAGCTACAAGCATTTGGCAGAATTCAACCAAGTTGAGGGAATTGTTGTTGGAAAAGATGTAACACTGCGAGATCTTATGGGACTGCAGCAAGAGTTTTACAAAAAGATGGGCCTTCCAAAGGTAAAGTTTTGGCCAACATTTTTTCCATACACCGAACCATCGCTGCAAAGCATGGTCTATAACGAAAGACTAGGAAAGTGGGTTGAACTTTTTGGCATGGGAATTTTCAGACACGAGGTAACAAAACCGCTTGGCATCACAAAACCTGTTCTTGCATGGGGCGGCGGAATAGAACGGATTGCGATGTTAAAGTATGGATTAGATGATGTTAGAGAATTTTACAACAACAATCTTGGTTGGCTGAGGACTGCAATACAATGCCTGTAGTAACACTATATCTTGACAGACTGCAAAGACTAGTTGGCAAAACAAACCGAGAAAAAATAATTTCAACACTTCCTTTTCTTGGCCTTGACATTGAAGAGCAGACAGATGAATACATTAGAGTAGAGTACAGCCCAAACAGGCCGGATTATGCAACAGACTTTGGAATCGCAGCAGGACTTCAGGGGCTTTTGGGAATAAAAAAAGGACTAGCTAAACTTGATGTAAAAAGAGGACAATACCAGCTAAAGGCAGACCAATCTGTAAGAAAAATTCGTCCATACATTACTGCAATTGTTGCAAAAAACGGAACACTAGATGATGAGACAATAAGACAACTTATCACACTACAAGAAGACCTTCACTTTGGAATTGGAAGAAACAGAAAAAAATCGTCAATTGGAATTCATGATTTAGATAAAATCGAGTTTCCACTACGCTATACAACTACCGCAAAAGAACATAGATTTGTTCCACTAGGTTCAGAGACTGAAAACTCCATATCAGAAATACTGCAAAACACCGAAGTTGGTCTGCAGTACGGAAATCTGCTTGAACACGCAGAAGTGGTGCCAGTTATTTTGGATGCTAAAGGAAACACGATATCATTTCCACCAATAATCAACTCTGCACTGACTACAGTTTCATCATCAACAAAAAATCTTCTAGTTGAGGTTACGGCAACTGACAAAAACACTGCAGAAGATACACTAGCTGTTGTAGCTGCAACTCTGCAAAATGCTGGATTTTTACTAACATCAGTACAAATTTCAGGTGCAGGCAACACAACACCATCACTTAAAACAAAAAAAATGAGCCTTGGTGTTGAGCTTGCAAACAAAATACTTGGTCTCAAACTGCCATCAAGTGTCATCTCAGCTGCACTAAAAAAATGCAGATTGGATGCATTGCCAAAGAAAAACAAAATTTCTTGCACCATACCACGATTTAGATTTGACATACTTGGGCCAATGGATCTAATTGAAGAGGTTGCACTGGGATATGGGATTGAAAATCTCAAACCGACACTTCCGCAATCATCTGCAGTTGGACAAAAAAATATTGTAACAAAACAGCTTGATCTGCTAGGAAAAATAATGGTTGGACTTGGATTCACTGAAGCGCTAAACTCTAGTCTTGTCAGCAAAAACGTCCAGTATGATATGATAAATCGAGACTCGTTTGGATTTCTACAAGTTGTCGAGTCAAAAAGCCAAGAGCATACAATTCTTCGTGATATGCTTCTTCCAAGTATGCTTGATACTCTATCAAGAAATGTACATGAACAATTTCCGCAGAAATTATTTGAAATCGGAACAGTGTTTTCTGCTGATGATCCAATAAAAGAAGAGATCTCATTGTGCTGCATCAGTGTACACAAGGACGCAAACTATTCAGAGATAAAATCAATTCTCCAGTCAGCACTAAAAACTGGATTTAACATAGAGTGTCAGACAAGCACATCAACTAACTTCTGTTTTACAAAAGGAAAGACTGCAGATGTTATTGCAAACAACTCTAAAGTTGGTACAATTGGTGAGATTGATTCTGCAATAGTTGAGAACTTTAAGATACGCATGCCAGTTGTTGCATTTGAGATAAAACTATCTGGGTTAATATTCAACTAAATTCTAGATAATGTGCCCAATTAGAGCATGCACACAGACGGATTAGAATGACGATGATCGTATTTGATTGCGATGATTTCTAATTCACCCAGGTGTGCAACATGGGCAACCCCGGTCTCAGAGCCAAACGAGGCCTATGGCTAAAACCTATGACTTTGTGTGAGTCAGAACCGGGGGACATTTTATTAAAAAATAAAAAATTATTTTCAAAGATTCGAAGATATTGCAAATCTCGCGATTATCTGTAATGCCGGCTCCAAAAGAAATCTGGGACAAAATACTGGCAAAATCTCAAGCTTCCTAAGACAAGCGGTTTATTGATATATGTGAATATTTTTACTAAAACCATGGCAACGGCCTATGTTTTAATCAACTGCGAACTAGGTTCAGAGGAGGCAATCATACAGCAGCTAAAGAGCCTCGAAGGAGTCAAAGAAGTTCATGGAACTTTTGGAGCATACGATATCTTGGCAAAAATAGAATCACCAACAGTTGAATCACTGCGTGAAACAATAACATGGAAGATTCGAAAAATTGAAAAGATTCGTTCTACTCTGACTTTGATGGGCATAGAAGGCCAATCTTAATCCCCTTTTTCTTGTGTCATGCTTTTGCATTTTATTTTCGTAATAAAAGATTCTGATCTTGGCAAAAGAGACAAAGAGTTTGATTATGTCAAGCAAATGTCACAGTTTTACAAGGCTTGGATAAAAAATAATTTTGACAAAGACTTTGATGTGCAGTGTGATGAGATGATAACAAAGCCTCGTGGTCTGTTTAACAAGCTAGACACTACAACACTTCTCAAAGACCACAGAGAGCGTGGCGAAGAAATCTATCACTTTTATCTGTGCCACTTTAGGCCACTGTGGACTGATTGCACATGTGAGGGGTATCACGCAGAAAATTTTGGGATGATTTGGTGGCAGACTCCAAAACAAGACGATCTATTCTTTTTGGCAGAAAAAAACTGTACCACAGTATCACATGAGCTGGCACACGAGCTGCTTAGACAGAATGGAAAGAAAAACTATGTTGATGTGGTACATGATGTATGGACAAAGCACACATTTGCTAATTTATCATTTGAAAAATATGACAAGGATTTTAAGAAAACAAACACAAATCCAATTTTTATGACACTTGACACATCAAGTTTTGGACAGTAAAATTTCTAAATCTGTAAAAATCTAAACTAGTTTTGTTACAGAATAAATTCTATTTTCAAAGTTTGCAGTCTTAAACTCTAACTTGTTTTCTGGATCTTGCTTTCTTGACTTGCTAAGCTTTTCAAGATGGACAAGCGACTCGCCTTTGAATCCAACAGACGAACCATAGATTGCATCAGTCATCATAGTTCCATGATCGCCACGCTTTACATCGTCAGCAATCTCATAGAACTTGATTGCCTCTCGTTTTTGAACTGGAGTCCCGGTTGCCTTGTTAAATGCAATTGCAATGTACATGCCGTTATTTTTTACAGCAACTGGTATCTTGTGATTTTTTCCTGATTTTCCAGGAATTGACTCGTTTATCAAAACTTCACACTTGTGATACATGCTTGAAACATATGCAAAAAATCTGTACTGGGCAAACATGCCTTTCTCATCGTCTTCGCACTCGACAAACACACGATGGAGTAGCTCAAGCGCTTTGTCATTCATGCTTTGCAGTCTGTCATCGAGTCGTCCCCTCTCTAGGAGCTCAGACTCACAGTCCTTTGCAATTAGTTTCAAGATAAAGTCTGGTAGATTGTAATTTTTGAGTGCGGCAACAAACGCACCTGCCTGTGACATGCCAAACTTTGGAAAACCTTTTTTGACCATTTTTTATTTTACCTCGTTTTTTTTCAGGATAAATTAAATCCCTGAACCTGTCCCCCCAAACACCATACTAGTATGTCGTTTATGGTTTATAATTGTTACAAATTCAAGGATCAAAAACATATTAACAAGAAAAAATTTCAAACTAACATTATTTTTCAGGCATACAAGCATTAAATTCTTGTAAAGAGGTACTAGTTGTTATGGAAATAGAAACTACGCCTGAGCTTGTTTTGAATGTATACAAAAGACTTGAAGAGAACATTTCCAAATTTAGAAATGCAGTCAAAAGACCACTCACGCTTTCAGAAAAAATTCTTGCAGGACATCTAGAAACTATGCCAAACAAGGCACCACAGGAAGGAAAAGACTATGTCTTTTTGAAACCTGACAGAGTCGCACTGCAAGATGTTACTGGCCAGATGGTATTGCTGCAATTCATGCAGGCAGGCCTAAAACAGGCCGCACTTCCCACAACAGTCCACTGTGATCACCTGATCCGGGCACAGATTGAGGGCGAGACTGACATGAAAACATCCTTGAATGAAAATAGCGAGGTGTTTCAGTTCTTAGAATCAGCTTGCAGCAAGTATGGAATTGGTTTTTGGAGGCCAGGTGCAGGAATAATCCATCAGGTTGTTTTAGAAAACTATGCGTTTCCTGGCGGCCTTATGATTGGAACCGATTCTCATACCCCAAATGCTGGGGGACTAGGTATGATAGCAATTGGTGTAGGTGGAATTGATGCAGCAGAAACAATGGCAGGCCTGCCATGGGAGCTACTCTACCCAAAAAGAATCGGCGTCTATCTTACTGGCAAGCTAAATGGATGGACTGCACCTAAAGACATTATACTATACGTTGCAGGTAAGCTCACAGTATCTGGTGGAACAAATGCCATAATCGAATACTTTGGACCTGGCGCAAAATCAATTAGCTGTACAGGAAAGGCAACAATAACAAACATGGGTGCTGAGATTGGTGCAACATGTTCGATTTTTCCATACGATGAAAGAATGGAAAAATATCTTAAAACAACAAATCGTGAAAAAATTGCCGAGCTTGCAAACAAGCACAGCGAGCTTTTAGTTCCTGATCCTGAGATAGAACACAATCCAGAAAAATACTATGATAAAGTAATCAGAATTGATCTCTCGACACTAGAGCCATATGTGGTAGGACCGCACACACCTGATCTTGCAAGGCCAATATCATATCTGGCTGATGATGTAAAGAAAAACGCGTATCTTGATAAAATATCGGTTGCACTCATTGGCAGCTGCACAAACTCTTCATATGAAGACATGTCTCGTGCAGCAAGTGTGGCACAGCAGGCAAAAGCTAAAGGACTAAAATCCAAAGTGCCATTACTTGTCACGCCAGGCTCTGAGCAAATCCGTGCAACAATAGAGCGAGATGGACAGATGGATTCACTAAAAGCAATTGGCGCTACAGTTCTTGCAAATGCATGTGGTCCATGCATTGGACAGTGGAGTAGACCTGAGCTAAAAAAAGGAGAGCCAAATACCATAGTCACATCGTTTAATCGAAATTTTCCTGGACGAAACGACGGAAAAAGAGAAACAATGAACTTTATTGGAAGTCCTGAGCTAGTTATCGCACTTGCACTAGGTGGAAGCCTTTCATTTAATCCACTAAAAGATTCGTTAGATACACCAAGTGGTAAATTCAAGCTAGACCCACCAGAGATAGCTCCTGATGTTCCAAGTAAGGGATTTTACAATGCAAGAGATGGCTATGTTGCACCGTCACAAAATCCAGAAACCGTTCAGGTAATAATTGACAAGGAAAGCAATAGGCTGCAAAAACTAGAACCATTTTCAAAATGGGATGGAAAAGACTTGGAAAAACTTGTAGTTATAGTAAAGACAAAGGGAAAATGTACAACCGATCACATCTCTCCTGCAGGTGCATGGTTGACCTACCGAGGACATCTTGATAAGATAAGTGACAACCTGCTTTTAGGTGCTGTAAATGCATTCAACGATGAGGTTGGAAAGGGTAGAAACATACTAAACAACAAGATCGAATCATTCCCGCAAATCGCAAGACAGTACAAACAAAATGAAATAAGATGGGTAATAGTTGGCGGCGACAACTATGGTGAGGGAAGTAGCCGAGAACATGCCGCAATGACCCCGAGATATCTTGGATGTGCAGCAGTTATTGCAAAAAGCTTTGCAAGAATACATGAAACGAATCTAAAAAAACAAGGAATACTTGCACTGACATTTGCAAATCCAAAAGATTATGACAAGATAGAAGAACCTGACAAAATTAGTATTGTAGGGCTTGCAAGCCTTGAGCAAGGAAAACCAGTAAAGTGCATCATTTACCATCAAGACAGAAAAGAGGAAATCTTGCTTAATCACTCATACAACAGATCCCAGATAGAGTGGTTCCGTGCAGGAGCTGCGCTAAACGTTTTGCGAACACGTGTAAAATAGTCTAAAAACTTACGTGGGGCCGACCGGAGTTGAACCGGCGACCTACGGGTCACTACAGCTCCAAACTCACATCATCTTGTCATCAGTAGCTTAGTTTAACCTCTGGAGCCCTTAGCGGTGATCTAAACGTAGACACTGTCGCCCTACCAGGCTAGGCTACGACCCCACAACTAATGAGAAAAATTGCTTGAATTTTAAGTTATTTTTGCAACAATTTATTTGCAATTATACATTGATCAATAGAGAATGGCAAAACCTGTTTTGATAATTGCTGGCGCAATACCCGTAATTTTGGCAATCTTAATCGCAGTTCCAATGATCACAAAACCTGATATACCGTTTTCTGCAGTTGTTCCAACCGACAAAATCGAGCTTGAATATACAAAACACCAGCTGCAAAAAATTTCATTTGGCATTACCGAAGAAACCAAATCTCAAAAGACAGAAATCCTTGTAATAAAAGATGACGGGACAACTCGCTATACTATAATAGAAAAAGGGAGTTCGCAACCAGACAAGCGCTTAACTATAGAAGAAGAAAAGATACGAAAGCTAACAGCGCTAATCAAGGAGACAGGCTTTATGGCAATCCCATCAGAGTCATTTCATGTTGGCGATGATATTACCCAGTACAAAAAATCCTCACTCAAAGTAACACTAAACGGACAAACAAAGCAGATACACTGGCCAGAACAAAATGCTACTTTACAGTTTATTCCGCCAATTATAACTATGGTAGAACTAGAACTCGATCAAATAATCAGTGACATACAAAAAAGCAACTAGCTTTTGTACAGTCTTAGCTTTTTTGCAACTACATTTACAGCAACCATAAAGACTGCCCACCCAACTAGCTGTGAGACAAGCGTTGCAACACTTGGGTCATAGTCTACTATCAAAAGATAGTATGATACAAGCCATCTGATCACAATATAGATGACTTCGCTGATTCCAATCGAGGAAAAAAACTTGACAAGATCTGCTCTAAATGTGGCCTTGTTTTTTCGATTATCAAGATAAAACAATAAAAAAAGTGTAGACAAAAATCCTGCATACTCTATAATTACAGTATATGTAGTAATCAGATACTCTTCCTGTCCAGCAAATGATTGTGCAGAAATTGCTGAAACTGTAATTCCAACAATAGCTCCAATTATGATAGTCTTGTTTAGTTTGAGAATCTCAACATACTTTGGTTTCATTTTTTCTCTTATTATGATGAATCTTTACTATAGAATAAATATCGATTCAATACTTTTTACTGTATGATTCCACTTTCTGGTGATATATCAAGTGCAAAGGGCATAGTGCGTGAGAATTTAGAATCAAAACCAATTTCGCGAGGAACATCTACCCTAAAGCGCGGATTTGCTCACATGCTAAAAAACGGTGTGGTAATGGATGTTACAACAGTAGAACAAGCACAAATTGCAGAAGAGGCAGGTGCAGTATCTGTCATGGTCTTAGACAAGCTGCCATCAGATGTAAGAAAGGCAGGCGGCGTTGCAAGAACTGCAAGCATTAGAGTAATTCAAGACATCATGGATGCTGTGACAATTCCTGTTATGGCAAAATGCAGAATAGGACATGTCTATGAGGCCAAAATCCTAGAGGCAGCAGATGTTGATATGATTGACGAGTCAGAAGTTCTAACTCCTGCAGATGAGGCACATCACATCTGGAAGTGGGACTTTACAACACCTTTTGTAAATGGTGCACGCTCACTTGCAGAAGCACTACGAAGAATAGAGGAAGGCGCTGCAATGATTAGAACAAAAGGCGAGCCAGGTACTGGAAATGTTGCCGAGGCTGTAATTCATATTAAAAAACTAAACGACGAGCTTCGTGCCATCAAGTCAGTTTATGATTCAAAAGACAACCAGGACTTGGTAAGAATGGCAAGAGAGTTCAAAGTATCATATGATCTAGTTGAAGAGACTGCAAGGATTGGAAGATTACCTGTTGTAAACTTTGCAGCAGGTGGCATATCAACACCAGCAGATGCAGCGTATCTGATGTCACTTGGCTGTGATGGAATATTTGTTGGCTCTGGAATTTTCAAGGCAGAAGATGCAAAGGAACGTGCACGTGCAGTAGTTTTGGCTACAACATTCTGGGAAGACCCTGACAAAGTAATGGAAGCACAAAAGATGATTGATGAAAGACACTCTATGCTTGGTCTTGATGTCCACAACTTGGAGCTTCGCATGCAAGAACGTGGAAGTACAGCATGAGTCTAAACATTGGAGTATTTGCAGTACAGGGAGACGTTGAGGAAAACCTCGTTGCAACAAAAACTGCACTAGATGAACTTGGAATCAAAGGCACAGTAAGCACTGTAAAGACGCCTGATCAAATAGCAAAACTTGATGGGATAATACTGCCTGGTGGAGAAAGCACCACAATAGGACATCTATCACTTGTTAATGGCTCGTTAAAAAAAATCAAAGAAAAAATCGAGGCAGGAATGCCTGCCATGGGAATCTGTGCAGGATTGATACTGTTAGCAAAAGAAGCAAAGGACAGAGTAGTTGGCAAAATGGAGCAGCCCCTACTTGACCTGCTTGATGTCAAGGTGGAAAGAAATTCATTTGGAAGACAGCGAGATTCATTTGAAACTGATATTTCAATGGAGTCAATCAAGATTCCAAAGTTCAAGGGAATTTTCATAAGGGCTCCATCAATTATCGAAGTTGGAAAAAATGTAGAGGTAATTTCAAAACTAAACGAGAAAACCATTGCTGTAAAACAAAAAAATATTCTTGCTACAGTATTTCATCCAGAGCTGACTACTGATGTGTCAATGCACAAGTATTTTATCAATATGATAAAATAGGCCATTTTTGCAAACTAAGGAATCTTGGCATCAAGAAGAAAATCAAAGAGCAAATCACGAAAATCATCACG
>Ga0194111_10001639_pt1 | contig 27500 bp, 23 predicted proteins | sample TA2KigC300mmetaG_FD_146194 | JGI IMG/M metagenome (GOLD analysis project Ga0194111, IMG submission 146194) | Freshwater microbial communities from Lake Tanganyika, Tanzania - TA2015033 Kigoma Deep Cast 300m | ecosystem: Environmental > Aquatic > Freshwater > Lake | place: Tanzania: Lake... | reverse complement strand
TGTTCACCCCCACGTGCCCCGCGGGCCACGAGTAGAACCCGCCGGACTGCATCCCCTCCCAGTAGCTGTAGTACGGCACGCCGTACCAGCGGCCATGCTCTCCGCCGAGCACGAGGCCCAGGTCGCTCACGTACTTCGCCAAGGCCTCGTTTGCGCGGCGGTACTCCTCGCGGGTCAGCGGATGCTCCGCGTCGTAGCATTCCAGCAGCCCGGACGCGGTGGTCACGTCCAGGAAGCGCGCGTTGAACGGGTGCTTCTCCAGCAGCGGCGGGATCTGCAGCGAGGCCGCCTTCACTGCGAGCGCCGGGCAGAGCTTCATGAACACCGTCTTCTTGTCCCACGTCACCCAGCCCTGGACCGGCTCACCCTTCGCGTTCTTGATCGCCGAGGCCGGAAGGGGCGCGCGCTCGGACTGGTCCAGCGATCCCTCCTGGATATCGACGTAGTTGTCGTACTCGCTGATGAGGTACCCGAGCGCCTTGACAGCCTCCATGTCCTCCTTCGAGCCGCGCCAGTTCACGATCATCCGGTCGATGCCTGCGGCCTTGGCCTGCCGACAGAAGTCCAGCCCCCACGCACCCCAGATGTCGGGCGCGCCCGCGAGCTTCGCCACGTCGGGGATGCGCTGCTGCTTCTCTCGCTGCGTGACCAGCAGCCCGTGTTCCTTGGCGTAGGTCCGATAGCGCTTGCAGATCGCTACGTACCCGCCGTGATCGACGAACGAGATCATCATCCGCCGCGGGTAGCGGAACTGGCCCTTCGCGTTCTCCCACTGCATCACCGGCGCCAGCCGGGGCTTGCCGCTCGCGTCGGAGGCCTCCAGCTCGACCGCGCCGTCATCGGGTGTCTCGGCGAGCAGCAGGTAGCCCTTGTCGAGGTCCGTCAGGCCGATCCACGGCATGTCGGCGCCGTGCATCGCCAGACGGTTGCCGCGCCACCGCATGTCGTCACAGTCCATCAGCAGACCGTCGCAGTAGCGCGCGAACGGCATGAACGCCTGGTTCGAGTCGAGCGCAAAGGGCGCGAGCGGCTCGAAGCTGGTGATCGGGACCGACCGGTCCGCGGCGTCCGTCTCCACCACGAGGTCGGCGGCATCGTTCGGCAGCGTAAGAGTCACCGTGTACTGGTCCGGCGCCTTGCGGGTCGTCTCCCAGGCAATGCCGTTCGGCACGCGCCGGACGTTCCACAGCAACGCCATAGGCAGTGGCTGGTCGGGTGCGCGGCCTTGCTCGTCGGCGAAGAGGGCCTGCGCGAACGTGGCGGGGTTGGAGTGGACCCAACTCGTAGGGTAGTAGAGCTGCCCTTCGCGGGCGCCCGTGTCATCCGCGTCGTTCACGCCTAGCGCGAACTGGAAGGCGTTCCCCTGGCCCACGTTGGCCTGCGCCAGGCCCAGGACCTGCCACGGGACCGCCGCCTCCACCGTGTAGGCGCCCGGTTGCTCGCGCACCACGAGTTCGTACGCCCCCTCGCGCGGGATCGGCTTCGCGTCCAGCACGAGCGTCGGCGCGGCGGGGTCGAGGGCTACGCCGAACTGGCGGGCATCCACCCAGAACTCGACGGAGTCCTTCTCCCACCACTGGGCGTCGGCCGCTGTCGCGAAGGCATGCTTCTCGTCTCGCGCCAAGACGGCCAGGTAGAGCGCCCGGTCGTCCCAAGCCAGGCGCACCTCGCCGCTCAGGTCGTTCGGCCCGTCCACCGCCTTCGCGTCGGCGACCATGTCGGGGGTCAGCATGAACGAGACGGGCGTCGTCCAGTCCCTCAGGTCACCGTCGATCGCCGGCGGCTTCGGTATACGTGGCACCGCGAGCCTGGCAGTGCCGGCCAGGGGCGCGGCCTGCCGCCACGTGTACCCGATCCGCTTGTCGAGCACGGTCACCGCGCCGGACGCGGGGTCCACGGTCACTCGCAAGGCCGGATTCTCAATGTGCCAGCCGCCGTCGCCCTGCTCCACCTCGGCGGCGAGGCAAGACGTCGGGAGAACAACCACCAGGGCGACCAAAGAGGACCATCGCACGGGGGTACACCTCCCAAGACCGGGGCGGGTCCGTACTTCGCCCGCAGGTTACGCCCAGCGGGGGCTTGGGTCAAGAGCGTGTTCCAGCAGAGGTGCGATCACGGAATGGGAACGACGTACGCGCAAGGGTGCCTGCGGTCCCAGGAACACCGCGACTTTCCGTAGTCGCGCCGGTTCCGTTTTCGCTCTACCTACCGCCTGCGCGTGTGCTATAATGGCGCGCGGACATGACCGCCTTCCGCATCGTGATCCTGTGCGTCGCTCTGCTCCTTCTGGCCTACTGGCTGCGGATCGAGTTCTTCCCCTATGCCGTCTATGCAATGCTGGGGGTGCTGGTGATCTCGCTGCTGATGGGGCGCTCGGCGCTGCAGAAGGTCGAGTTGGAGCGCCACTGTAGTCGCGCGAAGGCGGAGATCGGCGAGAACGCCACGGTCAGCATCGAAGTGCGCAACCGCAAGGCGCTGCCCATCCCCTGGCTCATCATCGAGGACGTGATGCCCCGGCGCCTGGAGTCCGACGGGGAGCGCGCCCTGGCCCTGTTGATGCTGCCTTTCGGGCGGAAGTCGATGAAGTACCGGGTCCACTGCAAGTACCGGGGCTACCATCAGATCGGCCCGACGGTGCTGGAGTCGGGGGACTTCTTCGGCCTTGTCCGGCGCTTTCTGACCGGTTCTGAGCGCAGCTTCATCACCGTCTACCCGAAGGTGGTGCCGATCGGGCACTGGGGCATCCGCACCCGACGCCCCATCGGGGAGGTCATCGTCCGGCAACGGCTCCACGAAGACCCCACTCGGCTGGCCGGCGTCCGCTACTACCAGCGCGGCGACCCGCTCAACCGCATTCACTGGCCCGCGACCGCCCGGACCGGTGAGCTGCACTCCCGCGTCTACGAGCACTCGACGCTGATCGGCGCGAACATCGTCCTGGACCTCCACCAACCCTCCTGGGAGACGGCCAGCGAGAAGCAGGTCGGGACGCCCGGCGCCCCGCCCACGGACTGGTTCGACAACTCCGAGTTCGCGATTACCGTGGCGGCCTCGCTGGCCGCGTTCGTCATCGAGCAGAAGCAGTGTGCCGGCTTCATCACCAACGGGGGCGATGCCGCCGAACGGGTCCGCAAGGAGATCGTCGCCGGAGGTTCCGAGACCCGCACCGAAGCGATGGAAATCGCGCGCGAGGAGGAGGCGGTAGACCGGCTGCGCCCCGTCGAGGTGCCGCCCCAGAAGGGGGACGTCCAGTGGGCCCAGCTGATGGAGACGTTCGCCCACCTGGAGGTCCGCGAGGGGCTCACTTGCGCGCAGCTGATCAGCGACGAGTACGAGGGCTGGCCCCGTGAGGCGAGCCTTCTGATCATCGTCCCCGCCCTTGGGCCTGGCCTGCTCCAGCAGATCGCGCGCCTGCGGGACGCGGGGTTCCTCGTGACGGTGTTCGTGATCCGCAACGAGGAGGACTACATCGTCGGTCGCGCGCGGCTCGCGGCCGAGCACATCGACGTCGTCCATCTCCGCACAGAGCGCGACCTGGACCAGGTCGCCGTTGCCGCCCTCTGACGCCCCGCAGCGCCCGGAACCGCCCGCCTCGCAGCCCCCGATGATGTGACCAAAGGTTTACATGCGGTTACCTTCCCGGCATGGGAACACTGGTATGCTACGAGGGCTGGAGTAGCGCAGGGAGACCGGCACGCTAACCCATACAGCCTGGGGGCGAGGGAGCATACCGTGCGACACCTCCTGAAGCGAATCACGCGGAGTTCCGCGGGAGAGACCGCCATTCGTGGGCCCGACGGGCGAGTAGCTCGGCAGTCGCCGTTGAGCTACTTCCGCTCGCTGTTCACCAGCGCCCTTGGACGCAAGCGCTGGCGGACGTCGCCTCGCGAGGCGCCATCCGGCTCTCCCGACTACGGGGCAGTCGCCCCGGCAACGACCCCTCCTGCCGACCCGCCATCCCGCAAGGCGCGACGCTTCGTCGCGCGCGGCGCGGTTCTGCTGGTGCTGGCGGCGCTGGCCATGGCCTGGTCGGACCGCGGAGCCGATCGTGTGTCGGCAACCGTCGTCGTGCCGGCGAGCGTGCAGCGACACTTCGTGGGCAGTGAGCAGCCGGTCGGTGATGCGTCGGCTACCGACCCCGGCCGGCCCATCTACCCCATGTCGGTCATCCCCGGCGGCGCCTACTCCGTCGCGGAGCTGAAGGCCTACCTGGCCTCCGACCCGGTGGCGCGCCAGTCCTTCGAGGCGCAGGCCAAGCGGATGAACGACCCCGAGTTGCTGTCCCACCTCGTCGTCAAGCGAGTGCCCAAGCCGACGAAGATGCACAGCCAACTGCGCAAGGGCGCCAAGCTATGCTGGACCTCCCAGCCTGTCACCGTGGCTGAGGGTGAGTCGGCGTTCTACAGCGACCAGAGCGGCGGCATGGTGGCCCGAGCGCGCTGCGGGAACGTCATGGTGGTTACGGTCCCGAGCGGCGGCATGAAGGTCCCAGCGCCGTCGTCTCGGCCCGTGGGCTGGACCACACCTCCGCCCCCCGCCGCGGCCGTCCTCGGTGTCGGCGGCGAGCGCCAGGTCGTCCCGCCGCCGGTGCCCGTGCAGCAGCAGCAACAGCAGCAGCAGGCGCCGCCGGTGTCTGTGCCACCCCAACTGCCGCAAGTGCCGACGATCACGATCCCGACGCTACCGCCGCCGATCACGCCCCCGGCACCGACGTGTGCGCCGCCCGTGATCATCCCGCCGTATGTGCCGCCGATGATCCCGACGCCGCCCCCGGCGACTCCGTGCCCCCCGGTGAAGATCGGCGACGGTGGGGGAATCCCGTGGTGGGGGCTAGTGGGGGGCGGACTCCTGGGCGGATTCGCCGGTCGAACCTCGATCCATGTGAGCCAGAAGCAGAAACAGAAGCAGAAGCAACACCAGCATCAAGAGCAGGTCATCCCTGAGCCCGGCACGATGCTACTGATGACATTGGGGCTTGGTGCTGCGGGTGCTTGGGGAGCCCACCGCCGCAGAAAGAGGGCGTAGACGGGCAGACTCGCCACGACAACACACGGGCGCGGTCCCCCGACCAGGAGCCGCGCCCGTTCCGATTCCCGCGTACGCGAATCCCGCTCTACTCGACCGTCACCGTCTTCGCAAGGTTGCGCGGCTGGTCGATGTCCTCGCCGCGAATGTCCGCGATGTGGTAGGCCAGCAGTTGCAGCGGCAGGGCGATCGTGATCGGTGATACAAGCTCCGGGCACGGCGGCACGAGGATCGGGTCGTCCAGGTGCTCCCGGATCGCCTCGTCACCGTCGTTCACCACGCCGATGACAGGGCCGCTCCGCGCGCGAATCTCCTGCATGTTGCCGACCATCTGCTCGTAGACCTGGCCCTGCACCGCGATCGCCACGGTGTACAGGTCCGGGCAGACCAGCGCGATCGGGCCGTGCTTCATCTCGCCCGCCGAGTACGCCTCGGCGTGGACATAGGAGATCTCCTTCAGCTTCAGCGCGCCCTCCATCGCCGACGGGAGGTTGATCCCGCGCCCCAGGTACAGCGAGTTGTGCAGCTGCCAGTACTTCTCGGCGAGCTTCACGACGTCCGGCTCGCGCCGGAGCAGCTCCACCGCCTGATCCGGGCAGGCGAGCAGTGCCCGGCGCAGCGCCTTCAGCTCCGCCTCCGGGGCCGTCTGGCGCACCTCGGCGAAGTGCACGGCGATCATCTCCAGCGTCAGGATCTGCCCCGTGTAGGCCTTGGTGCTCGCGACGCCGATCTCCGGGCCCGCCTGAATGTACACCACGCCGTCGGACTCTCGCGCGATGACGCTGTCCACCCGGTTGACGACCGCCACCACCTTCGCGCCCTTGGCCTTCAGCTCGCGAAGCGCCAGCAGCGTGTCCATCGTCTCGCCGGACTGGCTGATGACAATGCCCAGCGTGTTGTCCAGGATGACCGGATCGCGCGCCTGCAGCTCGGCGGCGAGGTCACACTCCGCCGGGATGCGCGCCAGCTTCTCGATCATGAAGCGCCCGACCAGCCCCGCGTGGTAGGCCGTCCCGCAGGCGGTCAGGATGACCTTCTTGAGGCCCCGAATCTCCTCGGGCGTCATGTTGAGACTCTCGAGGATGACGCGGTCCGCGGCCTCGGTGATGCGGCCCGCGAGGCAGGCGCGCATTGCCTCGGGCTGCTCGTGAATCTCCTTGTGCATGAAGTGCTTGTGCTCGCCCTTGGCCGCGGCCTCAGCCGGCCACGGGATGACGTACGGGTCCTTTGCGATCGGCTCCCCGGTGACCTTGAAGAGCTTGATGTCGTCCCGCGTGACGATCGCCGCCTCGCCGTCGTCGATCACGTAGACCTTGTCGGTCTCCTGGCGCACCGCCGCCATGTCGGAGGCCACGTAGTTCTCGCCCTCGCCGATCCCGATTACCAGCGGGGACCGCAGCCGCGCCGCGACGATCTTGTCCGGCTCGTGCTCGGTGATGACGGCGATGGCGTACGCCCCGCGCATCACCTCGATGGCCTTGAGGACCGCCTGGAAGATGTCGCCATCGTAGAGCTTCTCGACCAAGTGGGCGATCACTTCGGTGTCGGTCTGGCTCTTGAACTCGTGGCCCTCGGCGGTGAGCTGGTCACGCAGCTCCGCGTAGTTCTCGATGATCCCGTTGTGCACGACGGCGATCTTGCCGTCACACGAGAGGTGCGGGTGGGAGTTGGTCTCCGATGGCTTGCCGTGCGTCGCCCAGCGGGTGTGCCCGATGGCGAGCGGGCCCGGCATCGGCTCGGCGGCGAGCGTCTCGCCGAGTATCCTGAGCTTGCCCACCCGCTTCACGACATCCATCCGGCCGTCCCTGATGACGGCGATGCCCGCTGAGTCATAGCCGCGGTACTCGAGGCGCCGGAGGCCCTCATAACAGATGCCCGCGGCCTCCCGAGGTCCGATGTAGCCGACAATCCCACACATTGCGTGTCTTCCTTCCGTGACGCGTCAGTGAACGACCCCCCGGACGACGAGGGGTGTAGTGCATTCGACAATGCGTTCGGCAGTTCCTTGAGGGCTTGCCAGATCACACAACGACGGCGGGAGGCTAGCCGTTCCCGCTCTTGTCTCCCTCCCCTGTATCCTCGCCGGGTGGCCCCGGGGGCGCGGAGGGTTGGCCGCTATCGGGCTCCCCGGTCCCGGCCGGTGGGTGGGACGTGGGAGCCTTCGGAGCGCCATCGCCCCCCGGCTCGGGCGGAGGCTCTCGGCGAGCCGCGGGCGCCGGGCGTGCCCGCGACAGCGGGATTGGCTGGAGCTGCACGGTGACCCGTACCGAGGGCTGGTCACCGACGACGGAGACCCCCGCGGGGAGTTCGAGGTCGACGTTCGGCAGCGTGCCGTCCTGCGTCGCTCGAACGGCGCGGGTGCGGACGAACTCGATCGGCCGCAACGTGTCCGGCTTCCCGGTGATCGCGACGATGGGCGGGTAGACGTCCACCGAGGCCGCCTGGTAGCCGGCCGGGAAGCTGATCTCCAGGTGCACCGGCACCGTCTTGACGTTGATCGGCTCGACCACCACCTTGACCTCGGCCGTCGGCGGCTCGATCTCGATACCCGCCTGGGGCATGCCCCGCGCATCCCGGGCTTCCAGGCGCGACGTGAAGGTGCGGGTAGTCTGGATGCCTGAGTAGTCGATGACCGCCACGACGCTCGCCACCGCCTGCACGAGGCTCCGTGGACCGCGGATCGTGACCTCATTGGGGTGCGGACGGCCCGGCAGGGCGGCGAAGCCCGGAGCCGTGCGGCCGCGGAACTCCGCCAGCACGGCCCGCGTCTGTTGGTCGGTGCGGTCGAGCGCCACCGTGACCTGGTGCGTGCTCGGGCTCAGAATCTCCACGCCGCGAGGGAGCGCGCCCGGATCGACGATGACCGCCACCTGGTGCTCACCCACGTCCCGCCGACTTACGCCCGCATAGGCGCGCAGCGTCTGGTCGGCGACGCGGTCCACCGTGCGACGACGGCCGGCGAGGGTCACCTTGACCTTGGCGGGTGTGACGGACATGACCTGGAGGCCCTCCGGCACGCCCCGGACCTCGACGGTCGCCTCGAACTCGCGGGCCGTCCACGGGTTCGTCCTCAGCAGCACCACCGCCCACAAGAGGATCGCCAGGCCCACCGCCGTGGCCTTCAGGTGCCAGTTGTGCCGGAAGATGCGAGTGAGGGTCCTCATGCCCCGGGGCCCCCTCGGTGCCACGGCCACCGGAGCCGCCGCTTGCGCTCATCGGCCTCAGGTCCTCCGAGGATCAGGTTCTGCAACCGCTCCGTGAGCCGGACCCGGTCCAGGTCCCGCACCAGAACGCCCTCCGTAGCGAGTGAGACGGCGCCCGTCTCCTCGGAGACCACGACGCAGATGGCGTCGGTCCGCTCGGTGAGGCCGACTGCCGCCCGATGGCGCAGTCCCGTCGAGACCCGCAGATGGGGAGCGTCCGACTGCGGGAGAACGCACCCGGCGGCCAGGACCTCGTCTCCGCGGATCACCACGCCGCCGTCGTGCAGGGGGCCGGTGGGGAGGAAGATCGTGTGCAGCAGTTCGGCCGAGACGGTCGCCCCCAGTCGCATCCCACTCCGCGCCACGTCCTCCAGCCCGGTCTCCCGCTCGATCGCGATCAAGGCCCCGATCCGGCGCTCCGCCAGCTCCTCCGCGGCCCCGGACACCTCCCGGATCATCCGCCGCACCTCCTCCGTGCCCAGACCCGTCAGGGCTCGCCGGAGGGGGGCGCCCCGCCCAAGCCGCTCCAGTGTCATGCGCAGCTCTGGCTGGAAGATGATCACGATGGCGATAACGCCGGGGAGGATCAACTGCGACAGGAGCCAGTGAAACGTCGGAAGCCAGCTCGTCGCCCAGATCAGAGCGAGGATGAAGATGAGCCCTCTGATCAGCGAGACCGCCCGCGTCCCGCGGACGAACAGCAGGGCCTCATAGATCAGGTAGCTGACCAGAAGCACATCCACCACGTCGATCAGCTTGTCGGGCAGGCCGCCGGCCCGGATCGTGTTCCAGAGGACTTCATGCCAGGGCATCCGCGGAGCCTTCTCGCGCAGAGTTGGGCGCACGAGCCCGATGGCCGAGTTATAGCACAGTTCGGAGGGGACGGTCAAACGGCGCTAGAGCAGCTGCGAGAGCGCGACGCCTGAGTAGATGACCCGAAAGCCCGCGGCTTCGTAGGTGCGGATGGCGGCAATGTTGTTGAGGTCGGTCCACACCTCCACGTACCGGCACTGTTGCTCGCGCAGCCACGCCATCCCTGCCGCGACGAGCTGCGGCCCGATCCGCTCGCCGTGCCGCGGGGGATCGACTGCAAGGGAGGTGATTCGGCCCCAGCGGAAGCCGAAGGTCTTCGAGAGGCCCTCATCGAGGCTCACGACAATGTACCCCACTACGCGGCCCTCGTCGCGCGCAACCAGCACCGCAAGGGTCGGATCGCGCGACTCGGCCCGGTCGGCGTACCCCTGGGCCTCGTTTCGGTAGAGCGCCTCGACGCGGTCGCGCGGCAGCGTACGGTCGATGCCGAAGCGCGCCCACACGCCAAACGCGTGGGGCGCAATCTCCTTCAGCCGTACTGAGTCGCCGTGCCGGTACGGGCCGATCTCGATCATCGCCAGCCGCCTCCGGAGTTCTGGAGTGGAACCGTGCAGGCAGCCTTCGTGGTTGGAGGAGAGGAGACCTGCAAGGAGCCCGCGAAGAGGGTGGGGACCTGAGCCCCAATGCCGCAGGATGGGAGACGCACAGTGTCACAAGAACTGGTCGAGAAGATCACCCGGCTGAAGAGCGAGCGAAACGCCGTCCTCCTCGTGCACAACTACCAGAACCCTGAGATCCAGGACCTCGCCGACTTCGCGGGCGACAGCCTCGGGCTGAGCCGACAGGCCGCCGCCACGACCGCCGACGTGATCGTCTTCTGCGGCGTTCACTTCATGGCGCAGACCGCCAAGCTCCTGAGCCCCAGCAAGACCGTGCTGCTCCCCGATGCCGGCGCCGGCTGCCCGATGGCCGACATGATCACGCCGGAGGACATGCGGCAACTGCGAGCCGAGCATCCGCGCGCGGCGGCCGTGGCGTATGTGAACACGACGGCCGAGGTCAAGGCCGAGGTCGATGTGTGCTGCACCTCGGCGAACGCCCTGAAGGTCATCGAGGCGGTGGGGAAGGAGGCCGAGGAAGTCCTCTTCGTCCCCGACAAGAACCTCGCGCACTGGGTCGCGCAGCAGACCAACGTGAAGATCATCCCCTACCGGGGCTTCTGCCCGACCCACGTGTGGATCACGGCCGAGGCCGTCCGGCAGAAGCGCGCGGAGCATCCTCACGCCCTGTTCATGTGTCACCCGGAGTGTGAGCCGGAGGTCGTCGCCCTCGCCGACGAGGTCCTCAGCACGAGCGGGATGCTGAAGTCCGCGCAGAAGACCGACGCGACGGAGATCATCGTCGGTACGGAGATCGGGCTGCTCTACCCGCTCCGGAAGGCGAACCCGGGGAAGACCTTCTACGGCTTCCCGGCCGCCGTTTGCCCCAACATGAAGAAGACGACGCTGGAGAAGGTCGCCGCCGCGCTGGAGACCATGCAGCCGCAGATCGAGATCCCCGAGGGAATCGCCGCCCGCGCCCGCCTTAGTGTCGAGCGCATGGTCCAGTACGTGTGACGGCGGGTCACAGGTCACGGGTAACAGGTGACAGGAACGGCAAGGCAGACGTCAACGGCCGCGGCGCTGGTTCCGCTCTATCCGGCTCGGTTCGCAGCCGCAGAAGTCCTGGCGGTACAGGTTGTGCCCCCGGGATAGCTCGCGGCTGCGCTCGAAACCCCCTTGCTTCTTGAAGTCGATCGGCAAGTACGTCACCGTCGTTCCCCCAAGCGCCTGCTCGGCCGCAGCCTGAACCTTGGCCAGGGGCTTGTGCGGGCTGATGGTAAGCGTGGTGGTGAGCCGCTCGATCCCCTGCTCCTCGGCGACGTGCGCGGCAGCCCGTAGTCGCACACGGAAGCACGCGTCGCAGCGTCGCCCGCCCTCCGGCTCCTCCATCAGCCCTTGCGCGGCCGCCTCCCACGCCTCTGTGTCGGGCCGACCCTCGATCAGCGTGAGGCTGGCGGTCCCGGCATAGCGCCGCGCCTCCGCGAGGCGCCGCCGGTACTCGTCGGGGTCGGTGATGTTCGGGTTGTACCAGAAGAGGACGAGTTCATACTCGGCCTGCAACCGCTCGATGCACGCCGTCGAGCACGGCGCGCAGCATACATGGAGCAGGAGCCTGGGCTTCGGCTGATCGTGCGCGTCCATTGTCGCCCTACTGACTCGCCAACTGCTTCAGGAGACCGATCGCCGCGTTCGTCAGCTTCCAGCCGCCCTCGCCCGTGGGCAGGCTGCTGCGGGCGAGCCACGTCTCATAGCCGCCTTGCTCGATGCCCTCGGGGGTGCAGACGTAGCCGACGTAGTCATTGGCGAGTTCAATGGGCATCGTCTGGGCGAAGGGAGAGCGCTCCTTGACGGCCAGCCCGAACTCGCAGAACACTTCGCCCGGCAGCCCCACCCATCCTACGTCACCCACATGGCCTGCCGACACGAGCGTCGGCAGCACCTCCGGCAGCTTCGCCACCAACAGCTTCTCCCGTTCCATCCACCACTGAACGAGCCCCATGCCCGCTTCCTCCGCCGTCATGCTGGTGACCTGCGCGGCATGCTCCAGCTCCGCCGGGGTCGAGCCTCGACGCGGGACGGGCACCTCACACGAGGCCGCGCCAACCCGCACATCCGTGTGCCGCAGGCTCTGCTCCCACACCTTGATGGCCTCCGCCGCGAGAACCCGCGCGACATGCCGCGCCTGGGGCCAGGGATCGCCGGCGGGCCGGGGCGGATCGGGCACCCGGAAGTTGACGTTGTTGATGTCTCCGCAGCAGCCGTTGGTCATCAGCACCGGGAAGGGAGCATCGGCCATGCGGTTCAGTTCGGCCTCGACCAGTGGGAAGTAGTCGGCCGAGACTTCCAGCCCGCTTCCCCCGCCGACGTAGTGCAGCGCGTAGTTCACGACGGCGGCGATCGGCGTGCCATCGGCCCGCTCGAAGGCGAGTAGGCCCACCTCCGGATCGGTCGGGCCGGCCGGCCGGACCAGGTCCGGGCTGCCGACGGGCGGGTTCATCACCACCGAGGTGTTCCGCATGTGCCAGCGCCGGTTGTGCACCTCATCCGGCTCGGAGCCCACCCCCCAGCAGGCGACCGCGGGCTGCAGGCGGCGCTGGGCCATCTGGATGGCATCGGCGATCCGCGGGGCCAGCCACTCGTTGTAGGCCTGCTCCTGCACCGCCCCCAGCAGGCCGGCCGTCGCGGGAGCCGTATGCGTATGCGTGCAGGAGATCGTCTGTTTGCCCGGCGCGATCCCCGTGCGCAGGTACGCCAGCTCCTTGGCCCGATCGAGCACATCCCGCGGGCAGCAGATCAAGTCGCACGTGACCAGCGCGAGGCTCTCCTGACCGTCGGTGGCCACCAGTGCCCGAGCGTGCAGATCGTCATGGACGTCCACCGCCTTCCGGTCCTCGAAGTACCCCGCCAGGCTGGCGCCCAGCGGGGGTGTGATGCAGGCACGGGCGGTCCCGACCGAGAGACTCATGACGGTGCTCCTCACTGGCGTACCATGGTTGAAGGCCGGTTCGCCGCAGGCGCGAGCCTCCCCTTGGGGGAGCTGCCGCGCGTCGCGCGAATCGGCAGTCTGCCGTGAGCGCGAGGGCGAGCAGGTATGCGAGGCGTCGTTGTCCAACCTTCACTCCGACCCCGAAGGGGTTGTCCGGGCCGAGACCGCGCTTCGTGTTGATCCGCCGATCGAGGAGTGGCTTCCATGCTACGCAGGCCGATGACGGTTGTTGTCGCCGTCACGCTGGCGCTGGTGGGCGCGCTGGCTGCTGCCCAACCCCCGCTCGTCCTGGGCACGATTGCGGGCTCCCCGACGGGGGGCCTCGTCAACGGCTTTGGGCGGGAAGCGCGGTTCCAGTCGCCCGCCGGCATGACGCGCGACGGGGACATCCTGTACGTCGCAGATGCCGGCAACAACACCATCCGGGCCATCGACCTGACCACGGGCGAGGTCACGACGGTCGCCGGAACCGGAAGCCCGGGCTTCGATGACGGACCGGTGGCAACGGCCACCTTCAACTCGCCCCGGGACGTGCTGTACGATCCGCGGGCCAACACGCTTCTCGTTGCGGACAGCGGGAACAACGCGATCCGGGCCATCGACCTGAGTGCGGGCGAGGTCACCACCTACGCCGGCACCGGGGTCGCCGGCTGGAATGACGGCTACGCCACCGACGCGCAGTTCAACGAGCCCAGCGGCCTGTGTTTCGTCTACTTCGCGGCAGGCGCTGCGCAGAAGACCGATGGGTCCAGCCAATACGGGCCGACGGTCGTCGTCGCCGACACTGGCAACCACTGCATCCGTGAGACCTACGACACCGGCGGCACCTCGCCCGGCGGCGATGCGGGCCAGGGGATCACGCCCGGAACGCGCTTCGTCTCCACGCTTTGCGGCATGCCCGGTAGTCCGGGGTACAACAACGCTCGCGCGGACCTCGCGCAGTTCAACCGCCCGGTCGGGCTGCTGTCGTTCGGTGGGAGCGCCATCCTGATCGCCGACTCAGGCAACCACGCGATCCGCAAGTTCGACGCGTATGCCTGGGAAGTCGACACCGTTCAGGGCGATGGGACTCCGGGTGACGAGAACTGCCCCGGCGCAGGCATCGCCCGCTTCAGGACGCCGTTGGGCATTGGGATGGGCACTGACGGCTGGGCCTGGATCGGCGATTCGGAGAACCACCGTGTGAGGAGGCTCGATGCGTACTCGACCGTGGTTGACACGCTGGTAGGCAGCGTCGCGGGCTACCTGGACGCGCCCCTCCCCCTCGCGCTGCTCAACCGCCCATGGGCGGTAGTCGCTCTTGGCGGGACCACGCCCCCAGCCGCCCCCAAGGGCACTGCCCCCATTGCGTTCGTCAGTGACAACGGGAACCACTGCATCCGCGCCATTGGCGAGAACACACCGCCCGTCGCGCGCACGGGGGGGCCGTACACCGTCGGTCCCGGCGATGGTCTCCTGCTTGACGGGTCCAAGTCGTTCGACCCCGACGTGCTCCTGGGCGACTACATCACCAGTTGGCGGTGGGACCTCAACAACGATGGAACTCCCGACCGGGGCGGCGAGACGGTGGCCCTCAGTCCGTTCGACGTCTGGTGGCACTTCGGCGACTCCCGCCCCGGCGTGACCTATCCGTACGACCGACGTATCGTCCTGGAGGTCACGGACCTCTTCGGGGCGACCGACACCGCCAGCGCCCTGGTCACCGTTACCGGCGACCTCTCCGCCAACCTTCGGCCCACACTCCTCCCCGAGCCGCCTTGGACGAAGGGCACCGAGAACCGTCTGGACTGGACGGGTGTGGCAGGCGCCGTGGGGTACGAGCTCGAGTGGTCCCGCGGCACGAACTTCGGTGCGATCGTCGAGTCGCTGGTGACCCTGAACCTGACCGGCCTCGCCACTGCCCTCGGCCACAACGTCACCTACTACTACCACGTCCGGGGTCTGTTCGGCAGGCTGCCCGACGGCGCCACGGGCAAGCTGCCAGGGCTTCCGGGCCCCTGGTCGAACGTCGAGTTCTCGACCCAGGATGCGCGCGCGCCGGAGAGCGCCTTCACCACGGGCTCTGACCCGCTCCGCAGCCACACGGCCCGCACGCGGCTACCGTGGACCTCGACCGAATCCGGCAGCGGCTTCGCGAACATGTCGCTGTGGTACTCCTTCGAGGGCAGCGTGCTGACGCGCTACCCGGGCCGCTGGCAGGCGGACGGCGTGACACCGCTTCCCGGGCAGAACGAAGAGCAGGCGACCGGAACGCTGCTCTTCGATGTGGCGCAGGCCGCCGGCGATGGCTCCTATGAGCTGTGGCTCTCCGGCCGCGACAACGTCACCAACGATGAGGCCACGACCGGCTACCGCGACCTGCGGCTCATCGTGGACTCGACCGCGCCGCAGATCACTGACATCGTCGTCTCGAACATCACCACCGACAGCGCCGACATCTCGTGGAAGACCAGCGAACGCTGCACTTGCGAGCTGACCTACGGCGAGGTTACCGCCGATGCCCACAAGCTCTCAACCGGTCCGGGCAAGAACCATCAGGTGCACCTTACCGGGCTGACGCCGGACACGGAGTACCGCTTCGAGATCACCGCGACCGACGACTTCGGCAACACGGCCAAGTCCGAGCCGCAGACCTTCCGGACCGCGCTGCCTCCTCCGCCCGTGATCTCGAACATCCAGGTCACGAACATCACCAAGGATAGCGCCGACATCTCCTGGGACACCGACAAGCCGACGACCGGCCTGGTGGACTACGGCAAGACGACCGCCTACGGCTCGCAAGTGAGTGACCCCACGTGGGCCACGTCCCACTCGGTGCACCTGAGCGGACTGGACTGGGGCACGCTGTACCACTTCGAGATCACGGCGACCGATGACTATGGCAGCACCGCCAAGTCCGGGGACCAGACCTTCACGACGGTCCAGCCCCTTCCGCCGGTCATCTCCAACATCCAGGTCACCAATATTCAGCGCGACAGCGCCGACATCTCCTGGGAGACCGACAAACTCACCACGGGCGTCGTCTACTACGGCACCACCATCTCCTACGGTTCTCAGGTCAGCGACCCGACCCTCTCTAAGAAACACCAGGTGCACCTCAGCAACCTGCCGTGGGGCACGCTGCACCACTTCCGGATCTCTGCCACGGATCAGCTCGGGCTGAGCGGCTGGTCGCCCGACCAGACATTCACGACGCTCCAGCCGCAGCCGCCGGTCATCTACGACATCCGGGTCACGGACATCGGCCCTCGGCGCGCGACGGTCATGTGGATGACGGACAAGTCGGCGGCGTGCGTGCTGGACTACGGCCCGACGACGGCCTACGGCTCAACGGTCGTCCTGCCGCGAGAGCCCAAGTTCCACAAGGTCTACCTGCACGGTCTCACGCCCGACGTGCTCTACCACTTCCGGATCACGGCCACGGATAGTCTGGGCCTGAGCAGTCAGTCGGAAGACCAGACCTTCCGGACGCCGCCGGCCGTTCCGCGAGCACCCGTCCTGGCGTCTGAGCCCGCGTTCACCAAGGGCACCACCAACACGCTGTCATGGACAGCCGTCGAATGGGCGGTGAAGTACCGCCTTGAGGTCTCCAGGAGCGATACGTCCTGGCCCTTTGCTCCCCCCATCGACGTCGAGGGGCTGTCCGCAACCGTGCGAGGACTGGAGGATGGCGCCACCTACTACTACCGTGTGACCGCCGCAAACTCGGTCGGGCAAGGCAGCCCGCCCTCGAATGTCGAGCATTCCACCCAGGATGCCTCTCCGCCGGAGACCCACTGCGAACTGGTGTCCGCACCCACTGCGGCGCCGGCGGCCTACATCGAGCTGGTCCTGCAGGGCTCGGACGCCTCCTCCGGCGTGCAGTACATCGTCCTGCACTACGCGAAGGACCGGGGGCTCTGGCAGCAGTATCCCGGTCGGCGGGCCCCGGGCGACCACGTGCGCCTCGACCTCAGCAAGCTGGGTGGCGGCCACTACGCCTTCTACACCATCGGCATGGACAACGTCGGGAACCGCGAGGGGCCGCCCACGACGCCCGACGTCGAAGTGGACGTGAGGGTGCCGACGACGCTGACCTACGCCGGCGACTACGGCACGACGACGGGGCAGAACGCGCTGATCGCGGGAGTGCTGACCGACGCCTTCGGCAAGCCGATCACCGGAGCAACCGTCAACTACGCCCTCGGATCGCTGAGCGGGGCGCTTTCTGCAACCGATAGCCATGGCCTCGCGCAGGCCGTCATCAACGTACCGCTGGCTCCGGGCGCTTACGATCTCACGCTCACGTATGCGGGCACGATCACGCTGGCGCCGTGCAGCACGAAGATCGTCTTCGTGGTGAAGCCCGTGGTCTCGCCGCCGGGGCCGCGCGTGGATGTGGTTGGTCAGGGCAAGGTGGTTGACCCCGCGGGCGCGCAGTACGCGTTCAGCCTCAACGTATCCAGCAACCCTCTGGGCGGAACCGTGAGGGTGACCGTGGGAGCCAAGGTGATTCGCGCGACGTCGATCACCAGCGTGAGCGCGGTTGGCAACGTGGCCACGATCACGGGGATCGCGACCATCGACGGAGTGCCCGGCTACCGGTTCGTCATCCGCGTCGCGGACGGTGCGCCGGACCAGTTTGGCATGACCACCACCGACGGAACCTACGTCGGTCTTACGAACCTGAGTTCGGGCGGCGTGACCATCACGAGCACGCCGTAAGGCGAAGGAGGTCCCGCGCGGGATGTCAGGACAACCGCCCACCCTCGGCGTGGGCATGGTGGGCTTCGGCTTCATCGGCAAGGTCCACGCCCACGCCTACCGCAGCCAGCGGCTGTTCTACGATCCGCCGCCCGCGTTGCCGCGCCTGGTGGGGGTCTGCACAACCCGCCCCGAGACGGCGCAGCGCGCGGCCGAGCAGGGCGAGTTCGCCTTCGGCACCGACCGCTTCGAGGACCTGCTGGCGCGGGACGACATTGACATCATCGACGTCGCGACACCGAACCCGCTGCATCACGACCAGGTGATTGCGGCGCTGGAGGCGGGGAAGCATGTCTACTGCGACAAGCCCCTCGCCGTCACGCTCGACGAGGCGCGGGCGATCGTCGCCGCCGCGCAAGCGCGGCCCGAGCTGACGCATGGCATGGCCTTGCACTGCCGTTTCGTCCCCGCAACCATGCGCGCTCGGCAGCTCATCGACGAGGACCGCCTCGGGCGGGTCTTCCACTTCCGCGCCGCCTACCTGCACTCGGGCTACGAAGACCCGCAGCGCCCGATCTCCTGGCGGTTGAGCAAAGAGGCGGGCGGGGGCGTGTTGTCCGATCTGGGGTCGCACATCATCGACCTCATGGCGTGGCTGCTCGGGCCGTTCGGGACGGTGCAGGCGAGCGCCGAGACCTTCATCCGCGAGCGGCCCGTCGCGGCGGGCAGCGGCGAGCGCGCGACGGTGGAGGTCGAGGACTACGTCGCCTTCCAGGCATGGATGCAGTCCGGCGCGCTGGGTTTCGTTGAGGCGTCTCGCTTCGCGACCGGCTTGCAGGACCAACTCGAGTTCTCGATCTTCGGCGAGCAGGGCGCCCTGCGCTTCGATCTGATGAACCCGAACTGGCTCCTCTTCTTCGACGCACAGGACAAGGGGGGAGACCTGGGCGGCGAACGAGGGTTCAAGATGATAGAGTGCGTGCAGCGCTACCCGAAGCCGAGTGCCCTGCCCTCGCCGAAGCTCGGCATCGGCTGGGTTCGCTACCACATCCACGCGATCCACGACCTCCTGGCCGCCGTGGCGGAGGGAAGGCTGGGCGGGGCGACGCTGTTTGATGGCGCGCGCGTTCAGGCCGTGGATGACGCCGTGCGCAAGAGCATGCAGACCGGCTCGCAGGTCGCCGTGCCGGACATCTGATGGCGAGAGGGGGAACCGGCGATGTGGCTGGTGTTGTTGCCCTTGCCGTGGTTGCTGATGGGGCTGCTCGCCGCAGGCATCCGGCGACCCGGGCGCCCGGGCTGCGTCTTCATCGGCGCCGTGTTCGTCTGGCCGCAGGCTGCCCTGCTGCACAGGTTGGGCGTCTCTATGGGCCTGGCGTGGGCGGGGGCGCTCGCGCTGATGATCATCTTCCCGATTCTGGGCTATCTCTTGGGCATGAGGCTCTTCCCGCCGAGCGGCGAGAGCCGACCACCAACGATATGAGAGACGTCGCCTCCGAACACGACCTTCGCGGAATCACCATCCGGCGCGTCGGCGTGCGGGACATCCACCTGCCCCTGCGCGTGCGGGAGAAGGACGGCGGCCATGCGCGCGTGGTAGGCACCTTCGACACCAGCGTCGAACTCGCCCACTACCATCGCGGAACGCACATGAGCCGCTTCGTCGAGATCCTGGCGCGCTGGAGCAAGAAGGACGTGGGCAGCGCCGAGATCCGCGAGATGCTCCACGAGATCCGCGACCGTTTCCAGGCCCGCGCGGCAGCGCTGACGTTGGCCTTCAAGTACTTCCTCTCCAAGCCGGCGCCCGTCAGCGGGATTCCCAGCGACCTCGACTATGACTGCTGGTTCGCCGGTCGGCTGGAGGAGGAGTCCTACGAGTTCCGGCTCGGCGCCACGGTCCCGATCACGACGTTGTGCCCGTGCTCGAAGGAGATTGCGCAGTTCGGGGCGCACAGTCAGCGCGCGCACCTGCGGGTCAGCCTCGTGCAGGATGACGAGCACATCGTCTGGATCGAGGACCTCGTCCCGCTGCTGGAGGCGCAGGGCAGCGCGGCGCTGTTCCCGATCCTGAAGCGGTCCGACGAGCAGCACGTGACCGAGGCCGCCTACGCCAACCCGAAGTTCGTGGAGGATGTCGTCCGGGACGCCGTGCTGGCGATTCGCGAGCTGCCGGGCGTCGTTCGGTTCACCGTCGAGTGTGAGAGCTTCGAGTCGATCCACAACCACAACGCATACGCCTATACCGAGGTCGAGACAACCTGATGCTGGCAGTCGCGTTCGTCATCTTGCTGATTGCTGCGGGGGTCGGCGCCCTCTACGGCCTCTGGCGTCTCCTGTCGCAGGTGGAGGCCCGGGCGGAGGAGATGGGGGAGCAGGCCCGCGAGGTCGCCCTCGCGCGCATGGTCGAGCCGGAGATCACGGGCGCCCTGGGCCCGGACGGAATCGTCTACCTGGCGGCCCACCGTTTCCTGCCCGCAGGCACGCCTCGCAGCGCAACCAACGTCCGTCGCCGCGCCTACGCCCCGATCACCGGCGATGAGGTCGAGCCCCGGCAGATGGCCGAGCAGCTCCTCTACGCCACCTTCGTGGCGCTTATCGAGGATGCCGATCTCAGCCTGCAGATTGCCGAGTGCGAGCCCAGCTTCATGCCGCCCTTCCCCCACAAGCGCTGGACCATGCGCGCCGTGCGAGGGAGGCGGCTGACCGGCTGGCCCCTCGCGGAGGCCCTGGACTGCGCCTTCGACATCGCCGAGCAGCGCACCGCGAAGCGCGGCGGAACCGTCGAGGACGGAATCCCTCTCGACGAGCTGGTCGAGGACATGCTGAAGGTCATGCGCCAGGAGTTGAGCTTCTGGGAGAAGGCCGGCATCTACGCCGACATCCGCCAGTACGTCGAAGCCGCGCTGATCGACCAGGGCTACCTGATCGCGCCGACTCGGGATACGTGGTTCGACAAGCTGCGGCACTTGCGGCCCGTGGTCAACGAGCGCGCGTTGGGGGAGATCGAGGACCTCGCGGACGAGCTGGCCGAGCGCCTCTCCGACTTCCGCCGGCGCCAGGGCTCGGAGGTCGCCGCGACGGCCGACACCGTCCCGGGTGGCCGGACGGAAGAGGTGGACGACGGCCTCGTTGAGGCCAGTCCGCCCTTCGATAGCCTGCCGCTGCACGATTGCCTGAAGGTCAGCCTGTACGAGGCCATGATGGCCATTCGTCAGCTGGAGCCGAGCGAGGACGTGGGGGTCTGACGTTGTGGGAGGGGCTTCAGCCCCGACCGTTCGGGGCTGAAGCCCCTCCCACAACGGAACACACCAAGCGAGATAGGCTAGCGCGATGCGCCCGGTCGAAGTCGTCGAGCAGTGTGTGATGATCGCCATCCTTCTGGCGTGGCTGGTGTGGGCCATCGGCCTCGTCCCGATGCCCTGGTTCAGGGACGTGCTCTACTTCGCCACTCCTCCGCCGCTGATCCTCATCCTTGTCCTGCGCGTCCTCCGGTACCGTCAGGCTGTCCGCGAGGCGGAATCCATCGCCGAGCAGCGCGGCCGCGCCGACGGACCCTTCAAGATGAAGTAGAGCCCCGCCATGGCGAGCGACGGCGAACGGCCGGCGACGAGGACGCGGCGCTTGCTGGCCGAACTCGGTCTGCGGCCCCGCCGCGAGCGCGGCCAGAACTTCCTCATCGATCCCACCATCGCGGAGCGGACGGCGGGACTGGTCTGCGGGGGGGAGCGCCCCAGGGTCCTCGAGATCGGTGCGGGTCTCGGCTCGCTGACGGCGCCGCTGGCCGAGTGGGCTGAGGTCGTCGTCGCGCTGGAGCTGCAGCCCGAGTTCGCCGCAGCGCTGGGGGGCCTCTTCGCCGATCAGCCCCATGTGACGGTGGTCGAAGGCGATGCGCTGAAGGTCGATCTGCGGAGCCTCACCTCAGGTTGTCCTGGTGAGTGGCGCGTCGCGGGCAACCTCCCGTACTACGCCGCCTCCGCCATCGTGCTCCGCCTGCTCGAGGCGACGCCGTCCTTCGGGCGGATCGTCGTCATGGTGCAGCGAGAGGTGGGGGAGCGCCTGGCGGCGCAACCCGGCGACGAGCAGTATGGCAGCCTGAGCGTGGTCGCCGCCTACCACCTACAGTCGATAGAGACCGCGATCCGCGTGCCGCGCGGTGCGTTCTACCCCCAGCCGAAGGTGGACTCGGTCGTGCTTGTGCTGGAGCCGCGGCGCGAGCCTCCCTCGCACGTACGGGACGAGGCCCTACTGCTCGAGGTGATCCGCACGGGCTTCGGCCAGCGCCGCAAGCAGCTGACGAACACGCTCGCCCGCGCTGAGTGGCTCGGTCCGATCGACCGTTCGCTGGCCGACGCTGCGCTACTCGCCGCGGGGATTCCACCCAAAGCGAGAGCCGAGAACGTGGGCCTGGAGGAGTTCATCGCCTTGAGCAACGCCCTGAGCGAGAGCGGGGTGAGGGTGCTTGCCTCCCGCTGAGCGGACGGTCAGGCTGCTGTGCCGGGCGAAGCTGAACCTCGTCCTGGAGATTGTCGGCCGGCGCCCCGACGGCTACCATGACCTCGCCACCATCATGCACCCGATCGGCCTGGCAGATGAGCTCACGATCGAGTCCCTCGGGACTGTCCCGCTTCCTGCCCGCCAAGGGCAGGAAGCGAGGACTGTCCCTTGTTCGCCGTCTGGGCCTCCAGCCCCCATCGGCCCGGAACTCCTCACCACCGGCTTCCCGTCTCCCGCAGGCGAGGACAACATCGTCGTGCGTGCCGCCCGGTCCTTCTGCAACATCGCCCTGGTCGAGCCGGCCTTGCGCCTCCGCCTGCACAAACGCATTCCCTCCGAGGGCGGTCTCGGCGGGGGCAGCGCTGACGCCGCGGCCGCGCTCCGCGGATTGGCCGCGCTGCATGGATGGACCGACGAAGCCGCATTGCTGGACCTCGGCCGCCGGCTCGGGGCCGACGTCCCCTTCTTCCTTGGCACAGGCGCGGCGCTGGCGGAGGGCACCGGCGACCGACTCACGGCTCTACCCTCGGCGGACTTCGTCTGCGTGCTTGCGCTGGGAACGCTGGGCGTGAACACTGCCTGGGCGTACTCCCAGGTGCGCCCCGAGCACTTCTCCGAGGGTCGGAGAGCGCGGCAGGGCGGGGAGCTTCTACGGGAGGGCCGCATCGCAAATCCCTGGAACGCCTTCGAGCCCGCCCTCGCCCACGCGCGTCCCGACCTCACTTGCCTCCTCGCGCGAATGCGGGAGCTGGTCGGCGGGCAGGCCGGCCTCACCGGCAGTGGCGCTTGTGTGTTCGGCCTCGCGCCCACCGAGGCGGAGGCGCAAGCTGCGGCCGGAACGTTGGCGGGAGAAGGGTACTGGACGTGGTGGGGCAGATCGGCGCGGGAACCTGTCACACTGGAGGGGCCGCCGTGATCGGAGCCATCCTGGCCGCGGGCAAGGGCGGAGACCTCGCCGACTCGGTCGGCGTCTCGGTCAAGGCGCTCGTCCCCGTCGCGGGGCGGCCGTTGGTCACCTACGTGGTGGAGGCCTTGCAGGCCGCCCAGACGCTGGATGACGTCGTCGTCATCCACGGCCCGGACGCGCCCCTGCCCGAGGAGGCCGTGGTCGGCGCCCGCCAGGTGATGGCGCTGGGGGAGAGCTTCTCGGACACGATCTCGGCAGCGGCCAATGCTGCCGGAGACGCCCTGGTGTGCCTCGCGACCGCCGATCTGCCGGCCCTGACGCCTGAGTCTGTAGACGCCACAGTGAAGTTCGCTCTGGACAGCGGGGCCGACTTGACGTACACTATAGCCGACGTCGGCGCGGTTGCGGAGGCGTTTCCGGGAACCGTGCGGACGGTGGTTGGACTTCGCGAGGGTCGCTTCACCGGCGGCAACCTGGCTGTTGCGCGTCCGGAGGCGTTGCTGAACGGCCTCGCGAGGATCGAATCGGCATTCGGCCGTCGCAAGAGCATCGTCGGCCTGACGTTTCTGCTTGGGCCGATGTTTCTGTTACGGCTCCTGCTTGGCCGGTTGAGCATCGCCGATGCCGCGACTCGCGGCGGGGCGATCCTCGGCTGCCGGGTGGCCGTCTACGCCTCGCCCCACCCCGAGATCGGCTTCGACGTGGACAAGCCCTGCGATCTCGAGCAGGCGGAGAGGCTTCTCGGTGCACGTTAGAGCGTGTATGAGAAGCACGGCATGGGGCGTGATGAACCACGCCCCTACACTCGGGCACGATGAATCGTGCCCCTACATGACGGCGGTCTACGGTCGTTTGTGACGTAGGGGCGCGATTCATCGCGCCCAGTCGTGTAGGGGCGCCATTCATGGCGCCCGGCCACCCTTCTCATACACGCTCCTAGGGACAGGCCCTGTTGGGGCGTGGCCAAGTGGTAAGGCGCGGGACTTTGGATCCTGTACTCGGAGGTTCGAACCCTCCCGCCCCAGCCAAACCGGACACGAGGCCTTTCCGGCCCATAAGGAGAAGGGCTTTCTGTTGCAACCGTCGAGTTTCTCGCCATCCCAAGTGTAGTTCGAACCTACCAGATTCAGCAGTTCACGGCGGCCCTCCGGGGGCAGTTCCGCCCACAGTTCGGGTGCCCGGCGGGCCAAGTCCAGGATACGCGCCCCCTCGTCAAGGTAGAGGTGGTTTGCCGCCTGGTGCCGCTCGACGGTCGCCAGGGCCTCCATCTGCTTCTCGCGCCACTCGGCGTTCTTGCGCGCCCACAGGTCCTCCGTGATCGTGCCGTCGAGCTTGTCTTCGTACATCGCGTCGAGTCGCCCCTGTATGCGCTTGACCTCCGCCTGCAACCGCCCCACGCTCTCCTGGTGGAATGCCCGCTCGTCCTGGTGGGACTCCTTCAGCGCACCCACGATCACCTCGACGGCTTCCGGCGGGATGGCGATGGCCCGGATGAAGTCCCCGAACTTCTCCTCCAGTGCCTCCTCGCGGATGTAGGGCTTCGGGCACGGTCCCCGCTTGCCAGTGCAGTGGTAGTACGTGTACTGCCGCTTCTTGATCTTCGTCTCGGCAGTGAGGGTGCAGCCGCAGTGAGCGCACTTCACGAGCCCCCCGTAGACGAAGACGCGCTTCGGCATGACAAGGGGCTTGCCGTCGTGGCGGAGTTCGTCCTGTACCCGCTGGAACAAGTCCCGGCTCACTATGGCCCCGTGGTCTCCGGGGTACGTCTGCCCTTTCCAGACGAAGTCCCCGGTGTAGAAGGGGTCCCTCAACATCATCCCGATCACACTCGGCCACGGCGGGCGCCCACGCTTCGACCGGAGGCCCGCCTCCGCCGCGCGCCGGCACACGTCCCGAATGCTGGTGCCGCCCGCCGCGTACCACTCGAAGCACTGGCGAACCAGGCCCGCCCGCTCCGGGTCGGGGATGATCTTCTTCTGCCCGTTCACTACGACGTTCATGTACCCGATGGGCGCCGCCGAGGGGTACGTGCCTTGCCGGGCCTTCTCGGCCATGCCCTTGCGGACTTCCTCGCTGAGGAGGTCAACGTAGTGCTTCGCCAGGACAGCCTTCAGGCCCCACATCAGCTTCTCGTGTGAGCGTGAGTCTCTGGTAAGGACGGTCCCCTCCTTGACGAGGTGAACCTCGGCGCCGAACCTGTCTATGAGTTCGTCGATGGCGACCACGTCGCGGAAGTTGCGTGTGACCCGATCCACCTTCTCGACCAGCACCGTCCGGCACGTTCGGTGCCGGCGCCGCACGAAGTCAACCATCGCCGCGAACTGCGTCCGCCCGGCGTGCTTTGCACTCTCCTGCTCCACGAACTCCGCCGCCACCTCGGCGCCGAGTCCCTCCGCCTTCTCCCGCAGCAGTTTGAGTTGCGCGTCGATGGAGTAGCCCTCCGCGAACTGCTCCTTCGACGAAACTCTCGCGTAGATGACCGCTTGCGTTGTCATGGTGCCGGGTCCCCCTTCGCTGTCCGGTCCGCCTGGTCCAGCAGGTCGAAAAAACGGGCGAGGCGGACGTTCACCTCGCGGGCCTCGTCCGGCGTCAGCAGCGCGCCGTGGTGCTCCGCGAAGTACCGGCGCGTGATCTCAGCCGCGTCCGCTTCGACAGGTTGGGTTTGGCGTTCGGCCTGTACCATGACAGGCCGAGTCTACCGTTTTCGTCAAAGCGCCTCAAAGACGTGAGCGCACGAACTCACGTCTTAGGTCGCGGTCGTGTGGGGTCCGGGTTCGCTGCGTCCGTCCGGCACTGGTCGCAGCAGTACGTCTGGCTCTTGCGCGTCGGCAGGAACCATCGCCTGCCGCCGTCCCGCCCGCGATGGCAACGCTCCCACGCGCACTGCCGAGGCGCAAGGCCCTTGGCGATGCGGTCCTGCAGGACCCACGCAAGCGAGTCGCAGAGGTCGCGAGGCCTCTCTCCTCGTCCAAAGGCCGCGAGGCTCCCGAGACGCGCCAGCAGCCACCTTCGCTCCTCCTCCCGCCAACCCAACGGCAGCAGCAGGGCGTGCAGAAGCGGGGAGGTCTGCGCCAAGTCGTCGAGTTCGTCCGGGGAGGCGAGGGGCGCATTCAGGATGAGTTCGAGACAGTGCCTGTGCCGGGCACCGCCCTTCTCGAACACGGTCCTCCAGCTCACGGACCCGTCGGCCAGGTGTCGGAATCCCGGCCCGGCGTCTCGCTCAACCGCGGTCCGGGTCTTGGGCTTCTGGGGGTTCGGCGGCTTGCGCTTTTTCGTCCGAGGTCGGGGAGGGGAGGCTCCCATGTGAGACACCTCAACATGGGCAGCCGGGGACTTTCACGGACGCGGGGGTTGTGCTATACTGCCAGCGCGCCGGCCAGTACCCGGCTGCGTCGTTCGCGAAGGTCGCCTCCGCCCCAAGTGTGAGGCGACCTTTGCTTTACGCCTCTCCCTTACACCAAGGCGTTCCGCGTGTCAAGACCTCACCCCACGGGCGAGGGCGGCTGCGCCCGGCAGTCCAGCGCCTCGGCGCCCACGAGCACCACGCGGATGCCCGCACGCACCACATCGCTGATGCTCTTGCCACTGGCCTCGGCAATCCGCTCGATCTGCTCCCGCTCGTGCCGGTTGACGACCGCTGCGACGGTCGATCTCAGCGGCTCCTTCTCACTCCTCGGCCTTCCCATGTGAAGCCCTCCTTCCTGTCCATCCCGTCGGTGTTGGTTGGGGGCCGGCGGAGCAGATTGCCTGTCGCCGGCCCGTCGCGCGGAAGAGGTGAACCACGCGGGAGTAGTCATCAGACAGGCCGGGTCATCTCCGCGACCCAAGCCGTCGCGCGCGCCGCCTCGTCCTTCGGGGGTGCCGGCGCCAGGTCCATCCGGTTCGCGTACAGGAACTCACGCTCGCGCTGGAACTGCTCCTTGTTGAATGCGAGCCACGCGAGGTTGTCCTCCGCCAAGAGCAGGTTCGCGGGCTTCCGCGCCGCGGCGACCTCGGCAACGCGGGCGAGGAGCGCCGCGGTGTTCTGACGGAGTATCTCCTCGACGGGAGTGTCCCCGCCCGTGAGCTTGATCGGCTCGGGCTTCACCAGGGCCGTCAACGCGCTCACCCAACCATCGACCTCCCCTTCGACGCCGCGAAGTACCGCCGCCTCGAACTGGTCTCGCAGCTCCGCCGTGGTCGCGTTCGGCACGACCATCGCGACCTCGGCCAGCGCCCTTGTGTATGCCGCCTCCGCGGCCGCCGACCGGGGAGCCACGCGCCCCTGCTTGCGCGCCTCCGCCTCCCACGCCGCGAACCGCGCCTCCCACGCTGAGACCAGCTCCTCGAACTGCCGGCGGTACTCTGCCTGCAGCGCGTCCTTCTGCGCCTGCTTCCATTCCGCCGACCGCGTTCGATCCTCGTTGACCGCTTGCGCCCGGTCGCGGTACGAGGCAATCAGCGCGTCGGCCGCCTCCTGGAACCCCCTCCATCCGATGTACTGTCGTGACCACTTCAGGCCCGACGGTTCGGCCAGGCCTTCCTCGTAAGTACGCACGTCGTCTCTGGGCATGATGATGCCTCCTTTGCTGTTTCCGTCAGCTTATCGCCGGCAGGTCCCACTCCTGGAACTGCGTCAGACTTCTCGCCGCCAACGCCAACGAATGCGCCGCGTCATCATGCGGCTTGCCCTCGAAGCGCGCCGCGTCAAGCGCCCGCGTCGCGGCCATCCGAATGCGCTTCAGCTCCCGCGCGAGGTACTGCGAGCCCTCGCCCGGCGGGAAGACGAATCTCCCGTCACGCAACCA